>Ga0209019_1000202_pt1 | contig 29654 bp, 18 predicted proteins | sample METZYME_3_300m_FD_187549 | JGI IMG/M metagenome (GOLD analysis project Ga0209019, IMG submission 187549) | Marine microbial communities from oxygen minimum zone in mesopelagic equatorial Pacific - METZYME_3_300m (SPAdes) (version 2) | ecosystem: Environmental > Aquatic > Marine > Oceanic... | reverse complement strand
GGACGAATAGCTCCATTCCGAGATCAGAGTTGTAATCGGGTAGCTCGGTGTCTGTGACATCTGCATCAAGCGCACGTATGGAGCTGTTGATGTATTCGACCGGCGTCTTGATCTTTCCGCGATATCCGATGTCCTGCCAGAAGGCGCTCTCTTGTTTTTTGGGGTCCAGGATGACCTTCATGACTTTGTCGATGTCGCCGGCCGGCTTGGTGGAATGCCACACCTCAATGACTTGGTCCATGAGTTGGAGCAGTTCATTGGGGGCGGTGCGACTGTGGTAGCTCGTTAAACTGATTTCATCCGAGACAAACTTGTTAATGAGCTTTTGGCAGATGAACTCACTGGTTGAGGGGTGTCCAACCATTCTGTCTATGACGCTGATCGCGTCATTGACCCCATTAATTCCACGTTGGTTGGCACGAATCCGGTGCTGGTGCTCCGTTGCCTTGAAGAGGGTTTTTGAGCCGGTGTCATGCTGCTCAGGGATAAAGCGAAATGTCCATGTCCCGTTTGGATCTCCGTTTTCAATACTGCCAGCAAGTGTCTTGCGCTCAATCAGGGTGGGGTTAATGGAAAGATCCGAGCTGTTCTTGGTGGTGTTATGCACTTGTATCGCCAGAACGTTCTGGCTTGGGCTGAGTTTGAGTAACTGAAAATAATCCTTCAGGTTGATAGTGGCTGGCTTGGCAGTGACTTCATGCCCGGCATTGGCCTCAGTATCGAATGGGGGCGGGGACCCTGTGAAGTTCATGGTGTCGCTCCTGCCAATTTCCTGGCCATTTAAGTAGGCGATGAACCCATCGTCATACTCCACATGAAGCATTAGGTTATCCATTTCGTATGGGTCTCCAATGGTAAACGCGTGGCGCAGATAAATGGAGGTGTACCGGTTGCGCATATCGCCAAGGGTTGTTTTGTCGTCGTTGTCACCGTATCCAATACTCACCGTGCCTCGAGACCACTTGGTGTCGTTGAATTCAGGTTGTGCCCATTCCAGAGTTGGGATCATGTCGTTGCCAACCTTCTTGGGGGATGGTTCTGCCAGTCCCTTGAAGTAGCGCCATACCCGACCGGTCTTGAGCTTGTTGTCATCATCATATTGAGCGCTCTCTTTAGTGAAGGGTGTTCGGGCCGATTTCGGGAAAGGTTTCACATCACCAGGCCATGCTTTTCTTACATTCCATCCAGTGAATGCCCTGGATAATTCCTCGATGTCGGTCTGATTGTAGCGGTTATCTACGCCGAACCCGAATAACTCGAGAATTTCCCTTGAGTAATTTTCGTTTGCCTCTCCCTTTTCGTTCAGAACGTTATCCAGGTAAATGAGCATTGAGGGGCTGCTCGCGCTGTAAAGCAGGAGGTCTCCGAAATTTCCTAGTGCGTTGTCATGGAAAAACTCGTATTCCTGCCACTCCATTTGTGTGGCTTCCTGCTCTGCCTGCTTGGAACTCATGGCTTCTCGGCCGTCCGAGTTTTCTAGGTCTTCAAGGTAATCAACCAGTTTGTCATAATCGGTTGTGAAGTGGTTTTCCCAGAATTCAGCCAGGACAGCCTGTAGTTGGCGCCTGGAATAGATTCCCCGCAAATGAATGAGTTGCTGAAGGGACTCAATATCCTTGATCCGCTTTACTGGGGGTAAATCCAGCTTGGTTCGTTGCACCAGTCTCGGGATCATGGTCAGATCATTGCTGGTGAGCTTGTCGTTGTGAACCTGTATCGCGAGTACGTTCTCGCCCTCACGCATAATACCTAGTTTTTTGGTGATATCGAAGTCCACGGGGTCTCCAGCTTCGTGCCCCTTTTTTGCCTTCGTGTTGTAACGGGCAACCCCGTCAAGATTCGCACGTGCAATTTCTCGCCCGTTGAGGTAGGCGATGAAACCGTCATCATAGTCCACCCGAAATATTAACTGTTTGATTTCAGACGGGTTTCTGAGCTGGAACTTGCGTCGGATGAACAAGCTGAGGTAACCGGGTTGCTCGGGTTCATCGTTGGTTTTCTCATAAAACCGCATGTCCGACAGCTTTGTCATGTCATCGTTGTCTCCGTAGCCGAAGCCGGATGGGCCGGTTTCCCACTCTGTATCGTCAAAATTAAATGTTCTCCAGCTTGCTGGCGGCTGCTTGGTGCCCTTGAAGTATCGCCAGGTTTCTCCCTCCTCCATGTGAATCTTGTCGACGGTAGGTTCATGGCTGTAAAAAAGGTCGGCCTCTTTTTCAGTTTGCCGTGGCGAATGCTGCCAATCCGCCGGATTTGGGTTGAGCTGGGACTCGATGTACGATTCCACTCCGAGTTCCTCCACCTTTGTGACATCAGCCAAGCTTGGCCCGTAGGCAGTCCGGTTTAGAAGGTGGCCGATCTTTTTTGCTTGCCCAAGACTCCAGACCGGGTTGAGCCCAAACGGTGGCACCTTGTCATCTTCGTACTCCGGAAATAAATAAAAACCGGGTTCAACCGAAAAATGGCTAGAGCTTGAAAAAGGCACCTTCGGCAACTCGGTGGTTGGCGCCGCTTGCACGCGCATGAATCTAACCGGTTGGTCGTCGGGGAAAGTGAATGTCACCAACCCTTCCTCGCCGGTTAGCTTGCCTGCAACAATCGGTTTCCAGCCAGACGAAACATCGTTACTAATCTCCAGTGCAGCACTCATGTGTCCCGCTGGTACGTGCACGCTGACGACGACTTGATTCCCGTTGACTTCGGTGGCGTAAATGAACGGCTCAAGATCGTCCGGTTTTACCGTGGTGCAACTAAGCAAACCGAACCACGTACACAGGGCCAGGTGGAGCGTGCCTGTAACATTGCGCGAACCATAATTCATGAGCCAAGAAATAGCATTGAGCGGGCCAAGTGTCAAAGTTAGTTTATGCGCATTTTTAGGTTCTATCAGTGGTTTTTGTTAAAAATTGATGTGTGAAAATCCCGCATGACGTGTGTGTGATGCACGCTTTAGCAGGAGAATTTTGGTTTGGATCCCAAGTGGTATTACTGTTCAATTATGCACATGCGTTTCAGTAAGCGTAAGTTTCTTAAAAGTATTGGTGCCGTCTCCGCGGTTACCGGCCTTGGTGTCGCCTTGCCTGCTCGTTTGCTTGGTGCGCCCCAAAGGCAGAACAAAGGCAAGGCGCGATTAAACCTAAGCTTGGCTGCGTATAGTTTTCGTGATTATTTTAACACGTCAACCCATGCACAAAGAAAGCCCAAAGACGCAAAGATCATCGACATGCATGGGTTTATAGATTATTGCGCCGATCACGAGTTGGAAGGGGCGGAACTGACCAGCTATTATCTTGATCAGAAAATCGATCAAGCTGGTCTGCTTGCCCTCAAGCGCCATGCGTTTCTTCGCGGCATTGCGATCAGCGGTACCGCGGTTGGTAACGAGTTCACTTTACCCAAGGGCGAAAAGAGAGACGCGCAAATTGCCCACGTCAAAAAGTGGATCGACAACGCCGCGCACATGGGCGCACCGCACGTCCGGGTCTTTGCTGGTGGAGCGCTCGGTCAATCTTTGAAGGAGGCTCAAGCCCTCTGTATCGAAGCGCTCGAGGAGGTGGGTGAATACGCAGGGAGACATGGCGTCTTTCTCGGTATAGAAAATCACGGAGGCATCGTAGCCGAGGCCGATAGTTTGCTTGAAATCGTCAAGGCCACCCGCAGTGATTGGGTGGGGATTAATCTTGATACCGGCAACTTTCACACCGCTGACGTTTACGGTGACATCACTCGTTGCACGCCCTACGCAGTAAACGTACAGTTGAAGGTTGAAATACAGCCGCGGGGTGCAAGTCAAAAAAGCAAGGCGGACATTAAGCGGGTGGTTGGCATATTGCGTGATGCCGGTTATCAGGGTTTTGTTGCGCTCGAATATGAAGCGGCACCGGACCCGTGGATTGCCGTACCTGACTGGCTCGACCAACTCAAAGAAGCCATTGGTTAAGTTAGCCTATCAACTGTTTTAGGGGCTAGAGGGTTGACAGATAGGAAACCAAGTCACGCGTTTCATGCGGGGAGAGAATTGCCCCCATCGGTGGCATGGCTGAAGCTTTTGTATTTGTCAGTTTCTTGATCGATGCAGTTTTCAGTTCCATTAATTTTCCGTCGACTAGGACTAGGGAGATTGCTTTATCGGTTTGCTTCAGTGTTCTTCCGACGAATGTTTGGCCATCACTCATCTCTGCAGCGGTCACACCAAACCCCTCGGCGATATTCGCGCTTGGGTCGACAAGTGAACGTAGCAGGTACTCGCGATTAAACCGTTTCCCGATACCCTTGAGAGCAGGGCCAACCTGGTTCTTCTCGCCGCCGGCATCATGGCAGCGGACACATTGCCCGGCGACGTGTTGTTCGTAAACCAATCTGCCCATCGCGGCATCACCACCTATCAGGGTGGGGCGGTATGAAGCCAGTGTGTCATCTGGTGTTTGTATGGCTTTGTGTTTTTCGAGCAACTTGACCAAGGGAGGGGTCATTCTTGTTTTGGCAGCCGTGATGATGTCCAACTCCAATTCCATCGTAAGTTTGCCATTGAGCAGTGCATCGAAAGATTGTTGGAGAATGCGGTCGCCTACGGGGCTTGCGGCCTTGCCGAGGGTGTGCAGAAAATGTTGCGTCGCACGGAGGCTTAGCAACTCCCATTTCTTCTCAAGACGGTGGCCGAGCCACTCCGGTTCGGAGGATGCTATTTTGTTAATGACGGCAATTTGAATTTCCGGCTGATTTGTTTTGAGCAAATCAACCAATCGGCTGGCGATCACGGCAGGCTGCTTTGCCTGCATTGAGCGAATAGCCTGTACGCGTGCGAGGGGAGACTGGGAAGTGGAATTGGCGATGGCAAACAGTTGGTTTATGTCCGGTTCGATGCCTAATTTTTCCGTGACCAGAATCAAAACTGGAAGTAAATCGTTGCCGGCAGTTTGGTAGAGCTCCTTCAGGTTCTTGGCAACCAAGCGCTTGGCCAAATCTTTGTAGCGTCCGGACAACTTGCGGACTCGACCCTCGACTCGGTCGACAAACGGGTGGCGATTCCAGTCACCCAGGCAAAGCAGTGCTTCTTTTCGCATTGCAACCGACCTGGATTCATCGAGGGCGTAGTCAACCAGATGCTGGGCATTGACTCTTTTGCCCACTCTAAGATTGGCACTGAGCAAGCGGCGCGTGATCGCTTCGTCGTCACTCGTGTTAGACGGGAGCAAATTCGCAACTTCGGCGAGTGCGTCTGGAATGGATGTGTCATCATGGATTGCACTAACGCTCTCCCGTTGCACCCTTTCGTCTGTGTCATTCAGAAACACGGCTGCGGAAGGATGTTTGAGGCGGCGCAAGGCGACCACGGATGCGGCGCGAACGGCCGAAGATGGATTCGTGGCATTTTGAGCAAGCTGGCCAGCGCTTGCCGAGCCGACGAGGCCCATAATTGCTGCGTGGCGAATGTAGGCGTCCTGGTCATCATTGCGTTCGAGTAGGGTTAGCAGGGCAGGGACGGTTGACTGACTGCCCGCCTGGCCAAGCGCCATGGCAGCATGGAATTGAACTCGTGCGTTATTGTCTTTTAGAAGTTTAACCAAGCTCCCGGCGACTGGCTTGATCTTTAAGGTGCCGGCAAGCTTTGCGGCTTGTGCTCGAATTTCAAAGTTGGCGTCACCGAAAGGAAGCTGCCTGCTCAAGCGTTTGGCCTGTCTATCGCTGATTGTCAATTGACCAAGGCCCCACAGGGCATGGACCCTAGCCAGAAGCTGCACGTTGGTGTCGATTGCGGCATTAAACAGTTCGTCAAATCTGTTGCGCCTGGCCAGTTCAAACTGGGCCTCGAGTCGGATCCTTTGGTCGGCATGGCTAAGGAGTTTGAACAAAGACGGAACCGTGCGACTGCCGAAACCGTCGCGAAGGAGCCTGGTTACCTCGAGACGCGTTTTAGATTTCCGAATACCGGGGTCATCGACTGCCCAAATGCTGCCAAGTTCATTGGGCTGCCACTTGCCATCCCAATCTGCGATGTACATTGAGCCGTCGGGGCCAAAGTTAATTGCGCTGGCCATCATGCCGAATAGGAAGATGTGCTCATCTGACATTTCAAAGTAAGCACCCCGTGGTTTGGTGGTAAACGCAGTGATCTTCTGGACTGGGAACTCGCAGAGGAAAAAGTAGCCCTTGTAACGCTTGTTCAAGGCGGTGCCAGGGTTGTACTTGAAACCCCCAGGGCCAACGGAGAACTCGCTCATCGGTGGGGTAATGTAGGCGGCCTGACCTTCCCAATGTGGTAACCAAAGTTTTTCGTCTATCCATGGGCAGTATTGAGGCGTTTTGGTTCGTTCCGGCCAGCCTCCTTTTTTGAACTGCCAATTGAGCCTCCAACCAGAATCGCTGCCCTTAGTAATGTAAACAAAACGCTCACGCTCTTCACGGATATCCCCATCGTTGTCCACGGAGAACAGGTTGCCGTAGTCGTCAAAGGCGAGTTCCTGGACATTGCGAAGGCCTATAGCAAACACCTCGAGATCACTGCCGTCCCAATCGCAGCGCAGTACACCGCCTGTGTTGGGGTGATGCAACAGCTTGCCTTCTTGGGTGCGAACAGAGAAGCCGTTGTCGCCGACTGAGAAGTACAGCTTGCCGTCCGGACCAACAGTCAGTCCGTGAAGGTCGTGTCCGTCAAAAGCGGCGTGAACACCAAATCCGTGAAAGAAAACTTCCTGTTTGTCGGCGTATCCATCGCCATCAACATCGTTCAGTTTCCAGACGTCAGGGTAGATGGTGGCAAATACGTCGCCCTTGTAAGGCAGTACACCGGCAATAACACCGTTAATCTCCTGGTTAAAACCTTCCGCGTACACTTTTGCCACGTCAGCCTTGCCATCGTCGTTGGTGTCCTGAAGTAGATGAATGCGCTCCTTGACGGTGGTCAAATCGCGCCAATCGTGAGAACCGTCCTGGTTTCGATCCGGAAGCCACGCTTTGTTTTGTTCGCTGAGTGATGGGGCCATTTTGGTGCGGAACAAGCGCCGGATATCGCCAATTGTTTGACTGGATAAATCGTCGATAACCCAATCCTTGTGGCTCCGAATATCTACATCGACGGTTCCGCGCCGAGCTGTCTCAACAACGAACAGTCGGCCTTGATTGTCGAAACTCAACGCAACCGGGTTTTTCAGCATAGGCTGCTTTGCCCACTGGGTTAGTTTCAGCGATTTATCGTTTAACTCGAAAGGAATCTGAACTCTTGTTCTTTGGGGAAACGCCTGAGCTAGGGCTAGCACAAAAATAGCCACCGATGAAGCGGACGAGACCCAGGAATTCATTTTGAGTTATTGGAGTTTTTGAAACTGGGCGATTCGGTAGCGTTTGGCGATACGCTGGTTTGCCGCGTCCAGTTTTTCGGCATCAAGTATAATTTTCTGCAGGGCGCTTCCTTTCTTGAACTCGAAAACATGGAAGCCGTCTTCAGGTGATTTAAGTGCGTTGGCCAAGCTTTTGAGCGTGTCAATTCGCAGGCCGTTCGCCTTATCCAGTACCAGGTTTTGCGCGTTGCGCTCTTGATAACCAATGTTGTAAAAGTCAGGAAGCACCAGCGAGAGGACAACCAGGGATCGTTGAGCCTTTTCTGGCTTTTGATTGTTGTAAAACACCAGTCGAAACGGCGCGTTGCGTTGCCAGTCCTTTCCCCAACTGCTGAGGTACTCTGCTGAGAGTGGGACGAAAACGAGTCCGCCAGCAATCAGGTAGGTCGGCTCGGCTCCCTCGGGGCGGTCCGTCACGAGATTTTCGGTAAAATCGGCCTTAGGGAGGGTGTAGTCAATCTGCTGTGTCTTGCCGTCCCTCCATACCTTGAGTTTCACAATGTCGCCCGCCCATTTATTCCGGCAGGCGAGGTATTCCATGATGACATGGCCGTAGTCCGGATCGAGGTAGTCGCCCTGTATGTCGATCGGAAAGCCGTCCACTTCGAGAATGATGTCATGCAGATTGAGTGGAGATTTGGCTCCGGGTCGCGTGGAAGTCTTGATCACGAGAACCCCGCGAGCAGGACCGTTAAGTTCAAAAAATTCCGTGGTGGCGGGGTTGGAGGCCGGTTGCCAAATAAAGTCGAAGTACCCAAGGCCTCTGTAATTGCCGTCAGCCCTGAGCTTGAGCGCGGCGGTGATAAATGGGGCGGGGATTACAGAACAGGTGCTGCCGGACTTGCTAGCCACCAAGCCGACCACTTTAGCGCCGGAGACCATGAGTTCCCCCCGTCCGGCACCTTCTATTTCCGAACTGGCCTTGAGTTCGATGCGCGGCGCCTGGTTAAAGTTGGCGTCGGCAACGGTGAAGCGGCTGAATTCCGCCGCCCGTCGCTCGATGTTGCCGGCTCGCCAGCGAACAACCTGCAGGTCGTCTCGTAGTTCATCCGCCTCTGCGAACTGAATGGGGGTCAAATCGCTCCAGAATATCTCGTCACTGACACCCACCACAGCGAGGTTGGCTTGAAAGTCTACCCACTTGACTTCGCCGTTAAACCAGCGGCCTCGCCCGCCTTTTTGAAGTCGCACCAACGTGTGATTGGCCAGGCCTTGGGCTGTGGTTAGCACCTCGTTGCCATCAATAACGGCGCCCAGCTTGGAAACGGACTGTGCCCGCTTGTCCCATGGGACGCGAAAGTTGTGGTCATTGCGGGTGACATCAAACCGAACGATGCTCTTCTGCATGGCCGATGGACCCCTGTCTGCGCCAGGTGCCGAAAACGTAGAGGCAACTAGGCCGACCGCTAGCAAAGTCATACGATACGTTTTCATAGGCGTCGGTCGGAGGGGATGCCGTAGGTGGAGAGGATTTGCGCGTTGGCACTGTCGCCACCGGCCTTGTCGAGGCACTCCACGGTGCCGGAGGCGAACTTGATCATGTGTTGATCCTTTGGATTGTCTTTGAACGCGGCGATAACATCCTCAAGGCTCTCGATGCGTCGGCCGTTGATCTCATCTATCATGGCTCGGTTGACCAGGCGCAGGTCGGCGTTGACCGGGTGGGCCATTGTGGCAGCCAGCACGATCGGCTCCGGCCGTACCTTTTCAGGCTTTTCGTTCCGCTGGTAATAAAGTTCGTAAACCATTTCAAGGTTGGCCACGCCCCGCCAGTTGCGGCCAAATGTCTTCACGTAATCCAGAGTCAGCGGCGTGAACACCAGCCCTGCATAAACAAAGTAACGCGGCAGCGAGTCGTAGAGGTTTCCCGTGTTGGCATCCTCAAGGTGAATGTCCATTGGCACGGCGACCTCGATTTCTTTTCGTTCGCGCCACAGTTTCATCTTCAACTGCTGACCTTTTTGGGCGCTCTGCAGCACTGCGGTGCAGTAAACGCGATTCCCATCGAGCAGGATCGTGCCGTCACTGCCGACGCGGCTGCCGTTCACCTCAAGGACAACATCGTCTTTCTTGAGTAAGCCGGCCTTTTGCGCGTAATCAGACAAGCTGTCGATTCGGGCGCCATCGCCGGTAGGATCCAGCCCGAGATAGCGACGGAATGCCGGGTTTTGTAACGAGACAATTCGTATGCCCGCCTTGGGGAAACCATCGTTCCGACCGTCGCTAATATCTTCCAAAAAATGGTTAATGACAGCTGGAGGGATGAAGAAACCGGTGTTTTCCAAGCCTGGAATCCCCATGAATGCCACGCCTGCTACCTTGTCATCCTGAAACACCGGACCGCCGCTGTTGCCGGGATTGATCGCGGCATCCGTCTGCACGGAGAGAAACGCCTTGTTGCCGATGTGCACATAATTCTGCAACTCGATGCGTGACACCACGCCACTGGTGTAGCTGATCTGCTCCCCACCCGAGGGGTAACCACAAGTCACCACGGTCGAACGAACCTTCGGCAACTCGCCGATCGGCAACGGGTCGAGGCCGTCAAAAAATCCGGGCTCAGTCACCTTGAGCACCGCCAGGTCGCACTCATGAGAAATATGCTCTACTTGCGCCTGCCAGGGACGCGGATCCTGGAAGCGGCGTAGGACGATTTGCTTGGCCCAACTGACCACGTGGGCGTTGGTCATGACACGCTCGCCGTCGATCACAAAGCCGGAACCGCTGGAAGCGGCCACTGGGTTGCTGCGCCACGGCGCATCCCAGACCGGCGTCTGGCTGTACAGCAATACCTGAACCACGGAACGCCCCATATCCGCCGCCGAAGCCAGGCTGGCCAGAGAGGCAAAAAGCAGGGTCGTAAAGATTATTCTCACGCGGGAAAATTGCTGACCAACCTGCAGAGGGTCAAGGGCAAATAAAAAACGGCCGGTCGAAACCGGACGTTTGCGGTTCGTTTTTGCACTTGGGCAAGCGCCTGATTTTAAGCCAAGGCAGCCTGGGCGGCGGCCAAGCGGGCTACTGGCACGCGGAACGGTGAGCAACTGACGTAATTCAAGCCAAGGCTATGGCAGAACTTCACGCTGCCAGGTTCGCCACCGTGCTCGCCGCAGATGCCAAGCTTGATGTTCTTGCGAGTGCTGCGGCCCTTGCTGACAGCAATCTCCATCAACTGACCGACACCGGCCTGATCCACCACCGCGAACGGGTTGTCCGTGACGATTTCCTCTTCCTCGTAGTTTGGAAGGAAGGAGCCTGAGTCGTCACGGCTCATTCCCATGGTGGTTTGCGTGAGGTCGTTGGTGCCGAAACTGAAAAACTCGGCCACTTCGGCGATCTCGTCGGCGGTCAGGGCGCCGCGGGGCACCTCGATCATCGTTCCGAGAAGGTAATTGAGCTTCACCCCTTTTTCCCTGCTGACTTCCCTGGCCACGCGATGGACGATCTCGGCCTGCAATTCGAGTTCCTTCTTGAAGCCGACTAACGGAACCATGATCTCAGGACTCACCTTGATCTTCTTTTTCTGCACGTTGGCGGCTGCCTCAAAGATGGCACGCACCTGCATCTCGGCAATCTCAGGATACGAGATTGCCAGACGGCAACCACGGTGCCCAAGCATCGGGTTGAACTCGTGCAACTCACTGACGCGTTGCTTGATTTCAGCAGGCTTGACCTTAAGTTTTTTTGCCAGGTCGTTAATTTGTCTGCCGTCGTGGGGTAGGAACTCATGCAACGGGGGGTCGAGCAATCGGATGGTGCCCGGCAGCCCGTTGAGCGATTTGAATATTCCCTCAAAATCCTTGCGCTGGTAAGGCAAGAGTTTCTTGAGTGCCTTGCGACGATCGCTTTCGTCCTCGGCGAGGATCATCTGGCGCACGGCATCGATACGGTTGCCTTCGAAAAACATATGCTCGGTGCGGCAGAGGCCGATACCAGTGGCCCCGAATGCGATGGCGTTTTTCACCTGCCCCGGTGTGTCGGCGTTGGTGCGAATCTGCATTTTAGAGACCTTAGCGCACCATTTCATGATCTGCGCGAAGTCCTTATAAGTACGACTGCGCTTGGCGGCGGCCTTATTATTTAGAAGACCCTGCACAACTTCTGACGGGGCGGTTTTTACTTCGCCGTGAAAAATCTCGCCGCTAGTGCCGTCAATTGAAAGGTAGTCACCCTCCCTGAAGTTTAGCCTGCCAATCTTCATGGTGCGCTTGGCGTAATTAATCTGCACGTCGGCAGCGCCGCAGACGCAGATCTTGCCCATCTGCCGGGCCACCAGTGCCGCGTGCGAACTGACGCCTCCGCGAGCGGTAAGGATGCCGTTGGCAGCGATCATCCCACGCAAATCCTCAGGTGAAGTTTCGAGCCGAACGAGCAACACTTCCTCACCCTTGGTCTTGGCCGCCTCAGCGCGGTCGGCGTTGAAATAAACCCTACCGGTGGCCGCACCCGGTCCTGCTGGGAGCCCTTTGGCGATGGCGGAAACCTTCTTAACGGCTGCGCGGTCGAACACCGGTGCGAGTAACTGGTCCAGATCTTCGGCAGGGATGCGCTTCACGGCGTCTTTCCAGCTGATAAGTCTCTCCTTGACCATCTCGCAGGCGATACGCACAGCAGCTAGACCAGTGCGTTTGCCGTTCCGGGTCTGGAGCATGAAGACCTTTTCCTCCTCAATGGTGAACTCAAAGTCCTGCACATCTCGAAAATGCTTCTCAAGCACCCTGCAGATGCGGAGCAGTTCCTTGTGCGCGCTCGGCAGAACCTTCTTGAGCCTGGCTACTGGATCTGGCGTGCGGACACCTGCCACGACATCCTCGCCCTGCGCATTCATCATGAACTCGCCCCAGAAAACATTTTCACCGGTCGCGGGGTCACGGGTGAAGGCGACGCCGGAGCCGGAGCTCTCGCCACTGTTACCAAAGACCATGGACTGCACGTTCACCGCCGTACCCCATTCGGCCGGGATATTGTACTTGCGGCGATATACAATCGCGCGATCGTTCATCCATGAACTGAACACCGCGCCGACGGCTCCGCGCAACTGGTCCCAAGGGTTGTTTGGAAACGCCTTTCCTGTTCGGCTCTTCACGAGCTTTTTGAACTCGGCGACGAGCACCTGGAGGTCCTCAGCGGAGAGGTCGGTGTCTTCGGCGTGAGCATTGCCGAGGAGTTTCTTTTTGATTTTTTCGATGATGATCTCGAACGGCTCCTCATCCTCGCTGGGCAGTTTTTGCACACCCATGACTACATCGCCGTACATCTGGATGAAGCGGCGATAACTGTCCCAAGCGAAGCGCACGTTACCGCTGGACTCTGCCAGGGCGTTGACCGTCTCGTCGTTCAGGCCAAGGTTGAGGATCGTGTCCATCATGCCTGGCATCGACTCGCGGGCCCCGGATCGCACCGAAAGCAACAGCGGGTTTTTCCGATCACCGAATTTCTTACCAAGCTGTCTCTCCATCCGCCTGACACCTTCCTCCATCTGAGCCTTGAGCACCTTGGGGTAGGTTTTCTTGTGATCGTAATAGTAGGCGCAAACCTCAGTGGTGATGGTGCACCCCGGGGGCACTGGTAGTCCGATGCGGGTCATCTCGGCGAGGTTCGCTCCCTTGCCGCCGAGGAGTGCCTTCATTTTGCCGTTGCCGTCGGTTTTTTTACCGAAGTGATAGACGTATTTAGTAGCCTTTTTTGCTGCCATAAAGTTTGTTTTGATAGGGGGTGCCGGGCGGGAAGCCCCGGCAAAAGAGCGCGGAGACTATCAAAGGAAGACTCTGAGTCAAACCAATCTATGGCGAGAGTACTTAACCATCACGTGATCGTTGTGTCTGTTGGCATTGGCAACAGGAGGGGCGGTGTGTTAGACTGCGCCGGTGAGTTCAGAAGTCGAGGAGACTCCAAGCAAGCCGCTGAAGCTAGTGAACTGTATGTTGTGCGGGGCCAATGCGTTCATTCCTGGCGAACTTCGGCCCCTGGAGATCACATCCTGCTCCAAGTGCGGCGGTGAGTTGATGATGCCGATGATGCTCGAGCATTTCGAGCTAAACTCGAGGATCGCCGAGGGTGGAATGGGGACAGTTTACAGGGCCACTGATAGCGTACTCAAGCGGGATGTCGCCATCAAGCTGATGCAGCCTGAACTGGTTGAGGACGAGGAAGGGCTAGAGGCATTCTACGCCGAGGCGCGTGCGATGGCTAAACTCAACCACACGAACATCATTCACGTTTACCAGTTTGGCCAGCTGAAGAATCAGCTTTACCTGGTGATGGAACTTGCACTGGCCGGCAGCCTCGACCAGTTGATCGACCAGCACCGTACCGTCTCGGAACTGCAGGTGCTCGATGTCGGCATCAAGATCGCCTCGGCGCTGGATGCCGCCTTAAAGCACAAGCTGCTGCACCGCGATATCAAGCCAGGCAATATTCTGTTCAATGCAGATAATGAGCCGAAGTTGGTGGACTTCGGGCTTGTCTGTAAATCGGAGGCCGGGGTGGATTACTCCGAGCAGATCTGGGGCACGCCTTACTACATTGCGCCGGAGAAGTTGCGACGGGAACCGGAAACATTTCTCGCCGACATGTACAGCCTAGCAGGGACACTGTACCACTCCATAACCGGCCACACACCCTTCGAGGCGCCCGCGATTGACGACGTGATTCTTGCTCACCTGAATACGCCCCTGACGCCCCCGGACAAATGGGTTTCGTCCATCACCGGCCCGACGAGCGATACTATCGTCCGTGCCATGGACAAGAAACCAGCCAAGCGCTACCAGTCCTATGATGAGTTCATCATGGCGCTAACAGCCGCACGCAGCCAGTTGCTCCGCAGTCAAGTCGCGCCGTCTTCCCCGCCCAAGTCGCGCCGGGTCAAGCCGGCCGCCGCTAAGGAGGCAGCGGCACCGCGGGGCTGGTTTCGCCGGGACAAATAACCGAAACAACCCGTTTGGATGGAAAATACACCCAGTCAAAGCGCGGAAGATTACCTCGAGCGCATCCTTGAGTTGGTCCAGCAAACGGGCCAGGCGAGGGTGGTTGATATCGCCAACTCACTCAATATCCGGCAGGCCTCAGTCACTAACATGGTCAAGAAGCTCTGCGAACTGGGGTTCGTGGATCACGAAAAATACAAGCGCGGTCTGGTGTTGACTAAGGAAGGCAAGGGTGTTGCCCGGAGGATTCAGCGGCGGCACGCCACCTTGTCACGGTTTTTCTCCCTGCTCGAGTTGGACAGCGAAACGCAGCGCCGGGACATTGAAGGGATTGAGCATCACCTGAGCCGCGACACGGTCCGCGCTCTCGAGGATTTGGCCTCGTTTTTTGAAAAAAACCAGGAGGTGCTGAAGAGCTTCCTTAAAAGCCGCACCAAGGCAGAGTAGTTCTAACCAATCCTTGGCAGGCTTGCGGCGGCGATGGCCTGGCCGTGGCGTTTCTCGGTCTCGTCCGGAATGTGGAACTTGACGCGCTTAGCCAAGTCGGGGAACTCGGTCTCCATCACCTCCTTGGAGCGTTCGATGATGTGCTCGCCGCCGGGGCCGGTGGTGACGCGGCCAAGTAGCAGCACGTACTCGTAGTCATAAAACTCCGCGTAATGCGCCAGCGAGTAGCCAAGATAAATGCCGATGGCATCGTAAATCTTCAGCGCCCGCTCATCGCCCTGTTCCATGAGCGCCTGCACGATCTTCAGCTGCTCCGGCAGTTTCAGCGTGCTGTCGTAGTCGATGCCGGAGGCCGGCAGCAGGCGGCCCACTGCCTGCTGTGAGAAGTACTGCGCGCCGCAGCCAAGGTCGCCGCTCCATTCATCGGCCGGCGCGTTTGGGTGCATATCCACCGGCGCAAACGCGAGCTCACTCAGCCAAGTGGTGATGTTGCCGTTCATGTCGATATAGCCGCCGCCTTGGCTGGTGCCCATAGCGATGCCGAGCACACCGTTTTTACCCATGGCCATCGAACCGGCCAACGCGGTGACTTCGCCGTCGTTGAGTACCTCGAGTGGCACATTCCATTCCCGGCCGATGTTGATGAACATGTCCCGCACTTTCTCGTCGAACAGCTTTGGCTCTACACCGCGAAAGAGCGAGGCCCACGTCACGCGGTTGTGAGAGTAGCAACCGGCGGCACTGCCTCCGATGGCGTCCACGCGGGGTAGGTGCTCGGCGGCGCGCTTGAGTGAGTTTATGATACCTTGGTAATGGTAGTCCGGATCTGGTTCGAAATAGGGGTCCCATTCTATTTCCTCACTGAACTTCACTTCGCCGTCGACAACCGCGGCGGCTTTCCGATCACTACCACCAAGGTCAAAGCCTATTCGGCATCCGTTTAGGTTGCGGCCGATCGCACGTGCCTCAGAATGTTCCCTGGGCAATTCAGCGCAGCCTGTGACCTCGATTGAGTGGCCGTTATTCTTTACGCCGATCACGTCATCATCGAATTTCCCGAAAGTGTTTGTCCGGTAGTAATCTTGCAACTGCGGCACGAGATCGTCAGCCCCGCTCAGGTGGATTTTCCAGCCACCGCGCTGCCATAGTAAAAACTTTATGATGCGCTCGACATGACGAAAATTGTTCCCAGCCAATCCGTGATCGGATGGAAAAAGCACCGTGCGATGGTGAAACACTGAACCGTCATCCTGCTCCAGGGCGATTCCCACATCAACCGCCGAGTTGGTTTCACGTGCGCTATCCCTGAATGCTTGGTTGGCCTGGATCGCCGGCCGGTAGGTGGGGTGCAGTTCCGGGAGGAATTTTGGTTCGGGTAACAGGGCTGTCTCGCTCATCACGGGCACGGATAGTTTGACGTATTGCCGCGCATTGCAAGACTGCTCGTTTTGTTTTCGCCTTAGGCCTTATGGCAAGTGGAGAATTTCGATGTGAGTATCCCCGTGCTTGAGGGTGTTTTTCAAAACCCACGGTGCGGGGATTTCCAGCGTGTCACGCTTCGTGTGCCCAAGGACGAACAGGCCACCTGGCTCGAGTAGTGCCGGTAGGTTTTCATCGTCGAGCATCCGCTGGGCAAAGGACTCGGATCGTTTCCTGACATTTTTGTCGCCGTAGGGCGGGTCGGCCATGATGAGGCCGAAGCTAGCCTCGTTGCCACGCAATTGGCCAAGCGCGACGAAGGCATCCTTGATTATGAACCTCGCTTGGCCAGGCGGGATGGCGATTGATTTGGCGTTAGCCTGCATGATGTGAGTGTGCCTTGCGGACAACTCAACAAACGTGGCCGCCGCCGCTCCACGACTGAGGCACTCGAGGCCAAGCGCGCCGGTGCCGGCGAAGACCTCCAGCACCCGCGTTCCTTCGGCAAAACCGGCGAGACTGTTGAAAATGGCCAGGCGCACCTTGTCAGGCGTGGGGCGCACACCCAGCCCGCCTGGTACCTTGAGTCTTGCACCGGCTGATGTGCCTCCGATGATCCGCATTCGTGCCGGGAGTCTTACGCTTGACCAAGCACGTTGCAACCCGATGGGACAAATTGGCTCAAAATAATCCCTTTTCCGTTTGACCCTTCACTGCTGGAAGGAGTACTTTTCGCGTCCTTTTTTACAGGAACATGATAGATTTTCAGAAAATCCGGAATAAACAGAAGTGGTTGTTTGGAATAATCGCCATCCCAGTGATTATTGGTTTTGTCATCCTGTTCACTCCAGATGCCGAGGACCGTATCTTCGGCCGAGGGCCCCAATCAGAGAGTGGATTGTACGGCCAACTGGATGGGGAAGCTGTTAGCAGGATTCAGTGGATCGAGGCGCGGAACATCGTTATTGCCCAGTTGGGCCCCCAGGCCAGAGGTATACCCGAAAGCTTTCTGAACAGCCGCGCGGTGCAGGTCTTGGGAGAGAAAGCCTTGATGAAGCGATACGGCATCAACCCCAGCGAGAAAGATTCGGATAAGTGGATTTCACAAATCGTCGATAGCAGTCTTGAAAGATCACCCGCAGATTCACGGCCAACCCGATTGGAGGGATTGTCCAGGCTGGCTTTAAACTACGGGGGATACGCTCAGCTAGAAGCGCTCGCGCGGTATCAGGTTGGTGTCAATCAGTTGCGGAGTTTAGCCGGGCTCTCCGGTGTGCTGGTGTCAACCAAGGAGGCCGAAATTAAATTCCGCGAGCTTAATGAGGAGTACGAGGCGGAGGCTGTTTTCCTAAACCACACCAATTACCTCTCACTCGTGCAATCGACTGACGAGCTGCTTAAAAAACATTACACCAACACGCTCGCTAACCACCGCATCCCCGAGCGCCGCCAGCTGTCGTACGTGGCCTTCCCTGCAAGCAACTATCTTGCCCAGGCAGAAAAGAAATTTGATGCCTTGAAAGCGGCGGGTCGGGCGGGTTTTCTGACAAACTACTGGCCGGGCATAATAACTATTAATGGATACGAAACCAACAGCATTAAAGCGTTGGTTAAGCAGATTGTTCTGGTCCGCACAAATGACTACTCGGGCATGAAGGCCGAGGAAGCAGTCGCCGTCATACGAAAGGAGATACTGACCACTCCTCAACGAGGAATTGATCGGAATGGAAGCCTTGTTGAGCTTAAGTCCGGCTTGGCGGTGATTGAGGCTTACAAGGCTGGGTTGGATTTCCAGAAGAGCCTGGAGGCCACTTATAATGCAAAGCCCGCCCTCGATACGCTGGAGAAAATGGCGCTTCTTCAAAACCTGACCGCAGCCACTACTGCTCCCGTGAGCATGGAAGACAATACAGTAGTGGGCTTGGCAAGAGTTACGCCGTCGCAGGCGTTCGGGTTGAGCAAGACCAATGCGTTTATTATCGGTGACCCCCCTTTCAGTTTTGCCGGTGATTTTTATATCGCTTCGCTCAAGCGGATCATCCCATCGCGCAACCGATCATTTGTTGAGGCTAAAGCCACGGTGACTGCCGATTTCAAGAAAGGCGAAAGCATCAAGCTAATGAACGAAGCCGGAGATAAGATCCAGCAGGCAGTCGCGGGGGGGAAGTCGCTTGAAGAGGTGGCCAAGGAGAGCAATCTCACCGTAGCCAAGTTGGGCCCATTTGATTCGGCAGGGGGCACAATCCCTGGCCTGGCCAACAGGGCAAACAGCGAGGATTTCCGCACCCAGGCACTGGGTCTTGAAGTTGGGGAAACCAGTGAACTGGTCACCAGCAGTACCGACCCCAGCGATACAGCTTCCGAAGAGGCAGCCTTTATGGTGAAGCTAACCGCCAAGGTGGCGGTTGGCAGAGACAAGTTCGATGCAGAATTCTCAGAGTACCTAGAGAGCGAACGTGGATCCTCCGCCTCTCGTGATTACGGGAGCCGGTTACAAGACGAGACGCGCGAGCTTTACAGGTATTCCCTAAAAACGTACCCCGAGGGCGGGGGCACTATCTCTGTCGAGAGTGATGACGGTGCCAGCGGTTTCTACAAACAAGGAACACGGGTGAAACTCGTGGCCACCCCGAACGCCGGCTTCACCTTCAAGGAATGGTCCGGCGCGGTGACGATCAACACCGGTAGCGCAACGAACGAGGTGACCGTTTCACGTAACTCGTCAGTCACGGCCAGTTTCGTCGAGAGGGGTGCCGAGTAAATCACGGGCCGCTTGTGGCTCGTATCGTGCCGTGTCGTCCGGTGGTAAAAATATTATTCGCCTGTTTACCCCCGACGAATCCCGCTCTTGGGTGTTCCCGGTTCTCTTCGAGGACGAGCACTATGTCGCGCTCGACAAGATGAGCCACATGGCGGTCACGCATACCCAGCTCTTCCCCGACCGCCCGAGTCTTCTGCAACTGATCCAGCACGCTGTTGATTCCGACGCACGCTGGGTGGCTAAGCGTAACACACGCCACTTCGGCTTTGCCTATCGGATCGACTTTGAGACGAGCGGCATCACGCTATTCTGCAAAAGCGATGAAGCCTGCCAAAAGATCGGGAACTTGCTCGGAGCAAACGACGAGAGGCGAGAGTTTCACTGTCTCGTCCATGGTATCCCAAAAGAGGAGTCATTTGAGATTGATGCCAAGATCGGCTGGGTGCCCGGCCAGCCGGAAATCATGCAAGCTGGCAAGAGGGGGAAGCAAGCCAGGACGCAGTTCGAGATCGTGGAGCGCTTCGCCGGTATCACGCTGCTGAAGTGCCTGCCTGACACCGACCGGAAACACCAGATCCGCGCCCACTTGCAGCATGTCGGGATGCCATTGGTGGGCGACGCCTTCTACGGCGGCCACCTGCTGCTGCTCTCGAAGATCAAGCGTAACTACCGGCCACGCCGCGACGGAATGGAGCAACCGTTGCTGGACCGGGCTGCCCTGCATTATAGCAGACTGAGTTTTACGCATCCGATAAAAAGCGAACCGGTCAATATCGAGGCACCCCTGGCCAAGGACATGCAGGTCGCCCTCAAGTACCTTCGTAAATACGCGCCGCCGCGCGTGCTCTCCCAAAGCAAATAGCCGGGCATCGTCACTTCGTCTGCAACTGGGCCTGTTCGGCAGCAATCCTTTGTTTTTGCTTGGGAGAGTCGCTTAGCTTCAGTGCAGCCGTGTAGGCGGCCGAGGCAGCTGCCCCCTGGCCGGATGCCACCAGCAATTCACCAAGTTTCTCCTGAAGGATCGCGCTGTCCTTGGTCTCGGCTAATTGGAGCAGATGCTCTATCGCTGCCTTGGCCGGCGCGCCGGCTGCCAGACCCTGATTCACCGCAAGTAAATGGAACCACTCCAGCATTGGACTGTTTCGCTTGGCCAAGTCTGCGCGTGTTTTTTCCGGTCCCTTACCAAAAGGGCGGTAAAGTGGGTCGCCAACAAACACTGTCTGCCATGACAGGGCACGTGTTGCCGCATAACCTGCCTCGCCAAATGTGAAGCCACTTTGGATGAGGCGAGAAAAAAATAGCGGTTGATCTGGTGTCAACTCGAGGTACGGCTCGAAGACGCTTCCAAATGTGGCGGTGGCACCTTTGTTGATGAACGGTCCAATCCATCTCGCATGTGCGTCGCGGATCATCGAGCCATTGTATGAATGCAAATGGTACGCGATGGCGCCAGGCATGAATTCGACCGTTGACTCCGCGAACACCCCTTCAACATTGATTCCATACCAGCCGGCGTAAAAGGCGATATGACTCGCAGGGTAGCCGATTGGCAGCGTCGTCGGTTTTTCATCGATCACCGTTGTGAAGCCGCTCCGTCGCATGATCTCGGCGACCTTTCGCAACCTCTCATCGCCAACCTTCAGTTGACCGCTGGAAGCCCCCCGCAAGTCAACGTAAGCACGGCCCCAAAGACCATCTTTCTCGGCGTCGATGGCGCGGTTAACCAGCAGCTTGGCCAATTGGGCGGATGGCCCGTCGAGCCTGACAACCATCAACACGCCGTTGGCGGGGGAGATTTGTTTGGGGTCTGACTGGCGGAAAGCGGGGTTTGTGACGATACCAAACCGTTTCGGCGCTTGGCCATGCTGCGGCAGCATCGCCAGTTCGCTGTCCACCGAGGCCTCATTGCGGCGCAGTGGAAGCGGCGCCAGGTTACGTCCTTCCTCGTTCAACGCGTCATCCTTGTTTACGCGGATCGGTACACCCCAGCACAGCACGAGGTAGCGGATCGACGCTGTTTTACCGTCAAGCAGGTTGCGCCTGGCCAACTCGGCGGCCAACGGTTGCTCGAGTGTTGCCGTGAACTCCCGTCGTGAAATGGTGTGGCCATCCGACAATGGTAGCCCGATAAGATGATTCTCCGGAACATCACGCAGCTTGGCGTAATGCTCTGCAATAGCCTTTGACTCTGGTTGGCTGCTATTGAACAGCACGGCCACACTTTCGCCTTGCCCAAGCGCGGCACACTGGGTCAGGGCGCCGAGGGAGATTGAATTGATAAGTCGACTCAGGATAGACATAACTTCAACCCATCGTAGGCAAACCGGACGCCGTTCGGCAACTCTGCCTCATCCCGGTCATGGTCGTAAAAATCAGTCAAGTGGGAGAGAAGGGTTTCGCCAGCGGAGATGCGGCGGGCCGTCGTGAGTGCCTCGTCCAGCGACATGTGCGATGGATGTTCATGCGGGCGCAGGGCGTCTAGCACGGCAACCCTCACACCCTTGGCTGCCTCGACCGCATGGAGTGAGACCGCCTTGCAGTCGTTGTAGTAGGCCAGGCACTTGGCTCCGACCTGTTCAAATAAAAACCCGAGCGAGCCCATGCTGCCGTGTGACTGCTCAAATGGGGTGACTTGCAAGTCGCCCAGCGCAAATGGCCCGTTGATGAGTTGAGGCTCCGGTTTGAAGTAGCCGCGAATCAACGGGCCTTCGAATGCGTACTGATAGACACGCCGCAAGGCTTTCATTGTTTGTCTGTCAGCATAAAGCGGCAACGGGCGGTGCCCGTTGATCGAGCAAAACCGCCGACAATCGTCGAGACCCATGACGTGATCCGCATGCGAGTGGGTAAACAGCACGGCATCGACGCGCCGGATGTCCTCTCGCAGCACTTGGGTTCGCAGATCCGGGGTCGTATCGACCAGTACCCGGATTTCATCCGTTTCGATGTAAATCGAGGAGCGAGTCCGGTGGTTTTTCGAGTTCGCAAGAAACTCCGGTGGATAGTCGGCCCCGATGATTGGCACGCCCTGCGACGTGCCGGAGCCGAGGATGGTTAGATTGAATTTCACTTCGTTTTGTTTTGCCTCTGGCCCAATCTGTTTCCACATTCGCCTGTGTCCAGCGCATGCTGACCGATCTCCGAATCAAAAATCTCGCCCTTGTCAACGACTTGGCCATCCAACTTGGCCCCGGCTACAACTCGATCACCGGCGAGACTGGCGCGGGCAAGTCGATCCTCATCGGCGCGCTTGGCCTCGTGCTCGGCGAACGGGCCGACCGAACCCTTATCCGGGACGACAACGACTATTGCTCGGTCGAGGCAATAATCGACGTCGGCGCCCTTGGCAAAGCATTTCACTCGCACCTCGAAAATAATGGCATCGAGCCATGCGAGGACAGTCAACTCTTACTCAAGCGCAGTTTCTCGGCGAACGGCGGCAACCGACAGTTTGTCAACGGCTCCCAGACCACCCTTAGTGTGCTGGCCTCCATTGGCGAATGGCTGGTGGACATCCACGGCCCACACGATCACCAGTCCCTACTCAAGGCCGCACGGCAACTTGAGATTCTTGATGCCTACGGCGGACTTGAGGGGCAACGGGGAGAGTTCGCCGCGCTCGTCGATCAGCGAGCCGTCTTAGCCACGCAAAAAACCGAACTGATCGTCGATGAGGACGCATACGCCCGCGAACTGGACCTGCTGCGTTTTCAGGTCGATGAGATCGAGTCAGCAAAACTCAGGTCGGACGAGGAGCCGGAATTGGAGCAGGCGTTTCAGCGGGCAACCCATTCCGCGCGTCTGGCCGAGTTAGCTGCAGAGGCGCGCCAACTCATCGATGGCGCTGAACCCAGCGTGAGCGACTTGACCTCCGCGCTTGGTCGCGCACTGCAGGAGATGGCCGGGATTGATGCCGGGGCAGAGCCGCTGCTTGCCGAGCAGTCGTCACTCAGTGAACAGTTAGGTGACTTGGGCGCTGCAATGGCCGACTACGCCGAACGGTTGAACCTTGATCCGGCACAAATGAAACAGGTCGAGCAACGGTACAACCTCGTGCAGACGCTCAAGCGCAAGTACGGATCAACCCTCGCCGAAGTGCTCGAATTTGGAAAAAAGTCAGCCAAGCGCCTGGTGGCGCTCAAGGGGCGCGATGAGGAGTTGGCCCGTCTGAATGACGAGGTGAGTCGTCTTGACTTGCAAATCCAGACGCTTGGCCAAGCGCTCAGTGAGAAGCGCAAGGTGACAGCCCCCAAACTCGTTAAAGAGGCGGAGCAACAGTTGAACGACTTGGGCTTTTTGCAATCACGTTTTGACGTAGAGATTATCGATCCCGCCGAGCTTGGCCAATTGGAACCTGGGGTGTCGCGAACAGGCTTCGACCGGATCGAGTTCCTGTTTGCGCCGAACCCCGGCGAGCCGTTCAAGCCGCTCAAGGCCATCGCGTCGTCCGGTGAAATGGCGCGCGTTATGTTGGCCCTTAAGACTGTGCTCGCTTCGCAGGACAGCATCCCGATCCTGGTGTTCGACGAGGTAGACTCGAACATCGGCGGAGAGACTGCGGGGGTGGTCGGCGAAAAAATGAAACAAATCGGAGACAGGCGTCAGGTGCTCTGTATAACACATCTGGCCCCTGTGGCGGCGTCAGGGCATCGGCACTACCTCGTGTCCAAAGAGATCGTCGGGGGTCGGACGCTGACCCGGGTCGCGCAACTCGACGATGACAGCCGCGTGGAGGAATTGACCCGGATGCTGGGCGGCGGAGGCGCGGCCGCCCGTCAGCACGCTGCGGACCTGCTTAATGCCTGATTGCCTTTTCCTTCAAAAAACACTTCCACTCCCAGGGAGAATGCCGCACACTCCGGTCTCCCGCGGTTCGCGGGACATTCCCTTATAGATGAACAGCTACGACATAGCCGTCATTGGCGGCGACGGCACAGGCCCGGAAGTCACCCAGGAAAACACCAAGGTACTCGATGCCGCCGGGCAGAAGTTTGGTTTCAATCTCAACTACACCGAGTTCGACTTCGGGGGCGATCGCTACATACGGACGAACGAGGTGTTGCCGGACAGCGCTGCGGACGACCTGCGGCAGTTCCCGGCGATTCTGCTCGGGGCGATCGGTCACCCTGACGTCAAGCCGGGCATCCTTGAGAAGGGCATCCTGCTTCGGTTGCGCTTCGAGTTGGAGCAGTACATCAACCTTCGCCCAGTCAAACTATTTGATGAGCGCTTTTGCCCACTGAAAGACAAGAAGCCTGAGGATGTTGATTTCGTTGTTGTACGAGAAAATAACGAAGGCCTATACACTGGTTCCGGTGGATTTGTGTTTAAGGGGACACCTCATGAGGTCGCCATCCAGGAAAGCGTAAACACCCGCCGCGGCGTCGAGCGCTGCCTGCGCTATGCGTTCGACTACACCCGTAAGCGCAACAAAGAGAACAAGCTTACCCTCTGCGGCAAGACCAACGTGTTGACTTATGCATTCGACCTCTGGGAGCGTGCGTTTAACGAGATAGGTGACGCCGACTACACGGACATCACGCGCGACTACGCCCATGTGGATGCCACCACGATGTGGTTTGTGAAAAACCCAGAATGGTTTGACGTCATTGTGACCGACAATATGTTCGGCGATATCATCACCGATCTCGGCGCGATGGTGCAGGGTGGCATGGGTATCGCCGCCGGCGGCAACCTGAATCCGGAGGGCACCAGCATGTTTGAGCCGATCGGCGGAAGCGCACCAAAGTACACTGGGCAGAACGTGATCAACCCGTTGGCCGCTATTTGCTCCGGCGCACTCATGCTCGAGACAATCGGCGAAGACGAGGCTGCCAAGGCCATCGAGGACACCGTAATCACCATCACACGCGAGAAACTCAAGGACTTGGGCGCCGGTCGGATGGGGCTCTCAACCACTGAGGTCGGCGACCTGGTGGCTTCCTCGCTGTAACCCAACTGGTATCTTTACTTTTCGAGAACCGGTTCATACCGGTTCTTTTTTGTGCCATTGACCATCCGCTCGACCAAGCAGGATTGCAACTTTGCCAAGCTCTTCCTATGCTAGTTCCGCCCCTTGGCTGATTAACAAACCGTAATCTCATGGAAAACACCGGTTCATTCTTAACCACACTCGACTTCGTCGTTTTCTTTGGATCCCTGCTTGGGGTCATGGCGCTTGGCCTGTGGGCTGGTCGCAATGAATCCAGCACAAAGGATTACTTTCTGGCTGGCAGAAACGTCCGATGGTGGGGTGTTGCGGGGTCCATCTTTGGATCGAATATTTCAGCCAACCACATGGTGGGGATGATGGGGGTAGGCTTTACGTTGGGGTTTGCTGAAAGCCATTTTGAGATTACCGCCATCGCCGGATTGTTACTGTTGTGTTACTGCTTTTTGCCGGTCTATCGCAAGCTGAACATTTACACACTCAGCGATTACTTAAGTCGCCGATACGATGACAAAAGCCGCGTGGCTTACTCTGTCATTATGGTTTTGATCATTACGATGGTGATGATGCTGCCTGCATTTTACATCGGGTCGAGGTCGGTGAACTTTTTGCTGGTAGACCAGGAGCACATCAACGACGTGCTCAAGGCTAGCGCAGGCGGCGAGGCACAGACCATTCAAATTGACAAGACCTACTATGTTCTTGGGGTACTGATCATGGCTTTGGTTACCGGAGTGTACACAATTGTCGGCGGGTTAAAGGCAGTGATTGTGACGGACGTCCTGCAGTCAGTTCTAATGTTGGCCGGCGCCTTGATCGTGGCTTGGTTCACGTTTGGTGAGGTCGGTGGCTGGAGCGGCATGCGGGCCCTGGATGCGGAAGGGAAAGATTTAATGCACCTGTATTTACCATCTGACCACCCTCAAAGGCCATGGACCGGAATGCTTAGCGGGTTGATGGTGCTGCATTTTTATTACTGGGGCGCGAATCAGTTCATCGTACAGCGGGCACTGGCGGCGAAGAGCGACAAGGAGGCCCGGGTGGGAATCATCACCGCTGGGTTTGTGAAATTGCTCATCCCGTTCATCTCGATCGGCACCGGCATTGCGGCGTACTACGTTTTCGCTGAGAGGATGCCGGGGGTACAGGTGGACGGAGACACAGCCTTCCCACTGCTCTTGCGCGAAGTTGTCGCCCCGGCTGGTATCGCTGGTTTGGTGGGTTTGGTTGCTGCTGGATTGATCGGGGCCATCCTGTCAAGTGTCGACTCGATGATGAACTCGGCGGCGACTCTGATCACGTTTGATTTCTACAAACGATTCGTCAACCCGCAAGCCACCGACAAGCAACTCATCCGAATGGGTCGAGTGCTGATTGGGGTAATGGTGGTTGGTTGCGCCTTGCTGACAATTGCCGTGTTCGATCCGAACACAAAGCAGCTCTTTTTTACCTACGTCGCGTCGCATCAGTCAAAGCTAGTCGGCGGCGTGGTGGTGGCTTTTGCTGTTGGCATGCTGTGGAAAGGGGCAACGGCTGCGGGAGGCTTTGCGTCGATCATCACAGGGGTGGTGGTCTCTTACGCGGTGGTTCCAGTTTACGGGGCAACGCTCGGGAAAACTGAGTTTTTCTCAGGCATATTTGGATCGAGCTTAAACTTCTTCCACGGCGTATTCGTCGCTGCGATTTTCGCCGTCTTGGCCAATATTATCGTTAGCAAAATGACACAAGCCGATGAACAGAAATCGAGCCTGACCTTCGTCGGGTTGGGCGTGTTCACCGAGGCCAGTCTCCACATTTTGATCACCAAGGCGACGCTGTCCCTGTTGGTTTATGCGTTACTTGGCTTTTTGATGTGGCAGGAAATTGCGGCTCCCTTCGTTGCGGCATTGGTTGCATCGGCTTGGACTTGGCTGATGTTCATCAATACCGAGCTTCAGTCGCTGTTCACGGCGTCGTCCAATGAAGATGGCGCAGATAGGGCGCAGAGCCTTATCAGGGAGGACAAGTTCTGGGGTGGCCTGCTGGCGGCCTGCGCCATCTTCATGCTCTATTACTTCAAGTAGACCAAGCGCTATGCGAAGAGGGCTTTCATCCGCTCCAACCCGGTAGATATCACTTCGAGCGGGTCCTTCTCCCAGAGTTGGGCGTTGAACAATTCAAGGCTCACCGTCTTGTCGTAGTCTTTTTCCTTTAGCACTTTGATTTCGGCGGCAAGGTCGATTTGCCCCTCGCCGAGCATCACCCGGTCAGGGTCGGTTTGTGTCGTGGCGGCCTTGCCTGGGGCAGCATCGTCGATGTGGTAATGGCTGATCTTTTCAAGCGGAATTGCCCTTAAATCATCCAAGGTGGAGTTGCTGTTCCAGTTGTGGAACGCGTCGAGAATGATGCTTGAGTCCGGGTCGTTAGTCTGCTGGACGATCTCCCACGCATCGGCCAGGCGGTGAACCGACTTGAAAAAACTAATGTACTCAAACGTTGGCTTGACGCCTTCCTCGCGGCCAATTTCAAGCAGGTCGCGGTAGCGTTCAGGGAGGTGTTCCGTCTCGGTTTTTTCAAGAGGCGGCGTGGCAACGATGTATGGCGCGCCCAGACGAGCGCACAGTGCGAAACGCCGGCGCGCCTCGTCCTTCACAAGTTCGTACTCCCATCCGTCCATGTCACCCCATTGACGGATGGCGATCATGCTCGGCACGATGAGACCGTTGTCGGACAGAGCTCTTTCAATATCGCGCACTTCGCCGCCACGGCCGATGTAGTCGTAAATGTCATTCAACCAAAGCTCTATCCCGTCGTAGCCGGCATGGCCGGCGAGTTCGATTTTACGGATCAGCGACTGGGGCTTGATGGTGCTGGTGTTCAGGCAGAATTTCATTTGTTATTAAAACGCTCCCAGGCGGGGAGGGGAAGGGTCCATGGTGAACACGCTCGCGTCAAAACAGGCTTTCATCAGTCGCAATTTGAGTTCGGCGTGTTCGCGAGCGCTCCAAAGGTTCTCAAATTCATCGGGATCATTTTTCAGATCGTACAACTCGCCCTGGTCTGTGCCGTGGTAAACGACGATCTTTTGATCGCGTGTGCGCAGCATTGAGCCGTAGGAATGCTTGTGTGTCCATGCGTTGTAGTACTCGCTGAAGACATAATCGCGGTGCTGGCTGGCGTTCGCTTGGCCAAGTAGGATGGGCATCATCGAGCGCCCTTGAATGTATTCGGGGGTTTCAATGCTAGCCGCCTCGAGCAGGGTTGGCGCGATGTCGATTAGCTCCATCAAGCAATCAGCACGCAGGTCAGCGGCGAAACGCTCTTTCCAGGAAAAGATCAACGGTACGCGCACGGCTTCGTCATAAAAGTGTGGGCCTTTCAGGTAAAACCCGTGGTCGCCAAGCATCTCGCCGTGGTCGGACATGAAAATCACGATCGTGTTATCGAGCTGACCGGTTTCCTCCAGGGCAACGACCATGCGACCGACCTGTTTATCGATCAATTCAACCATCGCGTAATAGGCGGCGATGATCTCCTGCTTGTCGCGGTCAGTCATCCTGGCGATGTCATAGCTGCTTGGGTCGTTGTGGGCGAATTCACCGTCGAGCTGCTGATAGCTAGTCTTAGTTTCGAGCTCGCCCGGTTTTGCCTTAGGTAGTGGCAGCTCGTGGGGGCTGTAATGGGCAAGGAAATCTGCCGGCGGATCGAAGGGGTGGTGCGGGGCAAAACAGTTATAGCTGAAAAACCAAGGATCACCTTTCTGCTCGTGAATGAACTCGATCGCCTTTTCGGCGCACCAAGTAGTCTGGTTGTATTCTTCAGGGACGCCGTGTTTGATGTAATTTGTCGATGGTCCGCCGTAGAGCTCTTCCCACGAGGTGCCCTTGTCGTGCAGCCATTGTGTGTAGGCATTCTCTGGCCAATCCGGCTGAGGGTGGTGTGACCAGTGAAAGATCCGATAGCCGTCGTCGATTCGAGTCTCGACGACGCCGTTGGCGCAGGTGGCGAGATGCAGTTTACCGGCGAGGCCGCATGTATAGCCGGCATCGGCAAACAGCCGGCTCACTAGTTTCTCGTTGGCCGGCATCGCCTGTCCGTTTTGGCGGCATTTCGTCGTCCGCGGGTAACGGCCGGTCATGAACGCAGCTCGACTCGGTGTACAGACCGGGCTTTGCGCAAAGGCATGTGTGAACGATACGCCTTTGCTAACCAGTTCATCGATGCACGGTGTGTTGATATGCGGATTGCCCAGTGCGCGGATAGTGTCGTGCCGCTGCTGGTCGGTGCAAATCCAGAGCACGTTGGGTCTTGTACCAGGCATGGAGATCAGGCGGGCACCGGGACGCCGGCCTGCTCGCGAAGCTTGTCAAGCACCCTCATGTTACCAAGCGTGTCCTCCCGGGTAATCCACGGGGTGGCACCAGCGACGGCCTCGGCGAACGCCTCAGCTTCCAGTGCATACACCGGCGTGTCGGCCTTGGCCCCGACGGTTTGGGTTTCCCCGTCCTTGTCCAGGGTAAACGTGCCATCACCAAGCCAAGGGTCGTTGATGGCGATTTCACCGTCGTCTCCGGCGATGTAGGTCGTCCAGTTGTTTGCAACTGTCATGCCGCAGGTGAAAGTGGCCAGGGTATTGTCGCCGAAACGCATCACCCCCGCCGCGTAATCATCGACGCCGTGCTCGTGGAGGTGGGCAAAACAAGCGGTGTCGGTTGGCTCACTGGCCATGACAGCCCGTGTCAGGTTCACACAGTAGCAACCGACGTCCATCAACCCGCCGCCGGCTTGGGCAGCTTGATAGCGAGCATCACTACCCAGCGCTTCCCGGGCGAATG
>Ga0209019_1000198_pt1 | contig 29789 bp, 23 predicted proteins | sample METZYME_3_300m_FD_187549 | JGI IMG/M metagenome (GOLD analysis project Ga0209019, IMG submission 187549) | Marine microbial communities from oxygen minimum zone in mesopelagic equatorial Pacific - METZYME_3_300m (SPAdes) (version 2) | ecosystem: Environmental > Aquatic > Marine > Oceanic... | reverse complement strand
TTTAAGATATCAAAAGAAAAGTTTATTATAAAAACAGAAGATCCAGAATCTAGTTCTAGGGCAAAAGAAGAAATAATAGGAAACTATAACGGCGAAGACATAACAATAGGATATAATGGAGAATATTTAAAAGATGTCATAAGCCACGTTTCGGGAGACGAGGTTATAATAAGATTAAACACCCCCATTAGCGCAACGCTTTTTACCGGCGTAGAAGAAGAAACAAACAAAACAATGCTTCTTATGCCTGTTCGATTAAACAATTGAAAAATAAATTATATTTTCAATGGAAATCGACAACCTTGAGATGATTTCTTTCAGAAACCATGAAAAAACAAAAATAGAATTTGGTCCAGGATTAACAATTCTTTGGGGTAAAAACGGTTCAGGAAAAACATCGATCCTTGAAGCAATACACAGCCTTTCTCTTGGAAAAAGCTTTAGAACCAACAATAAAAAAGAAATGGTAAAAAACGGAAAAAACAGTTTTTTACTAAGGGGTTTTTTTAAAAACGCCCAAGGAAATGAAAGCATGGTTTCTTTTTCACAAGACCGACTTGGAAATAAAAAAATAAAAATAAACAAAAAGACAATAACAAAAAGAAAAGAACTCCTGGGTTTAAACAGTGTTGTGGTTTTTTCACCAGAAGAAGAGTCGATAACAAAAGGCCCCCCGGGCGAGAGAAGAAAATTTTTTAATAAGGTTTTTTCTATTTGTTCGAAGACCTACCTTGAAAAACTTTTAACGTATAATAAAATTCTTAAACAAAGAAACGCTGTTTTAAAAAACAACCACAAAAAACAAAGCACAATAGAAGAGTTAGACATATGGAGCGAACCCCTAGCTGATGCCGGAGAAAAACTTTGGAGAGAAAGAACACAATTAATAAAAGAGTTTACAAGTGAGTTTAGCCAGATAACAAAAGAGCTCGATGAAAAAATTAAAAAAAGGATTATATACAAAGAAAAAGAGACAGGTCGAGAAGAAATCCTTCAAAAAATTAAAAAAAACAACACACTAGACATAAAAAACGGATTTACATCATATGGTCCACACAGGGACGATGTTTTGTTTTTGTGGAACAAAAAACCAATTAGAAAGCAGGGGTCACAGGGAGAACACAAGCTGTTTTTAGCCCTATTAAAAATAACCGAACTTTTATTTTTATCTAAAAAGACAAAGAAAAATCCAGTTTTTTTAATAGACGACCTATTTGCAAGCCTCGATGAGAAAAAGAGTAAAAAACTTCTAGCTTTTGTTGGGCAGCTTCAAACCATAAGAAAAAAAAGACCACAAACAATAATAACTACAACAGACTTCGCTGGCCCGGAAAAAAACGGGTTCTTTTTAGGTTTTGAAGAAGTAAAAAAACACCACATACACAAAAATGGAAACACTTAAGTCCGCAATTAAAAAAGCAGTGAGCAATGCGGGGGTTGAAAAAGCGCTAAAACAAGAAAGTGCTGTTTTTTTGTGGGCGGACACAGTTGGTCAAACCATTTCTAAGGTAACAAAAGCGGAAAGGGTAGACAAAGGTGTTTTGACAGTAAAAACAGAGTCATCCACCTGGAGACAAGAACTCCACATGCAAAAAAAAGAAATTATTACCAAAATAAACAACAAAATAGGCTCAAAAACAATAAAGGAAATACGTTTTATATGAACAAGGCAACAGATAGGTATAGCGCAGAAAGTATAAAGGTGTTGGAGGGCCTAGAGGCCGTAAGAAAGCGCCCAGCAATGTATATTGGAGACATTGGAAAAAGGGGGCTCCACCATCTTGTGTATGAGGTTGTAGATAATTCAATTGATGAGGCGCTTGCGGGGCACTGTACAAAAATATCAGTTTATTTTAATAAAGACGGATCAACAACGGTTGAAGACAACGGTCGGGGAATTCCAGTTGGAATACACAAAGAAGAGAAAAAACCAGCGGTGGAGGTTGTTATGACAGTTTTGCACGCCGGGGGAAAGTTTGATAAAGACTCATACAGGGTTTCTGGTGGGCTTCACGGGGTTGGGGTTTCTGTTGTCAACGCTCTTTCTGGGTGGCTTTGGGTAGAGGTGCAAAGAGATGGAAAGGTTTATAAGCAGGATTATAAAATAGGAATCACACAAACCAAGCTCAAAGAAATTGGGAAAACAAAAAAAAGCGGAACAACGGTTTGTTTTTTACCAGATCGAGATATTTTTAACACAACTGTTTTTGAATATGATATAATAGCAGAGAGGCTTAGGGAGCTTGCATATTTAAACAAAGGACTAGAAATAAACCTTAAAGATAAAAGAGAGAAAGGGGGACAGAAAGACACTTTTAAGTTTGAAGGCGGCTTAAGCGACTTTGTTAAATACCTTGATGAAAACAACAACCCCTTACACAGCAAGGTAATAACGGTAACAAAAGAAGACACTGAAATACCGGTTGATATTGCCCTTCGATATGGAAACACATACAATGACAACATTTTAACATTTGTAAACAACATAAACACGATTGAGGGTGGAACACACCTGTCTGGTTTTAGATCTGCGCTTACCAGGGCAATGAACAACCACGCATCAAAAAACAACTTAATTAAAGCAAAAAAAACAGAAAAAATAACACTAACAGGAGAAGACTTTAGAGAGGGTTTAACAGCAATAATTAGTGTTAAGGTGCCGGAGCCACAGTTTGAAGGTCAAACAAAAACAAAACTAGGAAATGGAGAAGTTAAGGGCCTGGTAGACACGGTTGTCTATGAGGGTATCTTAGACTTTCTTGAAGAGAACCCCTCTATTGGTAGAAAGGTTATTGAAAAGGCTTTGTTGGCCGCCCGGAGTCGGTCTGCGGCGAGAAAGGCTCGTGAACTAATAAGGAGAAAAAGTGCGCTTGGGGGGTCTTCTCTACCTGGAAAGCTTGCCGACTGCTCAAACAAAGACCCCGTTTTTTGTGAGTTGTATTTAGTTGAGGGAGACTCAGCCGGTGGATCTGCAAAACAGGGCCGCGATAGAAAAAACCAGGCAATTTTACCGCTTCGAGGAAAGGTAATTAACTCAGAAAAAGCCAGAATAGATAAACTATTATCTAACAATGAAATACAGTCTATTATTACCGCCCTAGGAACAGGTTTTGGAGGCGAGGACGAAGAGTCTGGTGAAAAGTCGCCAGGCGATTTTAATATTGAAAAAATAAGATATTATAAAATTATAATCATGACAGATGCAGATGTAGATGGTTCACACATTAGAACGCTATTGTTGACATTTTTCTATAGAAAAATGAAACAACTTATAGATGGTGGTTACTTGTATTTGGCGCTACCACCGCTTTATAGGATTCACCAGGGTAAAAAAGCGGCATATGCGTATAATGACAACGAAAGAGATTTAATCATGGAGCGAATGAAAAAAAACAACAAAAACACAAAGATTGGTATACAAAGATATAAAGGCCTTGGTGAAATGAACCCAGGTCAGTTGTGGGACACAACGATGGACCCAGAAAAAAGAACACTTCTTCAAGTAACCGTAGAAAGCGCAGAGGCAGCTGCCGTAACCTTTCAAAACCTAATGGGAAGCGATGTTGAGGCAAGAAGAACCTTTATTGAAAAGAACGCCAAGTTCGTAGTAAACCTAGATATTTAAAGGATTTAAAATGGTTGATATAAACAGAGACAACACCCTACCAAGAGACATTGTAGATGAAATGAGAGAAAGTTATTTAAATTATTCTATGTCGGTTATTGTTTCAAGGGCGCTGCCGGACGTGAGAGATGGATTAAAACCAGTTCACAGAAGAATACTATATGGAATGAGCGAGTTAGGCTCTTCATGGAATCGGCCATATAAAAAATCAGCAAGAATAGTTGGAGATGTGTTGGGTAAGTATCACCCACACGGAGACTCATCTGTTTATGATGCGCTTGTTAGAATGGCGCAGCCATTTTCAATGAGATATGAGCTTGTAGATGGTCAGGGAAACTTTGGATCAGTGGATGGAGACAACGCGGCGGCCATGCGTTATACAGAATCAAGAATGACCAAATTAACAAGTGAGATGTTAAAAGACCTTGACAAGGAAACCGTCGACTGGACAGTTAATTTTGATGAAACACTAAAAGAGCCCTCTGTGCTACCAACAACGGTGCCAACGCTGTTGATTAACGGTTCCGAAGGTATTGCGGTTGGTATGGCCACAAAAATACCCCCACACAACCTAATAGAAATTATAAGCGGCTTAATTGTAACAATTGAAAATAATGACGTTTCTACTGAAGAATTGATGACACACATAAAAGGACCTGATTTTCCAACCGCAGGTTTAATAATGGGCATAGATGGTTTAAGTGACGCCTACACAACAGGCCGTGGTAAAATAAAAATGAGGGCCCGGGCACATATTGAATCTTCCAAGTCGGGTAAAGATAGTGTTGTTATAACAGAGCTTCCATACCAGTGCAACAAAGCAAAGCTAGTAGAAAAGATTGCGGACCTTGTAAGAGATAAAAAAATCGAAGGAATCTCCGACCTAAGAGATGAGTCTGATAAGGACGGTATTCGCGTTGTTGTGGAAACAAAAAGAGACGCTGTTCCAGAGGTTATATTAAACCAACTATATCAATATACACAACTGCAAGACACGTTTGGAATTATACTATTAGCCCTAGTTAAGGGTGTTCCAAAAATAATGCCACTAAAAGAGATTTTAAACCACTTTATTGATTTTAGGCATGAGGTGGTTGTAAAAAGAACCCAATTTGAGTTAAGCCGTGCGGAGGCCCGGGCACACATATTAGAAGGGTTGAAAATTGCTTTAGACAACATTGATGCTGTTATTAAACTAATAAAGGCAAGTAAAAATCCTGATGCTGCTAAAGAGGGGTTAATGAACGGTTTTAATCTCTCAGAAAAACAAGCACAAGCAATCTTAGATATGCGGTTACAACGCCTAACGGGGTTAGAGGTTGATAAGATTCTTGAGGAATATAAAGAATTAATAAAACAGATATCACATCTCAAAAGTATTCTAGAAAATAAAAACCAGAGAATGGATATAATTAAAAACGAACTTATGGAAATTAAAAATAATTATGGTGATGAAAGAAGAACAGAGATAATTCCAGTTGTTTCAGATTTTTCCATGGAGGACATGATTGCTGAAGAAGAGGTTGTACTTACTATAACACACCAAGGGTATATTAAGAGAACAGCGTTAAACACCTACAGAACACAACGAAGGGGTGGTCGGGGAGTTCAGGGTGCGGGAAGCAAAGAAGAAGATTTTGTTGAACATCTGTTTATAGCGAACACTCACAATTATATGCTCTTTTTTACTGATCGTGGAAAATGTTTTTGGTTAAAAGTATATGATATTCCGCAAGGAGGAAGGGCGACAAGGGGAAGGGCGATTGTTAATCTTATAGGATGTGACCCAAGTGAAAGAGTTGAGGCCTTTGTTAGTGTAAGTGAGTTTAAAGATGATCACTATATTGTAATGGCAACCAAAAAAGGGGTAGTTAAAAAAACTGTTTTATCTGCATATGGTAAACCTAGAAAGGGTGGAATTTATGCTATCGAAATAAGAGAAAACGACCAACTGATTGAGGCGAGAGTTACAAACGGTGAACACGATATATTACTCGGAACAAGAGAGGGAAAGTCTATTCGTTTTTCTGAAAAAAACATAAGAGCAAGTGGGCGGAAGACCATGGGTGTACGCGGCATCAGGCTTAGCTCTGTTGATGACTATGTTGTTGGTATGTTAGTTGTAAAAAGGGAAGGAACAATACTTGTTGCAACTGAAAAAGGTTATGGAAAGCGAACGGACATTATACAATATCGCACACAAACAAGGGGTGGTAAGGGTGTGTTGACAATGAGGTGTACAGAAAAAACTGGTAAAATGGTAAAAATAATGGAAGTGGTTGATTCAGATGACCTTATTGTGATAACTGATGCTGGTGTGTTGATGCGACAACCTATTGCAGCAATTAGAACCATTGGGCGTGTTACACAGGGTGTTCGACTTGTTAAGTTAGATAATGGTAGTCTTATTTCATCTATAACAAGGGTTATGGAAGAAGCAGAAAAAAAAGAAAACGTCGAAATAAAAAACGATGATGAGAAGAGCGAAGAAAAAAACACAAAAGAAAATTGAGCCTTGAAAACAACCTAAAACAAGTTTTAAAAAAAATAGAGGCCTCTAAAAAAAAATCAAACCAAGGTCAAAATGTTGAACTGGTTGCAGCGACTAAAACAAGAGAAATTTCAATAATTGAAGAATGTTATCACTTGGGTATAAAAACTATAGGGGAAAACAGGATTCAAGAGTCTGAGAAAAAATTTTCTTACTTTCCTGGTTTTGAAAAAATTAAAAAACGATTTATTGGCCACCTACAAACAAACAAAGTCAACAAGTGTTTAAACCTTTTTGACACCATTGACAGCGTAGACTCATTTAAACTTGCAACCAAAATAAACAAAGGCTCAAAAAAGATAAATAAAAAAACCGAGTGCTTAATTGAGGTAAACACAAGTGGTGAGTCACAGAAAAACGGTTTTTCACCTAAAATCACAGATGAATTAATTTCCTGCTTTAAGCTTACTGGTTTAAATGTCGTCGGTCTTATGACCATTGGTCCAAACACAAACAACGAAAGCGACCTGCGATCATCCTTTATATTGTTAAGAAAATTAAAACACCAAATTAACAACGAGCTTGGATCGTTATTGCTTACCGATCTCTCTATGGGGATGACAAGCGACTATGAGGTTGCCATTCAAGAGGGGTCAACGATGGTGCGCGTGGGCACCGGTCTATTTGGAGATCGGAATTAATTATAGTTGAAGAATTATTATTTTAACACAAACCCAAAACATTTTGGGATAAACAATGTTTTTGATAAAGAGGTTTTTGGACACCTCACATTGTGTGAGAAGGACTCAGTTTTTATTACACCCACTCAATTTACAAAAAAAAACATTTCCCCAGAACACGCACTTAGACTTAAAGAGAAATATAAAATAGAAAACATTATTATGTTTGACAGGATTGTGGGCATTAAAAACAATATTTTAATCACAGATCACATCAATCGGTCCGGGACCTCCTTTATACGTGGTAAAACACCACACAAAAAACTCCCAATGTTTCCAGACATGTCGGGCGTTTATATAAAAAACACAAAAAACAACAACCAAACAGTTCACACGCTAGGACCAAAGAACTATAAAAACCCCCCTAACGAGGTTGGTGTTGTTTTTTCAGAGGCCGCAGCTATAACAGCAACACTGTGGCACTATGTTGGCGTCGAGGTTAGGTGCTATGGAGTTGTTGACACTAACGCCTTAAACAATCCCCTATGTCCTTTGTGAGCGCACAAACCAAAACGGTTCATACACAGACCGACTCATAGAGGCACCAACAAGCGTCCCATATATCCACCCCGTAAGCCAAAGCGCAAAAAGGAATGGAATTATCACGTTAATAATTAGGTCAAGAACCGCAAAGACAAAGACCAATGAAAAAGGTAGAATTATTAGTGTTGATAAAAAAGGATGATTAAGCATTAGTGTTTTAATTTTATTCATATCTTAATAAGACCAAAAACCATACCAAGCGAAATTGGTTGTCAAAATGACAAACAGCTAAAAACTTTTAGCTATTTTAGCGCCGAGCCTAACATTGTTCAGGGCTAACGAAATGTTAGTCTCGAGACTTTTGTTTTTTGTTTGTTTTGCAATGTTTTTTAATAAAAACGGCGTTGTTTCTTTACCAACAATCTTATTTAGTTTCATTTTAGATATAGATTTAGAAATAATTTTATTTATTGTTTTCGCAGGTATTTGGTCGGACTTATGAACGGGATTTAAAACGAGTAGAGACGACTTTAAACCACTTTCAAGATTGCACTTAAAAACACTAACCACATCTTCTACATTGTCAACAGAAAAAGGCAGAGCAAAGTTTGAACTAGAAGAATAAAACAAAGGAAAATTACTAGTTTTATATCCAAGCAGGGTAACCCCGAGCGTTTCTAAAGACTCAATGGTTTTTTCTACATCTAAAAAAGACTTTACCCCTGAGCAGACAACAACCAAGGGGGTTTCACTAAGGGAATAAAGGTCCTGAGACATATCCAGTGTGGACTTATAGTCTTTATGAACCCCGCCGATTCCACCAGTTGAGAAAACCTTTATCCCAACAGCGTTAGCTATGTGTAATGCGCTGCTAACGGTCGTTGCACCAGAAAGGCCCCCCTGGACACAAACGCCAATTTCTCTTTTTGATATTTTATTTACAGAATCATCTGTTGCTATGTGTTCTGCTTGGTTTTGATCAAGCCCAACGTGAACAACGCCATTAATTATTGCAATAGCCGCGGGGACGACATCAAGATTATAGCAAATTTCCACTGCTTTATTGTAAAACTCTTTGTTTTGAGGATAGGGCATTCCACTTGCAATAATTGTAGACTCTAAGGCAAGAACGGGCCTGTTGTTATTAATAGCGTCTTTTACTTGTTTGGATGGAGTATATTTCACAGTAGAAAATTTAAAACCTTTTTAACGACTATTATTAAATCAGTATTAAATGAATATTAAAAAAAAACTAAAAACAGTTAACGCTGATGAGTTTGGCTTACCTAGTCGAATAAAGCTAGCTATTGACAGCAAAGACAATCACTATATAATTAAAAACATTAAGTCTCGAATTATAATGAAAGACGGTGAAAAAATAAACGAGATCGCAAACCAAATTAAACCCAACACTAAAGGATTAGTTTTTCTTGCCACCACAGCCCCTGTTTGTAGTAAAACAAAAAACTACCTAGAAGAGAAAAAAATAAACATCGTTTTCGACTATATTGTTTTATAAAAAGTGTTAAAAAGCTTTATACTACCACAAGACAATAAAATCTTCAAAACGGTTTGGTTTTTAGCCCTGCCAGTCATAATTAGTAACCTAAGTAGGGTTTTAATGAGCCTTGTTGATGTCGCAATGGTTGGGCGATTGGGCCCCGAGGCTCTTGCTGCAACGGGAATGGGTGGAATGCTTATGTGGGGAGCTCTAAGCTTGGTTTTGGGAATCAGAACATCAGTTCAAACCATTTCATCTAGAAGGCTTGGACAAAACAAAACAAGAGACTGTATAAAATCGCTCAACAATGGATTTTTATTAGCCGCTATTTATTCCATCCCCGTTTCTTTTTTAGGTTGGTCCTGTGGTTTTTTAATTATACCGTTTTTTATTGTAGAAGACATAACAACACCCCTGGCGATAAGTTATTTTAGTATTTCATCGATCGGTCTTTTTTTCAACTCAATAAGTTTTGTGTTTCAGGGGTTTTATACGGGTATAGAAAAAACAAAAGTACACCTAAGTGTTACCATAACAAGCAACATAATTAACGCTTACCTTAATGTGGGGCTTATTTATGGAAAAAACACTATTAGTGGTTTTTTTAATGATTTTTTTGGAGGATCCTTAGATCTTTCTTCTTTTTGGTTTTGGGCTGGTTTTGAGGGGATGGGTGTAACCGGAGCAGCGATAGGAACGCTAATAGCCTCTGCTTGGATGATGATACACTATAGTTTTTATTTAAACAAACTAACAATGATTAAAGACAATGGGGGAATAATAAGCGCCGGGTTTGATAAAACAATGCTCCAAAGACAGGTCAGTTTATCTTTACCAATGGGTATTCAAGAGACAATGATTGCTATCGGCTGGTCCGTATTTTATAAAATAATGGCCACTATAGGAATTATTGAACTGGCAACAACGCAGCTTTTGTTTACGATTATGCATGCATCGTTTATGCCTGCGCTTGGTGTTGGTCAGGCGTGCGCTACCCTAGTTGGAAAATACATGGGCTCTAAAGAGGTAGAAGAATCAGAGAAAAGCATAAAAGAATCTTTAAGAATCGCTGAATATATTATGGGCTCAATGGGTCTGATTTTTATCATATTCCCAGAGTTTATTTTATCCCTATTTACAAACGATGTAAACATCATAAATATGGGGATCTGGGGCCTTCGTTTAATTGGTATAATTCAATTTGTAGACGCGGTAGGCTTTACAATGTTTTTAGCCCTAACCGGCGCTGGAAACACTTTTTTCCCAGCAATGGTTGAGTCAGCTCTTGTTTGGTTTTTTATGCTTCCACTTAGTTATTATTTTGGTGTTGTTACTGGAGGAGGGTTTAAGCCACCGTGGATTGTTTTTGCAATATATTTACTGTTAATGGCAACGATCTTAACGCTTAAAGTCATAAAAGGTGACTGGAAAGAAATAGAAGTGTAGGCTTTATTTGTGTTAAATTTTCCCCGAAATATTCTCTATTAAATTGTCAGAAAAACACAAAGATACCGACCCCCAAGAAACACAAGAATGGCTCGAGTCAATTGATGATGCGCTAGAAGAACACGGCTTTGATCGGGCAAGGTTTTTATTAGAACAATTAATTGAACACGCCCAAGCCAAGGGGGCGAGGCTTCCATTTAACACAAACACGCCATTTATTAACACAATACTTCCATCGGAACAACCTGAATACCCGGGCGATAGGAAATTAGAAAGAAGAATTAAATCGATAATTCGCTGGAACGCAATGGCCATGGTTGTAAGGGCTAACACAAACACGCCAGGTATTGGCGGTCACATTTCTACCTATGCGTCTTCAGCGACACTTTATGAGGTTGCCTTTAACCATTTTTTTAAAGGCTTGGACGACCCCAGCGGTGGAGACCTTATCTTTTATCAAGGGCACGGGTCTCCCGGACAATACGCAAGGGCCTTTCTAGAAGGTCGGCTCACAAAAGAAAATTTAGAAAGCTTTAGAAGAGAGCTTACCCCGGGTGGACTGTCTTCATATCCACACCCCTACTTAATGCCTAATTTTTGGCAGTTTGCAACAGTCTCAATGGGCCTCGGCCCTATTATGGCAATCTACCAGGCTCGTTTTTTAAACTATATGATTGACCGAGAAATGATTAAAGATACTGATAGAAAAGTTTGGGCATTTCTTGGTGACGGTGAAATGGATGAACCAGAGTCTAAGGGAGCGCTCACGCTTGCGTCGAAAGAAGCGTTAGACAATTTAATATTTGTGATAAACTGTAACCTACAAAGATTAGATGGCCCGGTACGCGGAAACAGTAAGGTTATGCAGGAGCTTGAAGGAGCTTTTAAGGGTGCCGGTTGGAATGTGATTAAGGTTGTTTGGGGCTCAGAATGGGACGAACTAATTGAAAAAGACCACACAGGAAAACTTTTACAAAGAATGGAAGAGGTTGTTGATGGTGAATTATTAAAATATGTAGTAGAAGGGGGAACATATTTCAGAGAGCACTTTTTTGGAAAATATCCAGAAACACTTGAACTTGTTTCTCACATTAGCGACGATGACCTTATAAAGATGAAGCTCGGAGGTCATGATCCGGTAAAAATGTATGCAGCATATAAAGAAGCAACCGAACACCGGGGCAGACCAACGGTAATTCTTGCTAGAACCATTAAGGGTTATGGGTTGGGCGAAGCTGGTGAGGGTAGAAACATAACACACAACCAAAAGAAACTTAACGAAAAGGAATTATTATATTTTAGAGACAGGTTTGATATTCAGCTTTCTGATAAAGAAACGGTAACAGCGCCATTCTTTAAGCCAAAATCAAACAGCAAAGAAATAAAATACTTAAAAGATCGCCGTGATAAGCTTGGTGGTTTTTTACCTAAAAGAGTTGTTTCTAATAAAAAAATGTCTCCACCAAATATTAAGATATTTCAAGAGCTTTTAGATGGAACAGGCGAAAGAGAAATTTCCACCACAATGGCATTCGTTAGGTTGTTAACGATATTATGTAGAGATAAAAAAATTGGCAAAAACATTGTACCAATTATACCCGATGAGGCAAGAACGTTCGGAATGGACCCCTTGTTCAGACAGCTTGGTATCTATTCACACAAGGGTCAACTTTATGACCCAGTAGACTCAGATCAGTTTTTATACTACAAAGAAGCTGTAAATGGTCAAATTTTTGAAGAAGGGATCAATGAAGCCGGGGCAATTTCATCTTTCATCGCTGTGGGAATGTCTTATCAAACAACAGGTCAAAACATGATTCCCTTCTACATATATTACTCAATGTTTGGTTTTCAAAGAGTGTGGGATTTTATATGGGCAGCGGGTGACATGAGAACTAGGGGGTTTTTACTTGGTGGAACCGCCGGCAGAACCACGTTAAATGGGGAGGGGCTACAACATCAAGATGGCCACAGCCATTTAGCCGCTGCCGCAACACCAAACATCAAAGCCTATGATGTTGCATATGCCTATGAGATTGCGATTATTATACAACACGGTATAAAAGAAATGTTTTATGATCAAAAAGATGTTATTTACTATCTCACCCTAGAGAATGAAAACTATGCTCACCTTAAAATGCCAAAAGGGATTGAAAAAGACATAATAAAGGGAATGTATAAAATTCGAACAACAAAAAGACCAACCATTAGGCTACTTGGAAGCGGTCCGCTTCTCAATGAGGTAATAGCAGCGGCAGAGCTACTTATTAATGATTGGGGAATCGAACCCGGGATATGGAACGTTACCTCGTTCACAGAACTGCGAAGAGAGGCAGAGGAGACAGAGAGGTGGAACACTATGAACCCAAGTGAAAAACAAAAACAGTCTCACTTAGAAAAATCTCTTAATAAACACCCCGTTCCAACAATTGCTGTTTCAGACTATGTGAAAATGTCATCTGAACAAATTGCGCCCTATGTTTCAGGGGCATATTATGCGCTTGGAACTGATGGTTTCGGTAGAAGCGACACAAGAGAAAACCTAAGGCACTTTTTTGAGATAGACAGGTATTATATTGTTTTAACAGCTGTGCGCTCGCTGGCTATTGAAGAAAAACTAGAAATGCGTGTGGCAAATGAGGTGATAAAAAAGTATAATATAGATTCAAATAAACCCAGTCCTATAACCATTTAATATGTTAAAAGAAATTTTATTACCAGACCTTGGAGAGGGCATCAGCTCAGCTGATGTCAGTGAGGTTTTGGTTTCTCCTGGTGACAATGTGTCCATCGATGATATTATATTAGTCCTAGAATCAGAAAAAGCCAGCATGGAGATCCCATCAGAAGATAAGGGTATTATAAAAAAAGTTTTTGTTTCCGCTGGCGATGAGGTAAAAACTGGTGAGATATTAATTATGATGGAAGTAGTTCCTGTTTCTAAGGTGGAGAAAGAAAAGACAAAAGAAAAAATCGAGCCTAAAAAACAAAAAAATCAAAAAGCCGCACCAATCACTAAAGAAAAAATAAAACCAGAATTAAAAACAAATGGTAAAACATTCGCAAGTCCAGGCGTTAGAAGGCTTGCTAGGGAGTTAGAGATTGTGCTCTCTCAGGTTAAAGCAACCGGCCCAAAAGGAAGAATAACAAAAGAAGACCTTCATGGATATATAAAACAAAAAATGGCACAGGGTGTCGGTGTTAATATACAAGCTCAGCCAAAAATCGATTTTTCGAAGTGGGGAGAAATTGAAACAAAACCACTAACAAAGATTCAAAAAATAACAGGCGATCGGCTGCAACAATCCTGGCAAACAATTCCCCACGTTACCCAATTTGATGAGGCCGACATTTCTATACTTAATACCAAAAGAGAAAAACTCAAAATAGAGGGGCAGAAAAAAAACATAAAAGTAACGTTTTTACCTTTCATTATGAAAGCTGTAATTAAAACCCTTAAAGAGTTCCCCTCTTTTAATAGCTCACTAGACCACCAGGGAAAAAACCTGGTTATTAAAAACTATTATAATTTAGGCATAGCCGTTGACACACCAACCGGGCTAATCGTTCCGGTTATTAAAAATGTAGATAAAAAATCAATAAACACCTTATCAAAAGAACTTATGGACATTAGTGAAAGAGCAAGATTGGGGAAACTAAAACCGGGTGAGCTAAAAGGTGGCTCGTTTACAATATCTAGCTTGGGTGGAATTGGGGGGACATATTTCACACCAATTATTAACCCACCAGAGGTAGCAATTATGGGCGTCTCTAAAAGTATTTGGAAACCAATATATAACCACAAATCAAAAGAAATTATTCCAACGTATACAATGCCTTTTTCTTTATCATATGACCATCGTGTTATTGATGGTGCTCTCGGGGCAGCGTTCACATCTTTCTTTTCAAATGCTGTGCTTGACAGCACAACCTTTGACTGATAATTATGTTATCTAAAAAACATATTGAAATAATAATAATTGGATCCGGACCAGGTGGTTACGCCGCAGGATTTAGAGCCGCTGACCTCGGTAGGAAGGTTTTGATTGTAGATAAAGATCCAACTCTCGGAGGTGTATGTTTAAACAGGGGATGTATACCCTCAAAAACACTATTACACATAGCAAAAGTATTAGAAGAGGCCGAGTCACTTAAAAATATGGGAGTGGGGTTTTCAAAACCAAAAATAGATATTGATGGTGTTCGTAGTTGGAAATCAAAAATTGTGACACAGTTATCAAGCGGAATAAGCCAGATGGCAAAAGCAAGAAAGGTACAAACAGTTGAGGGTGAGGCTACATTTTTATCTAACTCTGAGATACAGATTAAATCAGGATCAAAGAAACAAATAGTTACATTTGATAACTGTATTATAGCTGCTGGGTCTTCATCATCTACGATACCGGGGGTTCCAATAGATAATAAAGACGTGCTTACCTCTCGAACAGCATTGGACCTAGTAAGGGTCCCCAAAAATCTACTAATAATTGGAGGTGGCTATATAGGGCTGGAAATGGGAACAGTGTTTAGCTCTCTAGGTTCTGTTGTGAGTGTGGCGGAGTTTTTACCAAACCTACTTCCAGGAGCAGATGCCGATCTTGTTAAGCCACTTGCTAGAAAGCTAAAAAAACAATTTGAAGAAATTTATTTATCAACGAAAATAACAAGTGTAAAACCATCAAAACCAAACGGGCTCACAGTTACCATGGAAAAAGACGGGAAAACAAGTACAAAAAAATTCGACCAGGTTCTTGTAGCTGTTGGTAGAAAACCAAACACAAAAAACATCGGGCTAGAAAACACAACTATAATAATTAACGAGCAAGGATTTATAGGTGTTGACAAACGTCAAAAAACAAACGTTGATAATATATATGCGATTGGAGATATTGCGGGAGATCCAATGCTTGCACACAAAGCAACCCACGAAGGAAAAGTTGCAGCTGAGGTTATCTGTGGCCTACCTTCCGAATTTGACGCAAAGGCTATCCCAGCTGTTATTTTTACCGATCCTGAAATAGCCTGGGTTGGTATAACTGAGGCGGAGGCAAAAGAAAAATCAATACCCTACCAAAAAGGAGAATTTCCATGGGCAGCAAGCGGAAAGTCGCTTGCGCTTGGAAGAAACGAGGGCAAAACAAAAATTATTTTTGACCCCGATACAAAAAGAACAATAGGCGTAGGTATTGTTGGACCTAATGCTGGTGATCTTATATCTGAGGGGGCCCTCGCAATAGAAATGGGGGCAGACGCTGAAGACATTAGCCTAACTGTTCACCCTCACCCCACCCTTGGGGAGACGTTTGCAAATGCAGCTGAGGTTTTTGAGGGCACAGTAACAGATTTATATATTCCTAAAAAACCAGATTAATATATTTCTGAAAAACCTATTAATATGCCTTTAGAGATTATATTAATAGCCGCTGTCACGGTTGATGGTTTTATTGCTAGGCACAACAATGAAATAACAAAATGGACTCAAGACCTACATCTTTTTAAAAAACAGACGATGGGGTACCCGGTTATTATGGGGTCTAATACACATAAGACACTTTCTAATGATCTTTTAGGAAGGGATGTAATAGTAGTTCACAGAGATGACAGCCCTAAAGATATAATTAATAAAGTATCTGGCAATCGGTGTTTTATAGCGGGTGGCGGGAAAACATATTCTAAGTTTTATTCTTTTATAACACACGCCTATATCACACCTCATCCACTTATTTTTGGAGAGGGGGTCTCATTGTTTACTGAAAAAGTACCAGAATTAAGTCTGGTTTTTGAAAGACTGGTCGAAGTGTCAAAAGCAGACGGTATTTATCAATATCAGTATCGAGTGTGTCGTTGAAAAAATTAATAGTTATACAATTAATTATATTAACAATTGGTTTATCAATAGGTGTTACATCTGGGGGTGTTTTATCTAGAGATCAACAAGCCATAGACATTAAACACTATGACCTCAGAATAAAAGTCGACACAAAAAGAAAAATGATTTCAGGGTATGTTGATATAAAAATGAGAATATTAGATAAAATAAGATTTATAGAATTAGACCTTATTAAACAATTTTTTATTTCCAAAATTTTAATTGATAGCGTTTCAATGCCGTTTAAACACCAACAAAATAAAATTTTTATCGCAGCACAGGAAATTAAGGCCAACACCACAACTACCATTAGGGTGGTTTATAAAGGAAAGCCTCCTAGGGCTGAGAAACCTCCTTGGAGCGGAGGGTTTACATGGGAAAAAAGCAACGATGGATATCCTTGGGTTGGAATATCGTGTCAAGGTAATGGAGCGCACATATGGTTTCCATGTAAAGAACACCCCAGCGATGAGCCAGACAGTGTTGATTTACACATAACCGTACAAAAACCACTCTCTGTTGCCGCCAATGGACTCCTCCAAAGTGTAGAGAAACATAAAAACAAGTGGCACACCTGGCACTGGAAAACCAGTTATAATATCAACCCATATAATATCAATTTTACCATTGGAAATTTTGATATTGTTGAAAGAATATCTCCGGTTTTAGGAAAGCCTCTAAGGGTACAGTTTTATGTTCTTAAAGATAATATAGATGGCGCGGAGGCCTTATTAGATCAAGCAGAAATATTTTTAGAGTTTTTTACAAGGAACTTTGGACAATATCCATGGATAAAAGAAAAATTTGGACTTGTTAATACTCCTTATTGGGGCATGGAACACCAAACAATGATTGCTTATGGAAACAATTACAAAAACAATGAAAGGGGATATGATTTTTTATTATTCCATGAAATGTCTCACGAGTGGTGGGGAAATTATTTAAGTGTATCAGACTGGGCTGACCTGTGGATACACGAAGGGTTTGCTGTGTATATGGAGGCACTTTATATAGAAGAAAAATATGGTATAGATGAGTACAACAAGTTTTTTAGAAAAAAAATAATTAAGAAAATTCCACTCACTCAATCAATTGTACCCCACAGGAACGCTACAATAGAAAACGTGTCAGGATTGGACCCCTATAATAAAGGTGCATATGTTTTACACATGCTTCGTTATTTAATTGGTGATGATAAGTTTTTCGAAATTTTGAGTGAGTTTTTATACAGTAAAAAACAACTACCCAACAATCAAGTAACAACAAAAGATTTTATTGACCTTGTTCATTTAAAAATAGAAAACAAGATAGATTGGTTTTTTAAATCATATCTATATGAAAAAGACTACCCGGTTTTAATTCAAAACACAAAACACGGATCTAACCACACGTTTATCGAGCTATATTGGGAGAATAAAAATTTTTCAATGCCGGTGGAAGTGTATTACAACTCAAACACTGGTTTACGACACCGAAAATTGTCTTTGACAAACAAACCAACAATGATAGCGATTCCTCAGCATAATAAAATTAAAATCGACCCCAATAAAAGAATTCTACTAACCGTTAAAAATAAGAGTTAAGATTTATAATGTTTCTAATATTTAGTGCTGATGAAAAATAAAATTATACTTATTATTATAACCACTGCGGTTTTTTTAGCCTATTGGTATTTTTACCACCCACTCCCAAAATATAGCGGGCACATATCAATAGGCGGTTTAAATAAGTCTGTTGATATATATACGGATACATATGGAGTGCCTCATATTTTTGCACAAAACGAAGAAGATCTTTTTTATGCTGCAGGTTATTATGCTGCAAGAGACAGACTGTTTCAAATGTCTGTAGTTAATTACTCGGTTCGCGGAGAGCTTGCGTATGCTTTTGGTGATAAACTTATTAGCAGTGATGTCTATCTTAGAACCTGGAGGATACATGATACCGCGAAAAAGTTAGTTGGGGAGCTAAACAAGGAAACCGTTGATTTAATGGGCGCGTTCTGCGCTGGAATCAATTATAGAATAAAAGAAGTTTATAATGATCTACCGATCGAATTTAAACTAACAGGAATGAAACCACCTGTTTGGAACCCCTCAATTGTTACTGGTTATGCGAGAATGATGGCCAGAGAAATGTCATCCTCTTGGAAACCGGAAATTGTTTTTGGAGCAATCGAAAATTATTTTGGAAAAGAAAAATTAAAAGAGATTTACCCTTATTATAGTAATACACACCCAACCATAGCACAAAATAAAAACACCCTAGAAAAAGAAATATTTTCAAAGCTGATGGATGAAGAATTAAAACTTCAAAAAACACTTGGCTATAATTCATCGGTTTCTGGCTCAAACAACTGGGTTGTTTCTGGCTCTAGAACAAAATCTGGAAAACCGTTTTTGGCAAACGACCCCCATCTTGTGTTTACACAACCTCCTAGGTGGTATGAAATGCACCTAAAGGGAGGACGTTTTAATATAAGTGGATTATGTTTGGCCGGCATCCCAATGCCAATCATTGGTCAAAATGAAAATATTGCCTGGGGGTTTACAAACTCTATGGTAGATGATATGGATTTTTTTATTGAAAAAATTAATCCTGAAAACGAACACCAATATTTATTTGACGGCGAATGGCGGGAGATGAAGATTATTAAGGAAACCATCAAACTAAGAAACAACAGAGACACCACCGTTACAATTAGACTCACTCATCATGGACCAATTATTACTGATGTTCATAGTTTGTTAAAAGGTGAAAACACTGCACTGTCAATGGCTTGGACGGGTAATTGGCTTACGAAAGAAATAGATGGTTTGTTCGGTTTAGCAACCGCAAAAAACTGGAATGATTTTTCAAGAGCATTAAAACACTTCGGAGTACCAGGGCAAAATATTGTTTATGCAGATGTTGATGGCAACATCGGATGGAGGCCCGCTGTTTTTCTTCCAATAAGGAAAGAGGGGTCTAGCTTGATACCGCGACCAGGGCATGATTCAGACTATGATTGGAGTGGAAGGGTACCATATAAAGAAATGCCATACTTATTCAACCCTAAAAAGGGATATATTGCTACCGCAAACAATAAAACAATTGATGACACCTTTCCTTATTATATAAGTGGTCTTTGGGCCGACCCAAGCAGAGCACAACAAATAATAAAAAGATTAGACACTCTAAGCGCAGCTACAACAGAAGATATGAAATCTATCCAGCTAGACTATACATCTTTATTTGCGAAAGAGATAACCCCGCTACTATTATCTGTAAAAACAGGTGATGAAACAGGAAAACATAAAGAAGCGATAAAAATTTTAGAAAATTGGGACTTTGTAGAATCTCCAGAATCAAAAGGAGCTCTTATTTTCCACTCCGTTTTACGTCAAGTTGTGATCTCTATTTTTGGTGATGAATTAGATTTGTTAGGAGATAAATATTTAGATGCATTTACCTCAATGAAATATTTACACAACCGCAGTCTTAGAAAAATATTAGCACAGGGGAATTCTTCTTGGGTTGATGATGTCACAACAAGAAACAAGATTGAAACGCTAGATGAGGTATTAACACAATCATTTATCAATGGTATTCATGATATAGAAAGAGTTGCTGGACACAATATAAATAATTGGGAGTGGGGGAGAGTTCATTATCTGACACACAAGCATAAAATAGGTTCAAAAAAGATTTTAGACTGGATATTTGGGTTAAATGTTGGCCCATACCTTTCTGGTGGATCTGACAAGTCTCCAAACGCTGGTTCTTACTCATTCAGTGACCCATATACACAAACGGCTGGCGCCTCAATGAGACGTGTTGTCGACTTCAGCAACCTAAATGAAACCCAACAGATAATACCAACGGGTCAGTCGGGGCTATATAATAGTCCACACTATAAAGACCAAGCAGATCTATATCATAGTGGAAAATACAGAACAACCTGGTTTGATGAGTCGCACATCAGAAAAAGTAATGAGTTTAAAAGGCTTATTCTTATACCGCTAAAATGATAACCCCTATTCTTGTTTTATTAATAATTATTGTTAGTTACTTCGGCTACTGGAGAGCAAGGGGGATGGGGAGTTTTTATACTTCTAACCCGATGATGATTGCACACAGGGGGACCACAAAAAATTTTCCTGAAAATACAATTGAAGCATACAGTGAGTCTATTAAGTTGGGATATGGTGGAATTGAATTAGATGTTTTGTCATCTAAAGATGGAATTCTTTATTGTTCTCATAATCATCAACTAGAAAGAGAGACCAGCGCGGGTGGTTACATTAATGAAATGGAATCTTCAGAACTTGATAAGATTAAAACTGGAGCCCACTCCCACCCTAACAATCAGAAACCGATGCCCCGATTAGAAAATGCTATCAAACAACTACCCAACAATATAAGATTAAACATTGAGATAAAGTTTTTGAGACCGCTTGACTTTTCAACTATATCAATACTGAGAAAAATGATTTTAAAAAAACAAATACAACAGTCGATACTTATTTCGTCATTCAATCCTTTTATTGTTTTTTATGCTCGTTGGTTTATCCCAAACATAAAAACAGGATATTTGGTTGAGACCATTGATATGATTAAGTGGATGCATCTAGCACACCCAGACTGTCTTCACCCTAGAGCAGACCTGTTAAATAATAATCTTATAGATAGTTGTAACAAAAGAAACATGTCGATCAACGCCTGGACAGTGAATTCAGAATCTGCAATCAATTATTGCAAACACCTTGGGGTTGCTGGGATCATAACAGATAGAGCCGACAATCAATTGATATGATTAAAACAGGTCCTCGTATATTAATAATACCAGACTCTTTCAAAGACAGCATCAGCTCAAAAGAGTTTTGTGAGATTGCGAACAAAAGCGTTTTAGATATGAATTCTAATTCAATAGTAGATTGTATACCAATGGGAGATGGCGGAGAAGGAAGCATAGAAGTGTTCAGATTTATTCCTGGCTATAAATATAAGTCAGTTATTATAAAAAACCCTATTGGTAAAGAGGTGCCATCCGAGTATTGTATACAAAAAGAAACCAATACGGCTATGATAGAAATGGCAAAAGCTTCCGGGTTGCAAATGCTCCCAGAAAAACTAAGAGACCCTATGAAAACGACAAGCTATGGAACCGGTCAGCTTATTCTTGATGCAGTAAAAAATGACATAAAAAAAATCATTTTATTTATTGGTGGAAGCGCCACAAACGACATAGGTATAGGAATGCTAGAGGCGCTTGGTTATAAATATTATAATTCTAAAAACAAAAGGATTAGCGGGTCAGTAGAAAACATTGAAAGCATTATAAGGATCGACAATCCTAAAATTATCGAAAAATTAAAAGAAATCTCATTTGTTGTTGCCTGCGATGTATCAAACACACTTTTAGGTCCTAATGGAGCCACGTATTCATATGGTAAGCAGAAGGGTGCTAATAACGATCAACTAGATATACTTGAGAAGTGCTTAAAGCATTTTTCAGATGTAGCAAGAAAACATAATGCGGTAGATTTTACTAACTCTGAAGGTGCTGGCGCAGCCGGCGGAGTGGGGTTTAGTGCTATGAGTTTTTTAGATGCAAAATTTCAGTCTGGATTTAAGTTGATTCAGAAACTCATAGGTCTGAAAAACAAAATTCGATTAAATAACTATGATCTAATAATTACGGGTGAGGGAAGTATAGATAAGCAAACAAGCAATGGAAAACTTATAATGCATTTGGGAAAAATAGGCAAAAAACATTCAATTCCCGTAATAGCGTTTGGGGGTATTGTAAAAGAGAAACTTCAAGATCTCAATCTGCCAGGAATTACGCAGCTAAAACAGATTAGCCCTGATGGTTTCGACCTGTCTAGTGCAATTCAAAAAGCTCCCATTTATTTAGACAAAGCATTGCGTGACGAAGTTCAAAGATATATGAACTGATTATTAGTTTTGAATCTTATAGCTTGAAAATTCATTAATCTTATCAGTGTTGATTAAATCAACACCAGCATTTTCTAAAATAATCCAACCGTTTTTATTATCAGGGGAAGCCCAAAACCGTAATTGTTTTTTCTCTAGATGAATTTTGTTAATAATATCGTTTAATAGAATCAGTTCTTTTTTTGGCATAATACCTATACCGTTCCACTGAAAATGATCTGACCAGTTTATACTGATGATAGGCATTAAAACATTAGATATGTTTTTACTAATATTTGAAAAACGCCCATCTAAAAAAACAAATCGATCTATATTATATTTAAAATCTTCGAGAGCGGGCTTATTTCCCGATAGTATTATTGTAACAGAGCCTTGGATCAGTGAGTCAGAAACTACGCGGGTCAACATTGGTTTATATTTCTTAAGAATAATTTTCAGAATATCATGTGTTGGGTCTGCGCCTGTTTTAATATCAACCAATAGGTAAAGAGGCGTCTTGTTTTGGTATATAAACCCTTTATTTTCATTAAAGATTTTCCACAGGGGGTCTAAATATAATTTTTCAATTGTTTTATTTTTTCTTAATTGAAGCCAATTATGACCGACGTATAGGTTTGATTTTAATAAAAAAACATCTACCTCTATACTTTTAAAGTTGTTTTCAAGAGCGTCAAACAACGGTCTTTTATTTAAGTAGTCATTATGTGAGTGTGCATTATTAATAAAAATTTTAGCCGAAGATTTTTCTGAAAAAGGAATGCTAAATACCATAACGACCGGTACCAAACACCGAATAATAACATTTAGGATCATTAATTTTCTAAATCAAAACAGAATGAGTGCTGCAGTAGGTCGCCGGTGGTGTTTTTTACAAATTCACCTTTATGGTTCTTTATTTTCCACTTGACACATAGTTCATCTCCACCATTATCAATAATTTCCATAATTCCATACTGACCCCTTACCCCACTAACACCGTTTGAATAGGGCCCGCCCTTTATACTGGGTTTTCTATCAAGGGGCCCCGCATGAAGTATTGGGATTGGCGCACCACCACCGGTGGCATAGTCACTATTTGTACCGTCGTCAATCGCGCTCATGTGAGCATCACCGCTAACAATACAAACGGGGATGTCATTATTTTTTATAAAATTAGCAATGTCTGTTCTTTCTTCTGGGTACCAGCCCCAGTTGTCGTGGTCATCACACTCGAAGCCTTCGTCAGTTTTTATTGTATTATCTTCGTCGCAGTTAAACCAACTTAGATCTGGAGCGCTTAAGTATGGGAAGCTTGAGTGCCAGACAACTGCAAAATTATTGTTTTTTGCTTCTAATAGTTGGTTTTTAAACCATTGTATATGCTCATTAGAACCAAAGTTAGTTCCCTGTTTTATTTTTTTACAGTTTTCTGAGGTTGGGTTTAGACAATTACCCTTAAACAGGGGGCGGTCTTTTTCGGATCGTAAATCTGTTAATAAGTATGTTACCCTTCCAACATTAAAAGATTGTGAAATCACCTTGCCGTCTTCTTTAAAGGCAAGTGGATAATGAGGAACATAATTTTTATAGGCATTACGAGCTTCAGGTTGGCAGGCAACATAACCATATTGATTAGGGGAAACTCCCGAGCTGTTATTTGGTCCATAATCATGGTCGTCCCACATATATGCAATGGCTGTATTCTGATATAGTTTAGATTGTTTTATTGAGCCAAGCGTTGCTCGATAATAGGTTAAAAAATTATCATCACAGTCTCTGCGAATATTACCATAGTGAAAATCCCCCAACATTAAATAGAACAAGGATTCTTCTTCTCTAATGCGATCAAAAACAGGATTGTTTGATCCTGTTGTTGCGCAGGTTGCGAGTGTGATCTTATATGAGAATGGGCCACTCGAGTGCGTCTGAAATTTTCCTGTTTTATTTTTATCGATTATACCGTCAACACTAAATCTATAATAATATGTTTTTTCAGGTTTTAGACTAGACAATTTAATTTTAGAAAAGTAGTTGGACTGACTGTTGCAATGCTGAGTTCTTGAAAACAGATTATTCCTTCTAAAATTTATGTTATCACTATATTGAACCCTTATTTTTGCATCTGAATCAGTAGCAAAACAGACGACAGCACTTTTTTTGGTCACGGCTCCCGACCAATAGTATTCAAGCTCAGCAGCGCTAGCCTTATTAAATGATAAGGCTATCAAAAACATGAAAAATAAAAACAAATTATTAACCATTAACTACTCCAACATATTTTCAAAAGATTTAATATATGTAAAACCATCATATCTTTTTTGATCGCCATGCTTTATTGCCCAAAGATAATACATATGAAAACCAGGGGCAGAGGTCTGACTGTGTGTTTTACTATTTGTAATTGCTAGCGCGTCACCATTCTTTATTTTATAAACATCCTCACCTAGTTCGCCGTGGCCGTAACCCCAGTCTGGTGAAAGCTCATAATAATATAGTTCTGGTTGTGAGTGGTGGTGCGGTGGATAGCTACTCCATTTCCCTGGAAAATTTAGAACCTCTCCGATTACCAGCTTTGCCTCTTTTGGGGAAATTGTGTCATCAAATGCGAGTCGTACTAAGCGATAACAGGTATCATCAAGCTGGTTTTTTCCCCGATGTTCAGTGTCAATGTCTTCTGGTAAATAAACCTTTCCTTGGAACTTGTTTCCATTTGTCGTTTTTACAACCGCGATGCGTGATTGAGACGAGGTAGATATTTGAACATTTTCACCGGGACTCATGTGAACAACTGTTGGATCACAATCAATCCAATTCGGCCTATCAAATGAAAACCTAGACTTTTGAAACTCAATTGTTCCGCTGCCTTCAACTATAATAACAGCGACCTCTTTCTCATTTTCTTTTATTGACCAGGTACCATTTTTATTAATAATTAATATATCAAAATCCATTCCGGTTTTTTCTAGTGTGTCAACATAGGAATTAACACCAGTTTTAAAACCGTCTCTGTGTGGATGTATTAAACTCATAATATTCCCCTATTGTCCAAGCATGCGATTTCGAATCAAGCTAATAAACTCATCATACCCATCTAAAAATGTTTTCATGGTGTGCACAGTGGCTCCAAACGATTCAAACTCTTCAGGCTTCATTCCGTCTTTATCATAGGCCCGGTTAAAGTCTTTAAAGTTTTCTTGTAAAGCGCTAACCAAATCCTCATGTACTGAGTTTTCCATCCTATTTATTACCTCTATATCAGAATCATTAAACCGGTTCCACCACTCATAGGGTATACTGATTATTATGTCACCGCCGACAATTTCTTTCCAGTGTAAATCACATCTGAATGCAGCTGCTAACAGTTTTGATCGATAGCCTTTATTCTTAAATATGGTATAAGCGTTTTTAAAAATAGCTATTGATGCCCAGTCTATTATATCTGAACTGACATCAATATTCTCAGCATCTTTTTTACGTTTTAGGTGATCGTCTATGCGCCCGACCATGATAGTTACGTAGGGGGTTATGTTTGACGTGTCTACACCATTCTTTTGTGCAATTGAAAGCCCGCGCTCAATTGCTTCTGCCACCTGTACAGCCTGTGGAACCGTAAAACTAACAGTCGCATTAACAGATATTCCCACAGATGTTAGTTTCTCCATCGCATCAATTCCTGCCGGTAGGGCAGGGCACTTTATTGCAATATTAGGCGCGAGTGAGGCTAAATATTTCCCCTGTTCGAACATAGCCTCAGCGTTTCTGTAATATTTTGGATTTACCTGAAGAGATAGTTTCCCCTTTTCTCCATTAGTTTTTTCATAGACCGGCAACAATATTTTTGCTGCTTTCCTTCCAACTTTGTCCATCAACAGCCAAAGGATTTCATCCTCAGTTGCGCTGGAGTTTTCCATTATCATTGTATCGATTACAGGGTTCCACACGCCGGGATGACTTTTGACACTATTTAAGGTAATAACAGGGTTCGAGGTCGCACCCACAGCGCCCTCATTATATGCGTGTTGAAGTTCAACATGATCATTAGAATCATTCCACCAGTCAGATCCCAACTCAGCTGTTTGTTGCATTTTTGTTTTTTGAGCCATTTTAATTACCCCAAATTTTATTAATATATTGTTTGGATTGTATTGCATATTCTAACGGATTTGCTATAGCCGGGTCTTGTTCAGCCTCGACAATTATCCAACCACGGTATTCCGATTTAATAATCACATTACTGATGGTCTCAAAGTCAATACAGCCGTCACCCGGGACAGTAAAGACCCCACTCAATACTGCCTTTAAAAATGAAGTCTCTTTGAAATTTAGATTTTTAAATATATTAGATCTCAAATCCTTGAAGTGTATGTGCCTAATACGATTCATATTATTTTTGAAAAACCTTACTGGGTCAATGCCCGCAAAATACATATGCCCCGTGTCAGCACAAAGATTAACAAGTTTTGGGTCTGTGTCTGATAATAATCTATAAACCTCGTTTTCATTTTGAATATATGTACCCATGTGATGATGGTATGCGATACTTAGTCCATAAGAGTTACAAACCTTTCCCGCTTTGTTTAAACAATCTGTTAGCCTGGCCCAGTCTTCTTCGTTGCAAACAGGCTTTGATGAAAGGGGATTATTTATTGTTCCATGTACAGAGCCTGAGCATTCTGCTATATTAATGATTTTAGCGCCAGCGCCAGCTAAAAGTGCTGCTTTTTTGTGAACCCTTTCAAGCTCTGGGTTAAGATTCTTTGATAAAAAATACGTAGAATGCCAGGCTGAAGCTAGCTCAAGATTGAAACTTGTAAGCACCTGTTTAATGCTAGAAGAATCTTTAGGAAACTTGTTTCCAATTTCTGTGCCACTATAGCCCGACTCTGTCATTTCTTTAAGGATTGTGTCTAAAGTATAGTTTCCTCCTAGCTCTGGCATATCATCATTACTCCAGTTAATTGGGGCAATACCAAAACGCACACTTCTATCATCTAAATTAAAAATCTTTCTCGCCTTTTATCTTTTTGTCGTACTCTTTTCTGATTTTTGTAACCCTGTCTGATTTAGACACCTCAGCAACGGGGACATCCCACCAGGCCTCATACCCCGGCACGCCCACACTAGGGTCTACAAGAACCTCTATCAAAGTTGAGCCATCTCTCTCTCTTGCTTGGTGGATAGATTTTTCTAGTCTCTGTCTTGTTTTTACTTTTACCGCATCAATTCCCATAGACTTTGCGTGTGCTGTATAGTCAACAGGGAGCCTGTCACCAGCGTATTCACCTGTTTCTTTATCTCTTTGCCTATACTGATTTCCAAAGCCCTTACTTCCTAGGCTCATGGAAAGACCGTTGATACTTCCAAACCCATGGTTATTAATTAAAACGATTATAAGTTTTTGGTTCTCTTGTACAGCTGTTACAATTTCTGAGTTCATCATTAAATAAGATCCATCCCCAACCATGACAAAAACCTCTCCGGATTGTTTTGCCATACGTATTCCTAGCCCCCCGGCAATTTCATAGCCCATACAAGAGTAACCATATTCCATATGGTATTGATTTCCATTTACGGTTCTCCAGAGCTTATGCATATCTCCCGGAAGACTTCCAGCGGCGCAGACGACAGTATCATCCTCAGTCATAGAGTCTGATATAAAACCAATAACCTCGCCCTGGCTAACAGCGGGTTCATTATTTAGGTTAAATATTCTATCTACCTCTTGGTTCCAGTTGTTCTTTTGCTGTTTTATTTCAGCTCGATATTTCACAGATATGCCAAAGCCATCGTTTTTCAATATATGGTTTAACGTTTCAAGAATTTTTTTTGCATCACCAACTAAAGAAATCGATGAGTGTTTATGAGCATCGAACGGCGACACGTTAATACTAAGAAATGTGACACGTGAATGTTGAAAAAGAGTTTTTGAAGCTGTAGTAAAATCTGAGAGCCTTGTCCCGATGCAAATAACAAGATCAGCATCTCTAGAAATTATATTTGCGGCGCTTGTTCCGGTGACCCCAATGGCGCCAAGGCTTTGGCTGTGGTTCCATGGGATCGAGCCTTTGCCAGCCTGTGTTTCTCCAACCGGAATCCCGGTATTATTGCAAAATTCGTTTAGAGCTTTTTCTGCGTCTGAGTATATGACTCCACCGCCCGCAATAATAACAGGATTGGTGGCCTTTTTGATTATAGTAGCTGCGCTAGCTAAAGATTCTTCTGATGGAATATTTCGCGGTACAGCCCAGACTCTTTTATTAAAAAGATGATCGGGGTAGTCATATGCCTCAGTCTGTACATCTTGAGGTAGTGAAAGGGTTACAGCACCAGTCGCTATTGGGTCGGTTAGAATTCTTAGTGCCTCTGGCAAAGATGAAATTATTTGTTCGGGCCTGTTTATTCTATCCCAAAAAACACTAACAGGCTTAAAACAATCATTTACAGATACATCTGGTGAGTTCGTATGTTCTAACTGTTGCAAAACAGGACCAACATTACGCCTGCTAAAAATATCTCCTGGTAAAAGCAATACAGGTAATCTATTGATTGTTGCTCCAGCGGCTGCGGTTACCATATTTGTTGCGCCAGGGCCAATGGAGCTTGTGCAGGCGAAGGCTTTCAAACGCTTGTTTTGTTTTGCATATGCGACCGCAGTGTGAACCATTGCCTGTTCGTTTCGGGGTAGAAAGTGTTTTAAGTCCTTATTCTGTTCTAGTGCTTCCCCAATACCGGCAACATTTCCGTGCCCAAATATTCCCCAGACTCCGTTTATAAATTTGTTTTCTTTTCCGTCTCTCTCAACATATTGGTTGTTTAAATAACGAATGATCGCCTGTGCCATTGTTAGTTTCATGTAATCAACCTATGGTTTTTTAGTTTCGTAGGTCCCACTCACTGTTTATTATTAGTGGCGGGCTAAACAAAGAGGCTATGTTGTCCCATGATATTACTTTGAAATTCTGGTTTCCATTATCATTCACATCATCCTGAACAACAAAAATTCCATTACTTAATTGTCCTCCCAGGCTCATATTGCAAACGTCGATCCCATCGGTGCCGCTGGTACCGTCAACGGTTTCACTGTCTATAACAGAAAACCTGCCAATAAAATTGTTTTGACCTTCTCTAGAGTAAATAACATAGGTATCATCGCCCTGGCTTGATGCAATCAGGTAGCCGGTGGACTCACCACCATAATAAAGTGTTAACCCTTCGACATCATCAGCAAGGTGAGGGCCAATAGAATCGATAAGAAAACCATTGTCAGAACCGCCTGGAGCCGCCTCATATTTCCATATGCCATGATCCTCTTCTCCAATATATAGGTGCCCCAACATATCATCAGCAACACATCCCTCTAGCTGTCCAGGAAGTTTTAAGGTTCTCACTAGTTCCGCATCAACCAACCCTGATCCATTATCAAACAATCTGTATTGTTCAACGTTTCCCTCTTTATCGTTTACGATAGCATAAAAAGTGTTTGTTGTACGCTCTTTATACATGCAGGACCCGTAAACCTCTATTCCAAGAGTGATTTGTCTGGCTGATACAGAAGACAGAGCCCTACTTTCTGGGTCAATCTTATATATGCCTAGGGTGTTAGACACTCTTAGTCCGGCTGTTACAATGTCTGACTTTTCACCAGCAAGCTCCATGCCATATCTTATGTCTACATTATTCGCTTTTTCATTACTGGTAGCATAAATCTGAGCGCC
>Ga0209019_1000197_pt1 | contig 29849 bp, 24 predicted proteins | sample METZYME_3_300m_FD_187549 | JGI IMG/M metagenome (GOLD analysis project Ga0209019, IMG submission 187549) | Marine microbial communities from oxygen minimum zone in mesopelagic equatorial Pacific - METZYME_3_300m (SPAdes) (version 2) | ecosystem: Environmental > Aquatic > Marine > Oceanic... | reverse complement strand
TTTGGAATTGAAACAGAAAGACCAGATTACTCTGTTGATGAAAGTGTAACAGTTGGAGGAGTAATAGATAAGTATATTACTGCAATTGGTGGTCTTGATAAATTAAATGAGATAAACTCTATAGAAACAAAATTTACCGCCAATATTCAGGGAACCCCATTAGAAGGATATAGTTTAAAAAATGATAAAAACCAATCTGTTTTCAGAATGACAATAATGGGACAGGTTATGCAAAAAACAGTTTTTAATAAATATCAAGGTTATAATGAAGTTATGGGTCAAAAAATTAATATAACAGAAGATGAATTGGAAATTGCAATAATTCAATCTGCTTTATTTACAGAAACAAAATTTGACTACTCTGCAATTGAATTAGTCGGCATTAGTGTTGTTAATGATGAGGAAGTTTATGAAGTAAAAATCACTGATAATATTTCAGCCTTTTACTCTATCAACTCTGGACTTAAATTAAAAGAAGTTACAACACTTGAAGTTCAAGGAAATGCAATATCAAATGAAATTTTCTTTGAAGATTATCAAGAAGTTGATGGCATTCTTTTCCCAGGAGTTCAAAGAATTTTAGTTGGGCCCCAAGAAATTAAGTTTAAAGTGACTTCAACAAAACTAAATGTTGAGACGTCCGATTCGGATTTTGAATAAACAAAACAAGGGTGCTGTTTAAGCGCCCTTTTTTTTTGTTACTAAATACACTCCTATTAGTATAACTGCTGTACCAATTACCTGGATTAATTTAAATTCTTCTCCATCTAAAAGTCCCCAAAATATTGCTACTATTGGCATTAAATAAGTTGTTGATACTGAAAAAACAGGAGTCGAGATTTCAAGTAATTTTATATACATTGTTTTTGCTATTGCAGTACCAAATAAAGCAAGAATAAATATATATACTATTGACTCAATTATATCTGGAGCATAAATAAATTCTGAAATAGGGAAGTCAGATAAAATTAAAATAATAAATGCCGGAATAAAAAGAAAGACAAAACTCATAAATACAAGTGCTATAGCTGGAATCCCTGGTAACTTATATTTTAAAATGTTAGCATTTATTGCATAGCAGAATGCTGCAATAACAACAAATGCAACAAATAATAAATTATAAGAAGAAATTAAAAGTTCATTATATACTAAAATAAGTATCCCAATAAAACCAATACAAACTCCTAATAATTGTCTTCGAATAAAGGCAGCAGAAAAAATTAGCACACTAATTAATAAAGTAAATAAGGGAGTCAGTGACACCATTACTGCTGTAACAGAACTAGAAATTTGTGTTTCTGCAAATGCAAATAAATATGCTGGGAAAAAAGAACCAACACATGCAGAAAACAAAACCCATTTAAATTTTTCCTTAGGAATAAATTTAATCTTTGAGTAGCCAAAAGGTGCAACTATTATTGTAGTAATAATTATTCTAATTGACCCTAATTCAATTGCTGTTAATCCAGTAAGTCCTTTTTTAATTAAAATATATGAGCTGCCCCATATTATAGATAAAAAAATCAATGTACCCCATTTTTTAATCTGTATGTTCATCGAGACTTTTATTTATTTTTTAGGATAACTTTTACTTGTCTAATTCTTTTTTTATCTACAATCTCAATAACAAATTTAAAGTCTTCATGAATTATTACTTGACCTACTCTGGGTATCCTCTGTGCTTTTTCTAATAATAATCCCCCTAAAGTTTCTATATCTGCTTCTATTTGTTCAAAAGAAGAGAAATCCTTCAACTCTAGTGCTTTATAAAAATCTTGCAAATTAATTTTTGCATCAAAAACATAAGTATTATCATCAAGCTTAGAGAACATAGGGTCTTCTACATCAAATTCATCATTTAGTTCTCCAAAAATTTCCTCCATTACATCCTCTAATGTTATTAATCCTGATGTACCTCCATATTCATCTACTACAATTGCCATATGTATTTTTTTAGCTTTAAATTCATTTAAAAGATCATCTAACTTTTTGTTTTCAGGAACATATAATGGAGCTCTAAGCAATTGGGTCCAATTAAACTCTTTATTTTCCAAATATGGCAACAGATCTTTGACATATAGAACCCCTAATATTTTATCCATATTATTTTCGTAGACTGGAACTCTAGAAAACCCCTTATTTATAACTTTTTCAATTATATCTGAAATATTAGAAGTTTTTTTTAAGGCAAACATATCTACTCTAGGGCACATTATTTGCCTTGTTTCAAGGTTTCCAAAATTTACAATCCCTTTCAATATTTTTTTTTCCTCAACACTTGTCTCTTCATTATCTGTTAGTTCAAGAGCCTGAGATAAGTTATCAACTGAAATGTTTTTTTTGTTTTTAATCAAAGATGATTCAAAAAAGAAAGTAATCTTACTCATTGGCACATTTAAAAAAGACAAAAGATATCTATCTAGAAAGTAGATTGGCAAAGCAATAATTTTTGAAAAAATTAATGGATGCCTGTTCGCATATATTTTAGGAAGGATTTCTCCAAAAAATAATATAAGTAATCCTATAACTCCAACTTCAATCAAAGTCTCAACAAAAACATTATTAATTGATGATAAAAACGGGTTGTCAATAGAAGCAAACAAAATAACAACTGCAATATTTAGAAAATTATTTAGAATTAGAATTGTTGCTAGTAGCTTTTTTGGTTTTAATAATAATTTCTCTATTATATCCAAGTTTTTAGATTTCCCCTCTTTCAAAAACAGTGTATTCTTATTAAGAGAAAAAAGTGCAACTTCAGATCCTGAAATAAATGCAGATAATACTAAGCATATAATAATGGACAGAATCTTAATAAAAAGAAACGGCTGATCTAAGAATATTAAACTAAAAATATATAGATCCAAAGAACTAGATGTTTAATTTAAAATGGGAGATCATCCTCAGGTTGTTCGTTGGGATTAGATTTTTCCTCAATATTAACTTCAGTTTCTTTATTTGAACTTAAATTATCTGAATTAGATTCTTTTTTATTAGTAGATAAAAAAGTAAATTCATCCACATTAACTTCAGTAGTATACCTATCTTGTCCATCTTCTCCTTGCCATTTTCGTGTTTTAATTCTTCCTTCAACATATACTTTGTCTCCTTTCGCTAAATATTTTTCACATATCTCAGCTGCTTTATTTCTAACAACTATATTATGCCAGTCAGTATTCGTAACCTTTTCATTAGTAGATTTATTAGTATATGTTTCGTTAGTTGCTAAAGGGAATCTAGCAATACAACCTCCCCCATCAAAATGTCTAATTTTGACATCATCTCCTAGATGACCAATTAACATAACTTTATTTAATGTCCCACTCATTTCAATTATTTATACTAATATACAAAAATCAATTACCCACGTTAATAAAATCATTTATAATATTTAATACCATATGAAACTTGAGTTTGTTGCAGTATAATTTCTGAAATCCAATTTTATATGGGTCATTTGTATTCCTCTAGGACAAGTCTCGTTTATCATCCGAGTACCAATCTAAAAATTGTTCTCTGCAATTCCATTTGTGATAATCTCCTCATATAAATATAAATGGTTTATATCAGATAATTTAAAATATAAATTTATATATTTGCTAGCCTTATAATCAAATGTTTAACAAAATCAACAATAATGACAAAAGCTGACATTGTTAAGAATATATCTGATAAAACGGGAATGGATAAATCTGATGTTCAGATGATTTCAGAAAAATTTATGAGTGAAGTAAAAAATTCATTAAAAAATAATGAGAATGTATATTTAAGAGGTTTCGGAAGTTTTATTGTAAAGACAAGAGCTGAGAAAACAGGTAGAAACATTTCAAAAAATGTAGCTGTAGTTATACCAGCTCATAATATTCCTGCATTTAAACCATCAAAAACTTTTGTTAATTCAGTTAAACAAAATGTTCCTATAGTTTAATAAATTAAAGATTATAGATTAATATGCCGAGTGGTAAAAAAAGAAAGAGACATAAGGTAGCAACACATAAGAGGAAAAAAAGAGCGAGAGCTAACCGTCACAAAAAGAAAAAAGTGTAGGGAGAATACACTCTAATAAATTCTTAAGTTCTTTGACATTATGCAATGACTTATTAGTCATATATTTTTAAAAATGTTTAACCATTCTACTTAAAAAGTAGATTAAAAATTCAAACAGTGAAAAAAGAATTGATTATTCGATCTAATTCAGATACTGTTGATTTTGCAATGCTTAACGATGGAAAACTCGTTGAGTTAGATAAAGAAATAGGTAAAAACAAATTTTCTGTTGGTGATATATATGCTGCAAAAATTAGAAAAATAGTTCCTGGTTTAAATGCTGCATTTGTTGATGTGAATAATGAAAAAGATGGATTTCTCCATTATCATGACCTTGGGCCAAAGCTTTTATCCTTAACAAAATTTGCTAAACTAGTTGAGTCTAAAAAGATTAAATCATTTTCATTTAATGATTTCAAATACGAGAAAGATATTGCTAAAAATGGTCTTATTAAAGACTCTCTTTCTCCGAAACAAACAGTTTTAGTTCAAGTGATTAAAGAGCCGATTTCAACCAAAGGGCCGAGATTAAGTTCTGAAATATCCTTAGCAGGTAGATTTATGGTTATTGTTCCTTTCTCTGAAAGAATTTCTATTTCACAAAAGATAACAAATCTAGAAGAGAAAAAAAGGTTAAGAAACCTTGTTAAGTCAATTAAGCCAAAAGGATTTGGTGTAATTGTTAGAACTGTAGCAAAAAATCGTAAAGTAGCGGAATTAAAAGCTGACTTAAAGGACCTAATTATAAGATGGAAAAGACTTTGTATTAACTTTAGCAAAGCAGACACTTATCCAGCTAGAATTCTTGGAGAGATAAATAGATCTTCTTCAAAATTAAGAGATGTTTTTGATGATTCTTTTACCGGTATACATATAAATGATTCTGATCTTTATTCAGAAATTAAAGAGTATATAAAAAGTATTGCTCCAAAAAAGACTTCTATTGTCAAATTATATTCGAACGCGACGCCAATATTTGACAATTTTGGAATTGAAAGACAAATAAAATCTTCGTTTGGAAGAACTGTTTCAATGCAAAAAGGGGCTTACTTAATTATTGAGCACACAGAAGCTCTACATGTTATAGATGTTAATAGTGGTAATAGATCTAACAAATCAAAAACACAAGAAGAAACTGCAATGGAAGTTAACCTAATAGCTTCGGCAGAAATAGCCAGACAACTTCGCCTTAGAGATATGGGCGGAATTATCGTTGTAGACTTTATAGATCTAACATCCAGAGAAAACAGAAAAAAATTGTTTGAGCATTTCTGTAAAGAAATGGGAAAAGACAGAACGAAACACAAAATTCTTCCACCAAGCAAATTTGGATTAATTCAAATTACAAGACAAAGGGTAAGGCCTCAAATGAGTATAAATACAACAGAGCCTAATCCAAATAAAAATCTTACGGTAGAAGCGCCTATATTATTAATAGACAAAATCAATGTTGAACTTAACAAGATTGTTAAGAATGCGCGTTATAAAAAAGAGAAAATATATTTACATGTTCATCCATTTGTAGCCGCGTATATAAATTCAGGTTTTTTTTCAATTAAAAATAAATGGTACTTAAAGTATAAGAGATCAATTACAATTATTTCAAGAGACTCTTATTTATATCTTGAATACCATTTTTTTAATAGTGATTCAAAACTTATTAAATAAATAATAAAAAACCGTTTAGAGTTAATCTAAACGGTTTTTTTTATTTAAATAGGTTTGCTTTTAAAATTCAAGAATATAGTTAACTTAGATAATAGAAATGAATAAAGACTTTAATCTCAACAATTTTTACTAAAACTAATACAAAACAGACAGGATGTGTAAAACTCCCAAAATTATTTATCGATTAATCTTATTACTTTTTATTATGACCTCGAGTGTTAGTGGTCAATTTCATCAAGAGCTCGTTAATTTTGAAAGTGCAAATCCTTTTTCGCTCAGTGATATTATAACAGCTCTAGATGAACAAGAAAAGCAAAGAGTTTTTGGCCAACTAACAATTCCTATAGACAGTTTGAATCCTGATAAAAAATATCCATTAATTATAGGAGTTGCAGGAAGTATGGGCTGGAGAAAGCATCACCTTGATTACATTAAAATGTACCAGGAACAAGGCTTTGCAACATTTGAATTGAATAGCTTTAAAAGCAGAGGGATAACCTCTACAGTGGGTTCTCAAGATCAAGTAACTATAGCTGCTGTAATACTTGATGCATATCGTGCACTAGAGACTCTAGCTCAGCACTCTTATATTGATAAAGATAGAGTTGCTATTACTGGTTGGAGCTTAGGAGGAGGAGTAACACTTTTTTCTGGCTGGGAGCCCTTAAAAAACGTTATCACAACCGAACTTAGCTTTGCTGCGCATTTGGCTTTCTATCCACCATGTTTTATAAATCCAGAAAATCTATCTTTTACTAAAGCTCCCATACACATATTAATTGGAGAAGATGACAACTGGACACCAGCATCTCCGTGTGAAAATTTAGTAAATAAGTTGTCCGAAAACACTAATATTGGAATTACTATGTATCCCGATGCACATCATGGGTTTGATAGTGAAGAACCTGTTCATAGAATTGAAAGAGCTTATAGCTTCAAAGATTGTTTATTTAACTTAACAGCAGAAGGAGATGTGTTGATGAATTACCTGAGATTACCCATGTCTAATCCAATCCTTCAAAAAGTTGGCTTCTTATTTTGCGTTGAGCGGGGTGTAGATATTGGAGGAAATCCAGAAGCAAGAAAAAAATCATTAACCTTTGCCAAAAATTTTATGAAACGTGTATTATTGACTCCGTAAATCTTTAAATCAAAAACTATTTAAATGAAAAAAGTACTAGTAACAGGAGGTGCAGGCTTTATTGGTACTAATTTAATTCTATGGATAACTCTATAAAGAAAAAGATTGAATTTTATTGTGCATATCAGGAAAGGTGTAAGATGGAGGTAGCTCAAAAGTTAAGAAAACTTGGAATATTTGGAGATGAATTAGAGAAATATATCTGTGATTTAATAGATAATGACTTTTTAAATGAGAAAAGGTTTTCAGAATGTTACGTAAGGGGGAAATTTAATAATAACAATTGGGGAAGAATAAAAATAATTCGAGAATTAAAATCACGAAAAATATCTATAGATAATATAAACAATGGTTTATCGGAAATAAATGAAGAAGATTATTTAAAAAAGATAAGGGGCTTATCAATAAAAATAATTAAAGAAAACAGTGGCATCCCGAAAGAAAAGATAAAAGAGAAAATTTTAAATAAATTACAATATAAAGGGTGGGAGAAAGAATTAATTTTCAAAGAAATAAATACACTAATCAATTAATAAGGTTACATTATTATTACTCATTTCTACCGTTCCGGAATTTATCTCTAAAGCAGTTTCTTTATCTGAAATATCAAAATAACTTTTAACTTCCTTATCTATAGTTAGCTTTCCCTGGATTATTACTTTACCTTTTTTTAGCGTTGATACAATAGGTGCATGATTATCTAATACCTGAAAATCTCCATATGAACCAGGAAAAAAGATTGACTTAACTTCGCCTTTGTAAAGTATAGCTTCAGGTGAAATAATTTCTAAATACATTTATTTTGCTTCAGATAACATTTTCTCTCCTTCTTCAATTGCTTCTTCAATATTTCCTTTTAAATTAAAAGCTGCTTCAGGGAGATGATCTAACTCTCCATCCATTATCATGTTAAACCCTTTAATAGTATCTTTTATATCAACTAAAACTCCGGGAGTTCCTGTGAATTGTTCTGCAACATGAAATGGTTGAGAAAGAAAACGTTGTACTCTTCTTGCTCTAGCTACAGCAAGCTTATCTTCTTCAGAAAGTTCTTCCATACCTAAAATTGCAATTATATCTTGAAGCTCCTTATATTTTTGCAATAATTCCTTAACTCGTTGCGCACAATTATAATGTTCATCTCCCAATATTTCAGGTGTAAGAATTCTAGAAGTTGAATCAAGTGGATCTACAGCAGGATATATTCCAAGTTCTGAAATCTTTCTTGACAATACAGTTGTAGCATCTAAGTGAGTAAAAGTAGTAGCCGGTGCAGGGTCTGTTAGGTCATCAGCAGGAACATAGACTGCTTGAACTGATGTAATTGAGCCCTTCTTTGTAGAAGCAATTCTCTCTTGCATTGTCCCCATTTCAGTAGCCAATGTAGGTTGATATCCAACTGCTGAAGGCATCCTTCCAAGAAGAGCAGATACCTCTGAACCTGCCTGTGTAAACCTAAATATATTATCTATAAAGAAAAGAACGTCTTTTCCTTGACCATCTGCACCTCCATCTCTAAAATATTCTGCAACAGTAAGTCCTGAAAGGGCAACTCTTGCTCTTGCACCAGGAGGCTCATTCATCTGCCCAAAAACAAATGTTGCTTTTGAACCTAAAAGGGCCTTTTTATCAACTTTACTTAAATCCCAATCTCCTTTTTCCATTGACTTAAGAAACTTATCTCCATAATTTATAATCCCTGATTCTATCATTTCTCTTAGCAAGTCATTTCCTTCTCTTGTTCTTTCTCCAACTCCAGCAAATACTGAAAGTCCTCCATGTCCCTTTGCAATATTATTTATTAACTCTTGGATTAATACAGTTTTTCCAACTCCAGCTCCTCCAAAAAGTCCAATTTTACCACCTTTAGCATAAGGTTCGATTAAATCCACTACTTTTATTCCAGTGAAAAGAACTTCAGTAGAAGTTGATAACTGATCAAAATCAGGGGCCTCCCTATGAATAGACATCCCATCTTTATCTTTTTTTGGTAAAACTTCCATTCCATCTATTGGATCTCCAACTACATTAAACAATCTCCCATATATTTCTTTACCTATTGGCATTTTAATAGGGCTACCAGTAGCAACAACTTCAGTACCCCTGCTTAATCCATCTGTTGAATCCATGGAAATTGTTCTAACAATATTTTCCCCAATATGAGACTGTACCTCTAAAATTAATATTGAACCATCATCTCTTGTTATTTCTAAAGAGTCATATATTTCAGGAAGTGTACTATTTTTTGATGAAAACTCAACGTCTACAACTGCTCCAATAACTTTTGAAACTTTACCAGTATTTTGTGACATTTTTTTAAGATTATAAAATTAAAGTGCAAATATATACCCTATCATTAAATATTAAAAGTTAATAGCTATTGATTTTTGATAATTTATCAAGATGTAAATTGTATTCATTTCTTTGATTTTAAAACAGACATTCAATTTTATTTTTTTGTATTGATTGTTTAGCCATCTTACCATATGCTTTAACCACTTTATCAAGGTCTTTAAATCTAGTGTCTTTAGTTAATCCATTTTTATATCTAAAATAAATTTGCTGGACTATTACTGCAATTTTAAACAGTCCATAAGTGAAATAGAAAACTATGTTATCAATTTCATGTCCAAAATTGTTTTGATATAATTTTAGAATTTCACCTCTTGAGGGATTTCCTTTTTCAGAAGTTATATTTAAATGTATTGATTTTATAAAATCTGGATCATCATTTTGAATCCAATATGCTAAAGATGTTCCCAAATCCATAAACGGATCTCCTATTGTTGACATTTCCCAATCTAATACAGAAATAACGTTAAGCGATAAAGGGTCTAACACTAAATTGTCATATTTAAAGTCATTATGAATTAATGATTCAAATCTTGATTGTACAATGTTATCATTTAACCACTTTATTACAAAGTTAATCTCACTGATTTCCTCTGTTTTAGAATTAAGATAGCGTTTAGACCATCCTTTAACTTGTCGTGTATTATAGCCTTCTGGATTTCCAAAGTCTATTAACCCTGATTTGTTTATGTCAATCTTATGTAGGTCTACAAAAGTTTGAACGAATTCTTTAGATAATCCTATATAATCCGAAGTTTTTGTTATAATACTTTTATAATTATTCCCTCGTAATATTAATCCCTCTAATCTTTCCATAATATAAAACTCAGATCCAATAATATCTTCATTCTCACAATAATGAATTGGATTTGGAGATTTATTATAAATCTCTTTTAAGGATGTTAAAACTTTAAACTCCCTATTCATATCATGTCCTGATTTTATTTTAGCACCATGAGGAGGTCTTCTTAAAACAAAATCTTGATCACCTGATTTTATAAGATATGTTAAATTAGAAAAACCTGAAGGAAATTGTAAAATTTTAAAATTATTAGTGTCATAATCAATAAATTTTGACAAATAAGAGTTTAATGATGATTCTTCAAGTTTTTCATCATCTCTTACATCAACTGCTTTATCAATTAATATTTCTGACATTTATCTATTTTCTCGATAAGGCTTTAATATTCTTCTTGCCAATCGACTCTTGTGTACCTCGTCTGCTCCATCATAAATTCGAGCAGCTCTTTCGTGTCTATAATATGCTGCGAGAATAGTGTCATCTGTTACGCCTAATGCGCCATGAACCTGAATAGCATAATCCACTACTTTCTGTAATACATTAGCACAATAAAATTTAATAATTGAAATTTCAGATCTTGTTTTATAAGCACCCTGATTATCAATTTTTTTTGCAGCATCCTGCACTAGAAGTCTAGCAGCATTTATTTCAGCTCTTGATTCTGAAATCCAAACTTGAATCATTTGTTTATCTCCCAGAACTTCTCCTTCAGAAATTTCTCTGGATACAGCCCTTTTACACATAAGGTCGAAAGCTCTCTCACACATTCCAATCCATCTCATGCAATGATGAATTCTTCCAGGACCAAGTCTCTTTTGGGCTATTGCAAAACCTTCTCCTTCTTCACCTAGAACATTAGATGAGGGGACCTTTACATTATCAAATTTTATCTCAGCATGACTTTCCCATCCACCTCCAGGGTGCCCCATGATGGAAACATTTCTAATGAACTTAACCCCTTCTGCTTTAGTGGGAACAATTATTTGGCTTGCTTTTTTATGCGGATCATTCCCTTCAGGATCAGTAATCAACATTACAATTGCAAATTCTGCTCCATCGAAACCAGACGTAAACCATTTATGGCCATTTATAATATAGTGATCATTTTCTCGTACTGCAACTGTACCCATTTTAACAGGATTTGAACCTGCAAAATCGGGCTCAGTCATAGCAAAACAACTTCTAATTTTACCGTCTAATAGCGGTTGTAAGTATTGTTCCTTTTGTTCCTCTGATCCACACTCAATTAATATCTCCATATTTCCAGCATCAGGAGCCTGACAATTAAACACATAAAAGCCATATGGACTTGCGCCAATAATTTCGCTGACCTCTCCATGTTGCTCAAGGGTTAATCCCAGCCCCCCATATTCTTTAGAAATTTGCGGCAACCATAATCCTATAGATTTTACTTTGTCTCTTAGCTCATTCAACTTTGGTAATTTTTCATCCCATTCAGAATTAAGAATCCATGGTTCTAGGGGAAAAAGCTCGTCTTCTACAAAGCTTTTAATTTTTGATTTTATTTCTTTAAAATTCATAAATTATAATATTAGTTTCCAAAATTTTTGGTTTACGTTTTTTCTTCAGAGTCAAAATAAACAAGTGAAAGTGTTTCAGCTACACAGACAGGTTTAGTCTCTCCTTTAACTTCAAAAACAATCTTTAGTTTATACTTTGCTCCACCGGGTATTTCCTCAGATTCAATCAAAGAAACTCTTCCTCTAAAATAAGAGTCTGATGGTGTAGCGTTAGGAAACCTAACTTTATCAAGACCATAGTTAATGGCAAGTTTGATATTATTTAACTTGATTGTTCTAAATGTTATTTGTGATGCGTAGGATAATACTAAGAATCCATGAGCAATTGTTTTTTTGTAAGGAGACTCTTCAGCAGCTCTTTTTGCATCAAGATGAATCCACTGAGAATCTTCAGTTACATCTGCAAATGTGTTAATTTTATCTTGAGACATGTGCAACCAATCTGAAATACCGATCTCTTGTCCTTGATATTGTTTTAAATCATTTAGATTGTTTATTGTTGTTGAATACGGTTTATCCATTTTTTAATTTTAATTTATCATATAACCTCCGTCAACATTAAAAGTTTCACCAGTTGTATAACTTGAAGCATTTGAGGCTAAATAAACTGCAATTCCTGAAATTTCATCTGGCTCACCAGCTCTTCTAATTGGAAGATCCCCTAGCCAAACTTCTAACATTTCCTCATTTTTCCACAAAGCGGAGCTTAATTTAGTTTTTATTAATCCTGGACAGATTGCATTTGATCTAACACCATATTTTCCCCATTCTTTGGCTTGAGATTTTGTAAGCATAGTAATTGCTGCTTTACTTACTGAATATATTCCCAGTCCTTTGTCTGGTTTATGACCCTCAACTGATGATATATTAATTATTGAACCTGAATTATTGTTTTTCATATGTTCGAGCGTCATTTTTGACAATTTAAAAGCTGCCTTAACATTTATATCAATGATTTTATCAAAAAGCTGTTCGTCAGCATTCTCCAGACGATCAAAGACTGGATTTATTCCTGCATTATTAACTAATATATCTACTTTTCCATATTTATCTATGGTTGAATCAACAAGGTTCTTTAGTTGACTTTCATCACCAACATGACAGGCGCATGGTGTTGCATCAAAACCATTTTCTATTATTTTATTTGCAACTTTATCAATTGATTCTTGAGATCGACTGCTTACAACTACACTTGCTCCAAACTCTGCTAAAGCTTCGGCAATAGAAGCTCCAATTCCTCTACTAGAGCCAGTGATTATGGCAACCTTACCATTTAAATCAAAAAGTTTTTTATATCTGTTTTTCATTACATTGAAACCTGTTTTGTAAGTTTGTAATGTTAGCGAAAAAGATTTATAAAAACAAGGATTATAAAGTTATTTAGAAACATATCATTAATCATTATAATACTGATAACTGTTTACCTATTAAGTTATTTATATTTAAGTAAAGGTTGTCCTTATATATTTTTTTGTGATTAAATAGACTACTATATTTATTTTTAATAACTTATGTTAATAATACAGGCGCTTTATAACAAAAAACCAATGAATTATGAATGTGAATCAAGAACTTTTTGAGTTTAAATTTTATGAATGGGAAAAGCAATTAAAAGATAAGCCTTATTTAAGACAACCTATTGGTGATAAATGGGAGGAATATACGTGGGGTGAAGTTGGAGATATGGCCCGTAAGCTAGCAACAGGTCTTAAATCACTTAATCTCAGAGAAGGAGCTCACATTGGAATCTACTCAAAAAATTGCAGAGAGTGGATTATAGCAGATCTCGCTATTGTAATGGCTGGATATATATCAGTCCCTTTCTTTCCTTCATTAAATGGAAAAGAACTTGCATATATTATGGATTATGGAGACGTTGATGCCCTTTTTGTAGGTAAAATTGAAACATGGGATGACATAAAAGATGACTTACCTAAGGAAATGCCTATGATTAAATTTCCTCATTATCCTGGATGTTCAAATGTTACTAAAGGACGCGAATGGTCTGAATTTATCAATAGCCATAAACCAATGCAAAACCCTAATAAACCAAAATTATCTGATTTATGGACTATAGTCTATACATCCGGTACAACAGGAAATGCGAAAGGGGTTATGCTTTCTTATCAAGCTATTGATGGTATTAAAGTTGTTCTAGATGATCCTAATAATCCTTTAGGGATAAAGCATGATGGTAATAATAACTTTATATCATATTTACCTTTAAATCATATTTTTGAAAGAGTAGTTGTTGAATGGACGTCTTTCCGGTATGGAGGAACAATTTCATTTGTAGAATCAATTGATACTTTTGGAAAAAATTTAAAAGACGTTCAACCACATGTTTTTGCTGCTGCTCCAAGAGTTTGGACAAAACTTCAGTTAGGGATTTTATCCAAATTTCCTCAAAAAAAATTAGACACATTACTTAAAATTCCTTTAGTATCAGGTTTACTGAAAAAACTTCTAAAGAAAGGACTTGGGTTTAGCAGGTCTAGAATAGTTGTTTCTGGTTCCGCTCCTATGCCTGTTGAGCTAATTGAGTGGTTTAGAAAAATTGGAGTATACATAACAAATGGATATGGAATGACTGAAAATTGTGCAATTTGTAGTTCTGTTGATGGTAGAGACTTCAAAAAAATGAATACAGTCGGTAAACCACAAAAAGGTGTTGATCTTAAAATTGATGAAGAAACTGGTGAAATATTGATGAAGGGGGCAACTGTTATGAATGGTTATTATAAAAATGAAGAGTTAACGAATACAACTCTTAGAGGAGGCTGGCTTCATACTGGAGATAAAGGCTTCCTAGATGAGGACAATTATTTGCATATAACTGGAAGGGTTGCTGACAGCTTTAAAACATCAAAAGGCGAATATATTGAGCCTCTAGAACTTGAACAATACTATGTAAATATTAATGAAATAGAAGAAGTTTGTGTTGTAGGTCTTGGAATTGCTCAGCCTTTATGTTTAATACAATTGTCTGAAATTGGTAAAAAAACTTCAAGAGAGGTTGTCTCAAAAATGTTAACAGATAAACTGGATAAGGTAAATAGCAGTCTTGTTAACTATAAAAAAATCTCTACTTTAATTATTGTTAAGGATGAATGGACACAAGAGAATGGTATCGTTGGTCCAACACAAAAACTAAAAAGAGGTGCTATTGAAGATATCTATTCAAAAGATTATTTAAAATGGCATAATTCTCCAGATCAGGTCCTTTTTGAATAAGTATTTTTTTGTTAATAATCCATACAAATTTTCTTATTTTGGGTCATGCAAAAAATTATGTTAACTTTATAACTAAATCAGAAAAAATGTATTTGAAGGAGATAGTATGTAATTCATCTAATTCCTTTATTTACGGTATGTCTAAGAGGACATTAAAAACTAATTAAACAAAATAAATAAGCTTATAAACCTAATAATTATGAATATAAAATTTTTAAACAAGCATGTACTGGCCTTTATGGCAGTAATGCTGTTGGGAAGCGTTTATTCTCAAAGTCAAGTTTCAGGATCTGTATCAGATAGTGATAATATGGCTGGAATTCCTGGGGTAAACGTAGTAATTGAGGGGACAAGTGTTGGTACTGTTACAGATTTCGACGGAAATTTTGTACTAAACTCCAATCAAGCGCCTCCTTTTAATCTTGTTATTAGCTATGTTGGGTACTCTGCACAAACAGTATCTGTAACATCTAGTGGTCAAGATATTAGTGTATCACTTTCTGCAGGTCAAAACCTTGAAGAGGTAGTAATTTCAGCTGGAAGGAAGGAACAAAAAGTTTTAGAAGCACCTGCTTCTATTAGTGTTATTTCAGCCAGAACAATTGAAAACTCACCTAATGTTACTGACCCTGTAAGATTGCTAGCTAATACAGCTGGAGTTCAGATTCAACAACAAACTGCAAATACATTAAACGTAGAAATGCGAGCAGGATCTGGTGTTTTTGGAACTTCTACATTCCTTGTTAAGGATAACAGATATATGGTTACACCTTCAGCTGGACTTTTTCAAAGCTATCAAGCGGGATTATCAAATCTTGATTTAGCTACTGTTGAGGTTGTAAGAGGACCTGCGGGTGTTCTTTATGGTCCTGGAGTTACGTCAGGGGTTGTTCATTTTAGAACAAAAAGCCCAATTGATTATGAAGGAAACTCAATGTCTGTTTGGGGTGGAGAAATGTCAGCTATAGGAACTGAAATTAGAATTGCTCAAGCTAATGCTGATAAAACATTTGGATGGAAAATTAACGCTAAAGTGTCTATGGGTGATGACTTTGTCTATGAGAATGAAGCTGCAATAACTGCGAAAACAGGTATGCCTTTCACAACAACAGTTCGTCAACCAGCAATTTCTAATAAAATGGTAGATCCTGTTGGATCTCTTTCTAGTAGAATTTTGTTAAACGAAAATGATTTAGATAAAGATGGCGATGGAAATATGATGATTAATGACTATTCCAACATGAGTTTTGACGCTCATCTGGAGTGGAGACCTAGTGACAATACAACATACAAAGTAGCAGGTGGATTAAACAATGGACGTGGAGCTTTCTTTAATTCTCAAGGTGTAGGTTATACACAAGGGACAACGGTTTGGGCTCAAGCTCAAGCTAGAATTGGAGGTTTCTACGCTCAAGCATTTCTTGATAGTAATAATGGTGGAAAAGATACTGAGCCGACATTCTTATATGCTACTGGTCTAAGACAGGTTGCTAAACGACAGGCAATTCAACTACAGCTTCAATATAGCTTTGATATGCCATGGTTATTTGATTCAGAATGGACAGCAGGATGGGATTATAACAATACTTACTCTGACTCAGCGCATACACTTTATGGAAGAAATGAAGATAGTGATGACTACATAATCAATGGTTTTTATGGACAAGGTACTTTACATATGGCTGAAAAAATGGATTTAGTTGTAGCGGGTAGATATGATTATGTTAACTTTATTAGCACAGGGGAATTTGCTCCAAGTGCTACTCTAGTTTACAAGGCTTCTCCTAAAAGTACTTGGAGAGTAGGATATAGGAAAACTCTAACTGCTAACAGTGCACTTGGCCAGTATATAGACTTTCCAGTAGCAGCTCTTGCTCCTGGTATTCTAGATGTTTGGTTAGTGGGACAACATTCGAATCATCAATTTGGAGACCCTGCATCTCAAATGATTGAATTAGCAGGATTAGGACTTAGTATTCCTTCTACTTCAGCTGGTGGAGGATTGCCTCTTGCAATTCCATATGGAGCTGTTGCTTCAGCATCATTAGCAGGATTATATGCTGCAGCGCCTACGCTTGCGCCAGTGCTTAATCCTTTCTTTGCTACATATCAAGGACCATCAGGAGGTTCAGGAAGTTTAAATCCTTATAACCTATTTAATGGAGAGGCTATGCCATCTAGTGATGACACTTATGGTGCAAGATTTGGTAGTGTTTCGAATTTTGAACTTGGATGGACAGGTGTAATCGGAGACAAATTAAAATTAAGTGCTGATATCTATACATATGAAAACAAAGGGTTTACATATTTCCAAGCGATTGGACAGACATTTGCATTAGTAGGATCTGATATTCCAAATGATCTTGCAGCTGCAGTTATGGCTGATGTTACTCCATATGTAACTAGCGCAGTAACTCCAGGTGTAACAGCTGCTGTAACAACTGCATATCAAGGAATAGCAGCTTTATATGGATATCCTTTCTCAGTTGTTGCTTCAGGAGCTTTAGCAGCAGCAGGTGTTCCTTCTTTAGCTAATGCTATTGCAGCAACAGTAACTAGTACGGCTACTCCAATTATACAAGGTGTTGGTGGCGCATTTCAAGCAGGTGGTCAAGGATTTGTTGGTCAATTAGGACCTCTATTTGCTGCACTTGGTACTGTTGAATCATCTGCAGTTCCTCAAGGAGATGGTGTTACTCACATTCCGGCTGGATATAGAACTTATGGTGATGCAACTAGATCACACTGGGGAGGAGATGTCTCTATGGATTACTTCGTTAATAGCGATGTAAGACTTTGGGCTAATGCTTCTTGGTTAAGTCAAAATGAGTGGGTACCAGGAGAAGATGATGATGATGATCTTCCTTATTATTCAAGTCTAAATGCTCCTACATTTAAATGGAGATTAGGAATGGATTATACTCCACCATCTGGTTTTAACATGGCAATTGCATTCATGCATGATGATAAATTCTATACTGATCAAGGATTTTTCACAGGAATGGTAGAGACAAAAAACCTTATTGATTTAAATGTAGGATACAAGTTTAGTCGTAATATGAGATTTGATATCTCAGCGCAGAATCTTGGAAATACTCCATATTCAGCATTCCCTAATATGCCCTTAATTAAAAGAAGAATTATAGGTAAGGTTACTTACAACTTCTAATGTTGAATAAATAAATAATAAAAAGAGCAACTTTTTGGTTGCTCTTTTTTTTTGAAAATTTAATAATGTAAGTATCTTTGATTTTCCAAATTCTGTAAACCACTCTTGAATGAAAAATGTAGGAATTGATACAATTGATTATTATATCCCTAAACTCTTTGTAGATATGCATGATCTGTCGTTAGCAAGAGATATTCCCTTTGAGAAATTATCACAAGGTTTAGGTATGAAGAAAATGTCAATTCCAGATTGTAATGAAGATACTGCTTCATTGGCTGCTAATGCACTTTTAAAATTAATAATAACGAATAAGATAGACCCAAGTGAAATTGGTCGAATCTATTTAGGGACTGAGACAGGGCTGGATTCTTCAAAACCAATTTCTTCATATGTAATTGAAGTCGTTGAAGATTTACTTAGTGACTCATTTGGAAATAGGTGCTTTAAAAATTGTGATATTGTTGATCTAACTTTTGCATGTATTAGTGGTGTTGATGCACTTGAAAACTGCATAGATTGGATTAAGGGAGGTGAACAAAGGAAAGCTATTGTTATAGCAACTGATATAGCAAAATATAAGCTTGGATCAACCGGGGAGTATACACAAGGAGCAGGAGCATTATCATTACTAATCACTGAAAATCCTCGTATTATTTCAATTTCAAATATATGGGGAGTTGCATCTAAAGGTACTAGCGATTTTTTTAAGCCAAGAAGATTTTTCGATAAAAAAGATGTATTTAAAGAAGCAGCTTCACTAATGGGATCAAATCCTTCAGATGAAGAAGTTTTAGAAATACTTGCAAATAATGCTTCAAAATTTTGGAATTCTTCAAATAAAAAAATAGAAATATATAAAGAAGAACCTGTCTATCAGGGGCAATTTTCCAACGAGTCCTACCAAGAAAGAATCTATGAGGCATTAGAACATTTTAAAAATCAAAAAAACATAAATTTTCTAACTGATTGGCGTTTTTTAATTTTTCATCTTCCATATGCATATCATGGAAGAAAAATGATTTTAGAAAAATGGGTTTTATGGCTCCAAGAAAATGGAGAAATTGATAATTTATATAATGAAGTTGGAAAGGGAAAAGCAGGCAATAGAAAAAAATGGCTAAAGACTGTTAGTAAATCTAACTTATTTAATGAGTTTGTAAAAGAAAAAATTATTCCTGGCGAATTAGCTTCAGCAGAAATTGGCAACATGTATACCGGCTCTATCTTTATGTCATTAATTAGTCTACTTTCTTCAGCATTAGAAAAAGGACAGGACATAAATAATGCTAAAATTGGTTTTCTTAGTTATGGGAGTGGTTCAAAAGCAAAAATTTTTGAGGGTACTCTAGAGAATCAATGGGAAGAAATAATAAAAGGTTTAGATCTTTTTAAAAAGCTTGAAGATAGAATACAAATTGATATTGCATCCTATGAGAAGTTACATAATAATGAAATGATATTACCATTAGACGCTTCATCAAAATCAATCAAATTAGATAAAATAGAATCAGAAGAATTAACAGTTGGTCTAAGAAAATACAAAAAGAATATAATTTAAATATGAACATACTTGTTTGCATCAGCAATGTCCCAGATACAACTTCTAAAATAAATTTTGTTGAAAATGATACTAAGTTTGATAAGAATGGTATTCAATTTGTAATAAACCCCAATGATGAATTTGGATTAACTAAAGCAGTATGGATGAAAGAGTCCCATAATGCTAATGTAACAGTTTTAACAGTTGGAGAGCAAAGCGTAGAACCAACTTTAAGAAAATGTTTAGCTATAGGAGCTGATAAAGCTATTAGAATTGATTGTGATGCAAAGGATGGGTTTTCAGTTGCAAAAGAAATTGCTCACTTTTGTGAAAAAGAAAAATTTGATATAATTATTTGTGGTAGAGAATCAATAGATTACAACGGTGGGATTGTTCCAGGTGTAATCTCAGGTATGCTTGATTATAATTTTATTACAAATTGTGTCAATCTAGATATTAAAGGAAGTACTGCTGAAGCTTCAAGAGAGATTGATGGAGGTATTGAAACTGTTGAATGTGATTTGCCATTAGTTGTTGGTTCTCAAAAAGGTTTAGTTGAAGAGAGCGACTTAATAATTCCTAATATGAGAGGAATAATGATGGCTAGACAAAAGCCTCTAGAAACTATTGATGCACAAAATTTCGAGACTGAAATTGAAAATAAAAGTTTTCATAAACCTGAGGTAAAAAAAGAAGTTAAACTTGTTAAGGCTAATGAGGTTGAGAAACTTATTGACCTTCTAGAGAATGAAGCTAAAGTAATTTAGATTATAATAAAATGTCAATATTAGTATACACAGAATCTGAAAACAACAAATTTAAAAAATCTGCTCTGGAAGCTCTATCATACTCAAGAGCCTTAGGGGACAAGATGAATGAAAGCGTAACATGCCTAGCAATAAACTGTAATGACTTTAGTCAATTGAAACAATATGGTGCTGACAAAATAATTGATGTAAATAATTCGTCATTAGAAAAATTTACATCTAAACATTATTCTGAAGCGATTACAGAAATTGTAAAAAATAAAAACATTAAAATTATAATTCTGAACTCATCTGCTAACTCAAAATATCTAGGAGCATATATCTCTGGAAAGCTTGGATCTGCTTATATTTCAAATGTAGTTGATTTACCAAGTGAATTAAGTCCCTTTTTAGTTAAAAGAACTTGTTTCAGTAATAAAGCTTTTTCAACTACAGAAATTAAAAGTGAGATAAAGATAATTAGCGTATCTGCAAATTCTTTTGGAATTATTGAAAAAGCTGCAAGCTCTGATGTCCAACAAATGGATGTCAAGATAAGTAGTAGTGGCTTTAATATAAAGAAAATTGAAAGACAAACCGGTTCAGTTACTATTGCGGATGCAGATATTGTAGTTTCAGGAGGAAGAGGGTTGAAAGGACCTGAAAATTGGCATCTAATTGAAAAGCTAGCTGATCTACTAGGAGCAGCTACTGCATGCTCAAAACCTGTATCAGATTTAGGGTGGAGACCTCATAGTGAACATGTTGGACAAACTGGTAAACCAGTTGCGTCAAACCTCTATATTGCAATTGGAATTTCAGGAGCTATTCAACATTTAGCTGGAATTAATGCATCCAAAGTAAAAGTTGTCATCAACAATGATCCTGAGGCGCCATTCTTTAAGGCTGCAGATTATGGTATTGTTGGAGATGCATTTGAAGTAGTTCCTGCACTTATTGAAAAACTTGAAAAGAGAGCGGAACAATAAGAATTTTCTATCTATTTATTAAATTTCATAAATTTTATCAATATTATTAATACTTTTGATTTTATTTCGCTTTATAATTAGTCATTTAATCCATATTAATAAGATATTCTTATACTTAATTTCAATATAATAATATATTCTAATACTTAGTGTATAAAACCTCTAGAGATAGTCTTTTATAAAAACTTATGGAGTCATTAGGATGTGACCCATAAAGCACAACAGAGTAAGGAGAAACGATTACTGAGGTAGGAATCAGCCTTTTATTGTTTTGAGGATTAGTAAACGCCCGTCTCAATGTAATATCTTCTATATTGGAATTAACAACAAGGCCTAAGTCAATATTTAGTGAGTCTTTATTTATAATATTATTAACATGGTTAGTTATGTTGAATTTATACCTGTCAGGCTTATTGTTTGAATCATATTCTAACATACCCCCAAAAACATATTTATTAGCATTGACACTTCCTAGATTATAGTCAATTGTAAAATCTTTATTATAATCCTCTATAGTTGCTCCGTTATTATAAGAATATAAGTAAAGCCTATTTGGCAAAAGGTCATGCGATAAATCATGTGCCGACTTATCTATATTAAAAACAAGGTTAGCCTCGTTAATAATTACATCTTGAGAAGCCAATTCATAAATTACATTAGGGAGATCGAATTCATTTTCAGTAAATAACTTTATCTTAGAAGTTAGCCGAGGGCCTTGTAAAAAAATCCTGTTTGAAGGCGTCCCCTCTTCTGAGCTAGAAATAACTTGCTGGACCTCTTCATTAGGATCTTGATAACTATAATGATTGACCGAGACACCCCCAAGAGGTATAGCATTACTCTTTTTTCTTCTTTCAATTACGTCATCATCAGTGTTCACAGTCCCTTGGCTATTATACCAATTATAGTTATACTCAAGAACAACTTGAGCATTTGATATATCTAGCAACATATACAAATCATCAGAGAAATTATCAGCTTTAACAATTACCCCTCTAAGGTGATGATTAAAATTATCCACATTTTTAAGCTGATCTAATCCTTCAAAATTCATTAAACGTCTTTGAAAAAACTCTACATTAAGAGGAACCCTTATTCGAGGAGATTCATAGTATTCTACTTGATCCGTTTCCATTACAGTAGTTTCAGGATCATCTTGATAATAAAGAATGGGGACCTCTTCAAAATTTAGATTAATATTGTCATCATGCAAAACCTGACCTGAGAATCCATTTGCATAAAAGTCTTGATCTGAAAAATACTGAGCATATGACTCAAAATTATTTTCTATATCAAAATGGTTTAAATAATAAGTTAGCTCATAAACCTTAAGGTCAAAAGAAGCGTTTCTATTTCCGTATATAGAATCTATTTCATATACCTTTCTTTGACTGTCATAACCGGAATTATCATCATCATCAGGATCAAGAATACCGTCTCCATCACTATCATTGCTAAGTGGGTTTAATTCTGCGCGCAATTCATCAATATCGGAAATACCATCTAAATCTGAATCACTACTACTATTATTAGGATCAACATCATATAAATCTATTACTCCATCAGTGTCTTTATCATTCCTATTATTAAAAAATGGTATATCTAAATAAACTGCATATAAAACTTCTTCTTCATTTATCACCCTTATATCAATTTCACTTCCTTCTTGTTCTTGTTGTTGTGAAAAGTCTCCAAATATAGATAGGTAAGAAACATCTAGTTGGGAAACAAAACTAGATTCTAAAGCCCCATAATAATCATCATTATATTTTCCAAGATGGACATTTGGCAAATTATTGGTTGCTACCTTTGCTGTAGACTCTTGATACGAAAAAACTGGAAAAACAATACTATTCAGGTCTTCAAACTCATCGTTATATAGTTCAGAGCCAACTGTGAAATATTCTTTATTACAAGATGTTAAAAAAATAGCTAACGAAGCAAAATAGAAAATCTTCCTAATAGATGTAAAATTCATTTCTTAATCTAAAATTTTTGAGAAAAAATTCATCAATAAACTTTCATCTAATGAATCCTTATAGCTTAATACTGGCTTTGAAGAATTTTTAAGAATTTTTTCGATTGACTTTTCTGTTTTATCAGAAGATAAAATCACTGAATCCGAAAATTCTAACATAAGATCTATCAAAGCATCATAATTTGGAGAAGAAATTTTGTCAAGCCCTTTTTCAATACCATCAAATTGAATTTTCTTCGTCATTGATTTAGACAACAGCCCGTCAAAGGATTTTTCATAGATAGAAGAAACTATTTTTGTGTTTAAAAAAATTGGATCTTCACCATACAGCATCTTTAAATACAAAGGGAACAAAGCAGTAAACGACCCATGAAGATATATTATATCAGGAGACCAGTTAAGTTTTTTCACTGTTTCTAGCACCCCTTTTGCAAAAAATATCATTCTCTCATCATTATCTTTGTACAGCTTATTTTTTTTATCATGAAAAAGCTCTTTCTTTTTAAAGTAGTCCTCATTGTCTATAAAATAAACCTGCATCCTTTCTTTAGGAATAGATGCAACTTTAATAATTAACGGCATGTATAAATCATTTATAACCAAATTCATTCCTGACAAACGAATAACCTCATGTAGCTGATGCCTTCTTTCATTGATTAGGCCATACTTAGGCATAAAAATTCTTGTTAAACCTCCATTGTCATTTATTATTTTTGACGCCTGAAATGAGTTTACTGCTTTTTCAGTTTGAGGCATATAGGGGACAACTTCTGAAGACACAACCAAGATTCTTTTATCTTTTAAAACTTTCAAAATATTGTTTTTGATTATAGTTCAGCAAAATTACGAAAATTATGAGTAAGTATTTAAAAACATTATCTTTAACCGTCCTACAAAAATTTTGGCTTGAAAACTTTTATATCGCATAAAAAGCTTAACAATGAGCTTAGGAATAGTGAAGGAAGTCTTGGCCTTGTACCCACAATGGGATCACTGCATAAGGGACATATTTCTTTAATTCAAAAAGCCACTGCAAATAACACAAATGTTATTGTTTCAATTTTTATTAACCCTACACAATTTGATGAAAAACAAGATCTCCAAAATTATCCAAAAAATTTACAAAACGACCTACAACTATTACAGAACTTCCCCAATATATTAGTATATATACCAGAAACAAATGATTTATATCCAAAAAGAATAAAAGCAAAAGATTATGATTTTGGAAAGCTTGACAAGATAATGGAAGGAGAGTTTCGGCCAGGTCATTTTAATGGAGTTGCTACTATTGTAGAAAAACTTTTTACAATATTTTATCCTGATTTTGCCTATTTTGGGGAGAAGGATTTTCAACAGGTAATTATAATTAAAGCACTAGTTGAACAACAAGAACTTTCAACAAAAATAATTTCATGTCCGACTATAAGAGAAAATGATGGTCTTGCAATCAGCTCAAGAAATCAGCTCTTAAAAGAAGGATACAGGAAAAACGCTGCAATTATACACAACTCTTTATTAGAGGCTAAACAGCTGATGAAATCAATGAATCCATCACAACTTGAAAAAACGGTTGCTGCAAAATTTTTTAATGCTGAAGGTGTTGACCTTGAATATTTTAAAGTACTAACTAATGACTCTCTTGCCGAACGAAAGAAGTTTAATAAAGCTGAAGCATATAGAGCATTTATAGCTTGCAAGATAGGAGAGGTTCGGTTAATAGACAACATTATATTAACATAAAAAATTAGTATGAAAAGATATATTAAAATTCTTGCTCCTATTTTGTTGGGTTTCTTTTTTATTTATTTAACATTCAACATTACTACTTCTGAAGAAAGGCTGTTAATATGGTCATATATTAAGTCTGCTAAAATTGAATTTGTTATTGCTGCCATGATTTTTGGCGCATTTGCAGATGTTATTAGAGGGCTTCGATGGCGATTTCTTGCCAAAGCTTCTGGACACTCCTCAAATTATCTAGTTAGTATCGCTAGTGTCTTTATGTGTTATAGCTCAAATCTGATAATTACAAGATCTGGTGAAATTCTTAGAGCAACTGTTTTGAGCGGATATAATAAAATTCCACTAGGAAAAACCTTCGGCACAATTGCAGCAGAAAGAGTCATAGACATGACCATTGCATTAATCATATTAATTTTAGTCTGGATTCTTCAGTATGAAATAATTATTGAATCTTTTTTTGATGATGATTTTTTCTTTTATATAGAAGATAATATTTCATATATAATTGGCCTGGGATTAGCTATACTAATAATAACTTCAATAGTTCTGGTGAAGATTAATTCAATTAAAAAGTTTTTTCTATCTATTGTTGAAGGGCTTTTATCTCTTACAAAACTAAATCGTGATTTCCCTATATTTATATTATCTACATTGGTAATTTGGGCTTCTTATTTTACTGCTTTTTATATGATTAAGTTCTCTATAGTTGAATTTTCTATCATACCTGCAGAGTTAATTTTTCCTGCTTTTGTAGTTAGTGTTTTTAGTATCTCCTTGTCAAATCATGGTTTAGGTGTTTATCCATTTGCAATTTCTCTGTTTTTATTAGAATTTAACATAAATGCTGAAATAGGCCTAGCATATGGGTGGCTAGCTTGGTCTTGTCAGGCTATTATAACACTAATTTTTGGAGGTCTTTCCTTTTTTGTGCTACCTTTGTTAAACTCAAGTGATTAAAATGGAGAAAGTAATAAAACAATTTTTATCACAAGTAAGTGCAAAAAACCAAAACGAGCCTGAATTTATGCAGGCTGTAACAGAGGTTGCAGAAACTGTTATACCCTATATTGTTTCTAAAGACATATACTACGGTCAAAATATTCTGTTAAGAATGGTTGAACCAGAAAGGGTAGTTTCTTTCAGAGTCGCCTGGATAGATGATAACGAAGAGATCCAAGTTAATAGAGGATATAGGATAGAGATGAATTCCGCTATTGGACCTTATAAGGGAGGGCTAAGATTTCATCCTTCTGTTAATTTAAGCGTCTTAAAGTTTTTAGCTTTTGAGCAAGTATTTAAAAACGCGTTAACTACTCTTCCGATGGGAGGAGGAAAAGGCGGTTCAGATTTTGATCCTAAAGGTAAATCAGATACAGAAGTAATGAGATTTTGTCAAAGTTTTATGACAGAACTTTTTCGACATATTGGTCCAAATAAAGATATTCCTGCTGGTGACATTGGAGTCGGAGGAAGAGAAATTGGTTACTTATTTGGGCAATATAAAAGATTAAAAAACGAATTTTCAGGTGTACTGACAGGTAAAGGAGTTTCTTGGGGTGGCTCTTTAATTAGACCTGAAGCAACAGGTTATGGAGTAGTCTATTTTATAGATGAAATGTTAAAGAATAAGAAGAAAAGTATGAAGGGGAAGAAAGTGGTAATTTCAGGATCTGGAAACGTTGCTCAATTTGCTACGGAAAAATGTATTGACATGGGGGCTAAGGTTTTAACTTTATCTGATTCATCTGGATTTATTCATGACCCTTCAGGTATTAATCATGATAAATTAAAATATATAATGGATCTAAAAAATATCCAGCGCGGAAGGATATCAATGTATGTGAAAAAATATCCTAAGGCAAAATTTTATTCTAAACAAAATCCATGGTCAGTCCCTTGTCATATAGCAATTCCTTGTGCAACTCAAAATGAACTAACTGAGTCTGATGCAAAAATGTTGATAAAAAACGGTTTAACTACAATTGGTGAAGGAGCAAATATGCCCTGTACTCCCGGAGCTATAAAAACTTTCAAAAGCAATAAAATTTTATATGCACCTGGTAAAGCTTCTAATGCAGGAGGTGTTGCCGTTTCTGGATTAGAGATGGCACAAAACTCGTTAAGATATACTTGGTCTAGAGATTATGTAGATGGTAAATTAAAAGAGATTATGTCTGAAATACATTCTTCATGTTTGGAGTATGGAAAAGAAAAAAATCATATAGACTATCTCAAAGGAGCAAATATTGCTGGTTTTATTAAAGTAGCTGATGCTATGCTTGCCCAAGGTGTTGTTTAACTTTTTATGTTTAATCAATCTAAAGCCATTGTTCTCCATTCTATTAAATATGGAGAAACAAGCTTAATTGTTAATTGTTTTCTTTACGATCTGGGTGTTAAATCATTTATGATTAAGGGTGTTTTAAACTCCAAAAACAAAAAATTTAGCAAATCATATTTTTTACCTTTATCAATTATATATATTACCTACTCTATTAAGATAAATAAAGATCTGGGCTATATTACAGAAGCAAAACCTGCTCAAATATATACCTCCCTTCATACAGATTTATTTAAAAGCTCTGTGATTGTATTTATTAGTGAATTATTAAATTCTGTTCTAAAAGAAAGTCCAGGGTCTAACCAAAAGCTTTTTCAATATCTTGAATATTCACTAATATGGTTTGACAAATCAAATAAGGTATCAAATTTTCATTTAAAAGTGTTAATTGATTTAACCAGGTTTATCGGATTCTATCCAAATATTAAAGAAGAATCGCATGCATTCTTTGACTTAAACTCAGGGACCACATTAGAAGTTAAACCTAGTAAAGATTATATTCAAAATCCTGAGTTAAAAAAATTCAAAGAATTATTAGGCACGACTTTTGAGGATTTAAATACTATGAAGCTTAATAATGTATTAAGAGCAAAAATGTTGAGTATAATGATTGACTATTATTCTTTACATTTACAAATGTTCAATAGCCCAAAATCAATACATGTTTTTAATGAAGTATTTAAATAAAATATTCCGTTTATCGTGTTGTTTTATAGTTGCTATAGGATATGTTTTTTCTCAAGAAATCACGGTCAGAGATTCTAAGACATTAGTCTCTTTATCCAATGTGTATATATATAATGAGGCCAAAACAAAGTCTATTATCACAGATAGTGAAGGACGAGCTTCATTGTCAAACTTTTCAACCAATGAAAAAGTTTATTTTCAACTTCTTGGTTATCAACTTTTAGAATTTGAACTTTCTGAGTTTTTGAATGACTCCTTTGAAATTTATCTAGACTTAGAAAGTCAAAATTTAGAAGAGGTGATTTTATCTGTTGCAAGATCTGAGTCGAACGCTGATGAAATTGCCGAAAAGGTTTCAGTGATTAAAGCTGAAGATTTATATTTAACTGCTCCCGCATCAAGTGCAGAAGTGCTTGAATTAAGCCCAGGAGTTAGAATTCAAAAGTCACAAGGAGGGGGGGGTAGTCCAGTAATTAGAGGGTTTGAAGCAAATAGGGTTTTGATTGTTGTTGATGGAGTTAGAATGAATAATGCAATCTATAGATCTGGTCATTTACAGAATTCTATTACTATTGATCCAAACAATATTGATAGAGTTGAAATTATATATGGTTCATCTTCTGTAGGTTATGGCTCAGATGCTCTTGGAGGAGTAGTCCATTATTATACAAAGACCCCTTCTCTAAAAGATTCAATAAAAATTAAAAGCTCGTTCTCTTCTAACTTTAATACAGTAAATTCTAGCCTTTCAAATAGCTTTTCAACTAATTATAGCAAGGAAAATTGGGGATTTTTTAGCACAATATCAATATCAAAGTTTGGGAATATAGAAATGGGTAAAAGGCGAAAACACGGATATGAAAACTGGGGTTTGAACAATTATTATTCTAAAAATTCAAGATATACATTCCAGGAAAATGTAAGCGTTAATCAAAATCCTAGTGTTCAACAAAACACAGGTTATAGTCAGGTTGATTTTTTTCAAAAATTCCTTTTTAAACTTCCATATCAAAGTCTGCTAAACATAAATATTCAGTATTCTGAATCATCAGATATTGATCGATATGATAAATTAAATGAAGAAAAAGATGGTGATTTAAAATTTAGCGAATGGTACTATGGCCCTCAAAAAAGATTATTAATTTCTCCTAGCCTTAAATTCTTCTCACAAAACCCTCTATTAAAAAGAGGTAGAATTACACTAGCCTACCAAATGGCAAAAGAATCTAGAATTAACAGAAAATTTAATAGCCTCGTTAGATCATCACAGCTTGAAAAAGTTAACCTCCTTAGCCTTAATGGAGATTTTGACACATCACTTGATGAAGGTCATGCCGTGTCCTATGGAATTGAAGGAACTTTAAACAATGTTCGTTCAAAAGCGTATAGTCAAAACATTGTGGTTAACGGCAGTGAGATTTCGGACTTAGGCTCTAAAACAAATATTCCAACAAGGTATCCTAGTGATGGGAGTTCTTATAAAAGTTTTGCAATGTATGTTAACTGGACATGGAACATGAATGATTTTTTCACTTTTAATGCGGGGTCTAGGTTAACTTATACTGGTTTGCGCGCTACATGGAAAGAATCTGCCTCAATAAATGCACAGCTATCAGATGTTAAACTTAATTCAAGCGCATTAACATCAACCTTATCCATGACATTAAGGCCTTCTAAAAAGTTTCAAATTATGACTGTCTTGTCAAGTGGTTTTAGAAACCCTAACATAGACGATATAGGGAAAATTCGAGAAAATAATGGAATACTTGTTGTTCCAAACACCTTTTTAAAACCAGAATATGCCTACAACCTTGACTTGGGGATAAATTTTAAATCTCTTAATAATTTAAACTACATGTCTATCAGAA
>Ga0209019_1000194_pt1 | contig 30074 bp, 27 predicted proteins | sample METZYME_3_300m_FD_187549 | JGI IMG/M metagenome (GOLD analysis project Ga0209019, IMG submission 187549) | Marine microbial communities from oxygen minimum zone in mesopelagic equatorial Pacific - METZYME_3_300m (SPAdes) (version 2) | ecosystem: Environmental > Aquatic > Marine > Oceanic... | reverse complement strand
TTGACCGCACCAGTGCGATCGCCTTGGAGATCGCGGCTAACGACACGGTCGAGCAATACCTTCTCGAGCTCGAATTGGCCGAAGTCGAAGCGCACTGGGAGAGGGAGGAGGAACTCGCCTCCATCATCGATGGAGAGCTCACACCCCTGTCCATGATGGAAAGCCTTCGGAGGAAGGTCACCGGAATCGGGTGAGTCGGGCGGCCGTGGCCTTCGAGCCGGCGCCTTCTGCCTGTGGCCTTCTAGTAGTCGACCGGCCTCAGATAAAACTCTCCGATCGCCGTGGATGAAAGCATCGCTACCGTCGGTAGCTCTCTCTTCCAATGCGTCGCCGACAGCCGATGCCAGACGCAGTCAACGTCGTTTCCGGGGAACCCGTCGCGTTTGAGTTCGTCAACCGTATGCCCACTGAGAAGCCAGTGAAGGATTGGATCGGCTTTATGGTAGGAAATACCGAGCTCATCCTCATCGTGCACTCCCCGAACCAAGTCGGCCGACGCGGGTTTGTCGATGATGACGTCGGGCACACCGAGGTGCCTGGCTAGCTCCCAGACCTGCGTCTTGAAGAGATCCCCCAGCGGGTTGATCGGCGGTGAATCGTCCGCGTGCCATGTGTAGTACCCGAGGAGGCGCTCCGACTTGTTTCCGGTCCCAAGCGGGAGTGCCCCGAGCTTGGCGGATTGGTCGAATAGGATCACTGATCGCAGGCGGGCCGCCAGGTTACCTCGACGGAGGGGCGAAAGGTCAGGTTCATGTTCCAGGACGTATGCGTCCACCGCACTCGTAATTTCGATCGTCCTGCTTTCGGCACCGCACGCCTCCAGAGCGAGGTCCGCATGGTCCAAGCTCTCCTGGCTCGACGTCGCGTAGGGAAGGCGAAACGCCGTCACATTCTCGGGGCCGAGCGCGCGCACCGCCAAGAAGAGCGACACGCTCGAGTCCACTCCTCCGGATAGACCGATCACCACGCGCTCGAAGCCGCGTTGAGCCACTTCTTCCCGGATGAACTCCAGCAGCGCCGTCTCGATGCTGACTAGATCCAGATCGAGTAGCGCATCGTCCTCGGGATGGACAGGCGTATGTGCGGTCGAGTCCTCGGATTCGAGCTCGCGCCCAGCCGGGTCCGAACCAACTCTGTCCGACGGGCGTGCCGCATCCGGGCTCTGTGCGGCGGCCAGTGACGCCTGTAGGTGTGGCAGTGTTTGCTCGAGATCGGCCAATAAGGGCGACGCCACACGGGCCCGGTCCAAGGCGGCCGACTCCAGCTCGGCTACGGTCACACCCTCCTCGAACAATGGGCCACGAGCTAGTACCGCACCGTCCGGCGCAACCGCGATGGATCCGCCCGGAAAAACCTTTCCGCCCTCTGAGCCGACGAGTTGACTGACCACCACGAACACGCCGTGCTCGAGGGCTGTAGCGGGGGCCAATGCCTCCCACCGACTCAGGTTATGGGGACGTCCTTCCCCACCCGGAGTGAAGTCACGCGCGGGAGACGCACTCACCGCGATGATTAACTCTGCGCCCCCTACGGCCAAGATGGTGGGCGGCAGCGAGTGCCACATTTCCTCACAGATGAGGAGACCTACGCGTCCGAATCTGGTATCGAACGCCCGGACACTCTTCCCTGCCTCAACGAAGCGTGCCTCGTCGAAGACGCCGTATGTCGGCAGAAACATCTTCCGGTGGACGTGGGTCGCCTCCCAGCCTTGCTCGCCAGGCGTCAGATATATCACGCTGTTGTGGAGCCTCCGACGATGCCGCTCGAAAAAACCGAGCACCACATCGGGAGCCCCTTCCGGTGGCGGGCCCAGTCCTTCGGCGACTGACGTGGCCGAGCATGCTGCCTCGGCAACACCACCTTCCAGGAAATAGCCGGTCAGAACAGCCTCGGGGAACACCAGAAGATCGACCGTCCCTGTTTGCTCGGAGACCATCTCACCAATTCGGGCGATGTTGGACGCGACATCAGCCTTCTTGGGTTTGAACTGGGCGAGCCCTACCCGTAGCTTGGGCCCTCCGGGCGGTAGTTTCATGAGCGACGTCTCCGGGGTACGTCTGCAATTAAACGTAAGACAACAGTCTCTCGACAAAGTAAGGATTCAACGTCCGAAGTCGAAGGCCCTTGCGTATCGATCGGAACGAGGCAGGATTGCATGGGGTTTATCAATTGGCCTCAAGACTGTTGCCCAGACTGAAAGTGAACCCATGATCCGTAAGCCCGTCCTCAGCCTTGTGTTGGCCCTGGTCCTCGTCTTGCCTTCGGCAGGCCATTCCCAGAATGACACAGGAGGGAGCCGCTCCGGAAGGCAGGCGGCCGCAACCCCGGGGGCGCAGGAGTTCCTCAGCGCCTTTCAGATCATTCGTGACTACGCCTTAGAAGTACACTCTGACTCAACACTCTGGTTCCGTGCCGTCGATGGGCTAATCCAAGAACTCAACGACGCGTATGCGCAAGCGTTCGCGCCGGCTGAGTACGACGAATTTCAGGAGAGCAATACCGGCAACTATGCGGGCATTGGAGTTCAGATCACGACCCTCAACGAAGTCATCACCATCACGGCTGTATTCACGGGCACTCCCGCCGAGGAGTCCGGCCTCCAGGTCGGAGACCTGATCATTGCGGTGAATGAGGAGAGTACCGAGGGATGGACAACCGGGGACGCGTCTGATGCGATCCGTGGCGAAGTAGGAACGACCGTCGACCTTTCGATCGCTCGCCAGGGACTCAGTGTCCCGCTCAGGCCGACTGTGCGCCGGGACAGTGTCCACGTCGTAGCTACCGAGACGGATCTGGTGGGCGAAAACATCGCCTATATCGCGCTCGACCGCGTCGCTCGCGGCTCGGCCGACGAGGTGGAGGACGCCCTCTCCGACTTGGAGGACGCACGTGGATTTATCCTCGACCTGAGGGGTAATCCGGGCGGGTACCTCGACGAATCTCTCAGTCTCGCGGATCTCTTCCTCCCCGAAGGAGCCCGCCTTGCCAGTGCTGAAAGTCGTGTGCCGGGTGAAACGGGCAGCAGCCTGGACGAGGCGTGGACAGCCGAAGGCCCGGATCGTATACCGGGCAAACCCATGATCGTGCTCGTCGATCGATTCTCCGCATCCGCGTCCGAGATCATTGCCGGAGCCTTACAGGATCACGACCGGGCTTTGGTGATTGGCGAGAGGACTTTCGGAAAGGGGGTCTTTCAGAACGTATTCCGGCTTAGCGAAACACGTCACCTCAGGCTCACGACCGGCGAGTGGTATACCCCGTTACGGAGGTCCCTCCACAGGCCTCGGACGGCTCAGGGTAACCCCCTGCCCGAAGATCCGAGCACTTTCCCCGTGGTGACGACTCCAGCCGGGCGTGAACTGGTCGCTGGGGGCGGGGTGTTCCCCGATCTCGAGATCAAAAACGACACCCTCACGCTCCTCGAGCGCGAGTTCACCTCTCAGGCGGCCACCGCAGGCGTGCCGTTGAACCCCCGCATCGAGGAGTTTTCGTTCGATCAATCCCAAAAGCTGCGGGCCGATGGCAACGATCCTGCAATCGATCCCGCCGCCTTCGAGGATTTCCTGACCGGGCTCGTCGAAGAGGGTGCCGACCGAGTGTTACTGGATAACGAAGAGGTGCGGAGCTATCTGGAATACTTGGTCGTTCAGCGTATTGCCCGACGGATGGACCGGATCGGTCAGGCCATGGAGGTCCGGGCGCTCCGTGATCCGGTCCTCGCGGAGGCCCTTCGGCTCTTGGATGAGGTTGCAACCCAAACTGAACTGTTCACCGCCGCTGACGGGTCGAACGCGAATCAGTCGAATTAGGCTCGACGTCTACGACCTCGGGTGGTACTTACGATGGACGTCACGTAGATACTGGAGATCCAGGTGCGTATAGATCTGGGTCGTCGAAATGTCTGCGTGACCTAGAAGTTCCTGGACCGCCACCAGATCCGCGCCACCCTCCAGTAAGTGCGTCGCATAGGTGTGCCTGAGCACATGCGGGGACACGCTACCCTCGATGCCAGCCAGCCGCGCAGCAGCCTTGACGATCTTCCATACGGCCGTCCTAGACAGAGGACGCCCTCGCTGATTCAGAAAGACATACCCCCTGCCCTTACCCTTTTCCAAGGCCGGCCTCACCTCATGTAGGTATCGGGAGAGAGCCGCGCACGCCGGACGGCCGAGCGGGACCATGCGCTCCTTTGAGCCTTTTCCGAAGACCGTACATAGTCCCTCCTCCAGATCGAGATTGGTCAAGAGCAGGCCCACGAGCTCCGAGACCCGCACTCCGGTGGCGTACAGAAATTCCAGGATCGCTCGATCGCGCCAGTGCACGGACGAGTCCAAACGCGGTGCCTCCAACAGGGCGGCGACAGCGGCGGCATCGAGGACCTCTGGAAGTGGCCGGGCAACGCGTGGGTTTTGAAGCCCCTCCGTCGGGTCGCTTTCTAAAACGCCCTCCTCCACCAGAAAGCTGAAGTAGGTACGGAGCGCCGACTGAGCACGGCTCACGGAGCTAGAGCCAAGACCGACGTCGCCGAGGTGGAAGACATAGTCCCGCACATCATCCGCCCCCACCGACGACGGGTCGTTGCGCCCCTTCATGACAGCGAAGGTGATGAATCTTTCGAGCTCCCGGCCATACGCGCTGACCGTAAGTGGGGACAAGCCTCTCTCGAAATTCAGATGTTCGGCGTATTGTTCGGCCCGAAATTTGCTTAGCTCACTCATTCGGTTGTTGGGGTTCGTCAGCCTGCTGCCCCGGGACCACCTCGGCATCCACTCCTCCAGTCCCCCGAGAACGGAACCACCACCAGGCCAACAACGCAAGAATCACGCCCGCGATACTGGCCAGGGTCCAGTTGAGACGGGTTTGTGTCCTCAGGAGATGGTCGATGTTGCGTCCGGCGAATGCTCCGATCCAGACGAGGGCTCCATACCAGATCGCCGAAGCCAGCAGGAGGGGGAACACCACTGTAAGTGGACGCTGTCGGATGAGACCCACAAACACGGGCGCGATCGCCCGCAACCCCGGTAAGAACCGTGTGTAGAAAATGGCCGCCGCCCCCCACCGCTGGTGAAACTTTCGCACGATTTCGACTTGCTTTGGGTCGAGCAGGTATCTCCCGAGTCGAGTCTGGAAAAACACATCGCCGTAGCGATAGGCGACCGTGTAGACCGCAAGTGCAGAAAGTACGTTGGCTGTCCACGTGACAAAGAAGACGACCCCCACTGCAGCGCTTCCTCGGGCAGACAAAAAACCGCCGAGCAGCACGAACGTGTCTGCGGGAATCGGAGGGACGACGTTCTCCAGCGCGGCGCCCACACCCAGAACCAGATACATCAGGAACGGGGGTATGTCCCCCAGCCAGACCAGAAGCCCGTCCACGTACTCGCTCAACCGAAAGCTGTTGCGGAGGCAAAGCGAGCCGCCTTAGGGGACCCGACGGGCGTCATCACCTCACTCCTTCTCCATAAGTGCCACCGCGTGCACTGCCATACCCTCCCCAGACCCGATCCAGCCCATACCCTCGTTCGTTTTCCCTTTGACGGAAATGGCATCGGGAGTGGTACCGAGTACCTCTGAGAGCCGCGCTACCATTTCCTGCGCGTTGGGGGCGATCTTGGGCTGCTCCGTGATCACGGTGACGTCGAGATTGCAGATCCGGAAGTTGGATTCACCGATGAGTTCTACGGCGCGCGCCAGCAATTCCATAGAGTCCGCGTCCTTCCACCGAGCCTCGGAAGGGGGGAAATGCCGCCCGATGTCACCCAAGGCTGCGGCGCCCAACAAGGCGTCCGTGACCGCGTGCGCGATGGCATCTCCGTCGGAGTGCCCTCGAAGTCCGGGGTGATCCGGGATCCGGACACCACCGAGCACAAGCGGACGTGCCCTGTCGAAGCGGTGCGAGTCGTATCCGAAGCCAATCCTCATCGAGCCCATCGTAATCGCCCCCCGTTCAGCCCATTGGAGCTTTCCCAGTGGAGCTATTGCCCTCCCCAGGCCCGAATGGCCAAACAAGCGTTGTGCCCGCCAAATCCGAAGGAGTTGGAAAGTGCTACGTTCACCGGGCGTTCGACGACACCGTGCGGTGCGTAGTCGAGGTCACAATCCGGGTCTGGATCGGTCAAGTTGATGGTGGGGGGAATAAGACCATGCTGGCAGACCAACGCCGTGACAACGGCCTCGACGCCGCCGGCCGCACCCAGCAGGTGGCCCGTCATGGATTTCGTCGAGCCCACGATCGCCGAATACGCTGAATCCCCCAGAACTTGCTTGATCGCCGCGGTCTCGTTCCGGTCATTGGCTTGGGTCGACGTACCGTGGGCGTTGATGTAGTCCACGTCCTCTGCGTTCACTCCCGCGTCATCCATGGCCATCCGTATGGCGTGTTGGGCACCCCGTCCTTCCGGCGCCGGCATGGTGATGTGGTGGGCATCAGCCGACACACCATATCCGATTACCTCGGCGACGATCGTCGCACCACGGGCATCCGCCGTCTCGAATGCCTCCAAGACGACACAACCAGCTCCCTCTCCGATGACGAATCCGTCCCGACCCTTGTCGAAGGGGCGGGAGGCAGAAGCGGGATCATCGTTTCTGGTGGAGAGCGCCTTCATGGACGCGAATCCGGCCACGGCCAGCGGAGTGATCGTGGCTTCCCCGCCCCCGGCGATCATTACGTCGGCATCACCGCGCTCGATGAACCGAAACGCATCCCCGATTGCGTGGGCGCCTGACGCGCACGCGGATACCGTCGCATAATTCGGCCCCTTCGCCTCGAAGCGGATCGAAATCAGGCCCGCCGCAATGTCGGGAATGAACATAGGGATGAAGAAAGGGCTCACTCGCCTAGGACCGCGTGCGTGCAGCTGATCATGCTGGGCTTCCATTGTGGCGATGCCGCCGATTCCACTGCCGAAGATCACACCAAAGCGTTCGGCGGAGACACCGTGGGGTGCGCCCTCGAGTCCGGCGCTTCGCATGGCCTCGGCGGCGGCCCCGACGCTGAACTGCGCGAAACGGTCGTACCGGCGAGCTTCCTTCTTCTCGAGGAAATTGAGGGGATCGAAGTCTTTCACCTCACAAGCGATTCGGGAGGTGAACTCCCCCGTGGCCTCGAAAATGGTGATGGGTGCCGCCCCGCTCCCGCCGGCCAACAACTGGCCCCAGGTCGCCGGCACGTCATTTCCTACCGGAGTGATCGCCCCCAGGCCCGTAATAACCACCCTACGACGGCTATCGCTCATCGCCAGAACGCCCTTGCAATAGAGGTTCTAGTGGGCTCACGACTCCTCGCGCTTCTCGATGTAGGCGATCGCTTCGCCCACAGTACGCATCTGCTCCGCATCTTCGTCCGGAATATCGATGGTGAACTCTTCTTCGAACGCCATCACAAGCTCTACGGTATCCAGAGAATCGGCTCCGAGGTCGTCGACGAAGGAAGCGTCGTTAGTGACCTTCTCCGGATCCACTCCCAACTCGTTGATAATGATTGCCTTGACCTTCGCGGCAGTGTTGTCAGCCATGGTGCCTCCGAAAAAGTGAGTCCAAGATGTGTCAGGTCGATCCGATCACTCGGATCAGGATCACCTTAAATGGCCATCCCTCCGTCTACCGCCACGACCTGGCCGGTAATGTAGCGGGCTCCGGGTCCCACAAGAAAGCGTGCCAGCCCACCCACGTCTTCAGGCTCGCCAAAACGCCCAAGCGGAATTCGCGAATGTAACTCTTCCAGTGCGGTTTCGGGCAGCTCTGACGTCATGTCGGTCGTGATGAAGCCCGGCGCGATCGCGTTGCACCGGACCCCTCGTGGCGCGAGCTCCTTCGCGATGCTCTTCGTAAACCCGATGAGGCCGGCCTTGGAAGCAGCATAGTTCGCCTGACCGGCGTTTCCAATGACTCCAACCACCGACGTGATATTCAAGACCACACCCTGCCGCCGCCTCATCATCCCACGGGCGAGAGCGTGTGTCATGTTGAACGCGCCCTTGAGATTGACTGCGAGAACTTCATCCCACTCCTCTTCCTTCATTCGGACGAAGATGTTGTCCCGGGTGATGCCCGCGTTGTTCACCAGGATGTCAACTGGCCCCAGCTCCTCTTCGAGGTCGGCGACCATCACTTTGACACCAGCCGCCTCACTTACGTCACAGGCGTACCCCTTGTGCCCAGAACCCTCGAGCGAGGCCGCGGCTGCCGCGGCTGGCTCCCCGTTACGCGCCACTACCGCCACTACGGCGCCGGCGCGAGCAAGTTCCTGTGCGATCGCAAGCCCAATACCACGGGAGCCTCCCGTGACGAGCGTAACCTGTCCTTCAAGTTCCTTCATGGGTGGTGCCTCAAGGTTCCCATTCATCGAGATCTTCCGGCTCACCAAGAGATACGCACGGAATGCGTCTTACGATCCTCCGGTTCAGCCCGCGTAACACCGATCCAGGTCCGATCTCCAGGAACCGGTCTGCACCGCAGTCCGCCATGTGCAGGACTGAGGCCGCCCACTGTACAGGCGTGGTGAATTGTCGAATCAATAACGCCCGTGCCGCGTCTCCTGTCGATACCGGTTTCGCGGTAACATTGGCGATAACAGGGAACGCGGGATCGTGAAAGGACAGAGGTGCGAGCCAATCCTCGAATTCCGCCTCCGCCGGCGCCATCAGCGGTGAATGAAATCCTCCGGAAACACTCAGCCGGACCACGCGTTTGGCGCCGGCCTTCATGGCGTAGTCCATCGCCAGCTCCACGCTAGCGAGGTCCCCGCTGATGACCACCTGACCTGTGGCGTTGAAGTTCGCAGGGACACACACGCCGGCTTCGTCCTGCGCCTGCTCGCAGACCGAAACGACGGATTCATCATCGAGTCCGATCACGGCGGCCATCGTACCGGGCCGCTCGAGTCCGGCGGCGTACATCAGTTCTCCGCGCAAGCGCACGGTGAGCACGGCCTCGGCGAAATCAAGCGTGCCCGCCGCGACGTGAGCGGAGAACTCCCCCAAGGAGTGCCCCGCGGCCATGCCCACCTCGCCGAGGCGGCCCTGGATGACCCGGTTTACCGCAGTGGAATGGACGAGCATCGCCGGTTGGGCGTTTTTCGTGAGTACGAGGTCCTCCTCGGGCCCCTCCCAAGCGAGTTTGGAGATCGAGAACCCCAAGACGTCGTCCGCCTCTTCGAACACACAGGCGGCCTCGGGATAAGTATCCGCCAGGGAACGGCCCATCCCCACGTGTTGGGAGCCTTGTCCAGGGAAAAGAAGTGCGAGGCACATGATCAGGGACAGCTCATTCCTACCAGCGAACAGCCATGGCGCCCCACGTCAACCCAGCCCCGAACGCGACGAGTAGTAGCTTCATGCCGCGCTGTAATCGCCCCTCTTCGATCGCCTCGTCCATCGCCACCGGAATGGTTGCCGAGCTCATGTTTCCGTATCGGTCGACGTTGACGAACACTTTCTCCATGGGCAGGCCCACGTAGCGGGCAGTCCCCTTGATTATTCGGATGTTCGCTTGATGGGGGAACACCAGGTCCACGTCCTCCAGTTCCCAGCCGGAGAGTGCCAGCGCCTGCTTGGAGGCATCCGCCATCGCCCGCACCGCATGCTTGAACACCTCTGGTCCAGACATGCGTAGAAGATGTGTCCGATCCCGTAGTACTTCTTCGTCCATCGGGATTGCGGCTCCACCCGCTGGGCGATAGAGGAGTTCCCCCAGGTTCCCGTCGGATTGGTGGTGCGTACCCAGGATACCCCGCTCCTCCGAGGATTTGCGCACGATCACGGCGCCCGCTCCGTCGCCGAATAACACACAAGTGGAGCGATCCTCCCAATCTACGATCGAAGACATCTTCTCCGTCGCGATGACGAGGGCGATTTCACCACGACCCGTCGAGAGATGACCCTCCGCGAGCGTGAGCGCATAGATAAATCCCGAGCAGGCGGCAGTAATGTCGAAGGCGACCGCTTTCCTTGCCCCTATGAGAGCCTGGATATCGCAGGCCGTAGCGGGGAGCCAACGGTCGGGGGTGGCCGTCGAAACGATGAGGATATCCACGTCTTCGGGCGCCACCCCAGCCCGCTCCATCGCGATCCGAGCGGCGCCAGCACCCATATGGGCGGCGGTCATCCCTGGAGGCGCGAGCCGGCGTTCACGGATTCCGGTTCGCTCGACGATCCACTCATCAGAGGTCTCGACGATGGATTCCATATCTCGATTCGTCACCACGCGGTCAGGCAAGTACCGGCCTGTAGACGCGATTTCAACGAGAGGAGTCGCCGCCGTCAAACCGCGCTACCCGATTCGGTTGGCCGGGCCAGCGCCCCTATGAAGTGAGAAACCATCGAGGCCTTGGCTGCCCGGTCCGCAACATAGATCGCACTTTCGATGGCTTTTGGCGGCGAACTTCCATGGCAGATGATCGGAATCCCATTCACACCGAGCAGTGGCGCACCGCCCGTTTCCGTATAGTCCAACAACCGGAAAACCTCCTCAAGATCATGGCTGTTCTGCGCGTCGCCCAAGGCATTCGTCAACAAGCCCACGATGAAGCTCGCCACCGATTCGTAAAACTTAAGAAGCACGTTCCCGACGAATCCATCGCACACCAGAACGTCGCATCCACCCTCGACAATACCGCGGCCTTCGACGTTTCCCACGAAGTTGAGGCCGCTTCCCGCTAACAATTCGTACGTCGCCACAGCCAGATCGTCACCTTTCTTCGGCTCCGCGCCAATATTGAGAAGCCCGACACGGGGATCGGCGATACCCATCAGGTCTTGGGCGTACACCTTCCCCAAGTGCGCGAACTGAACGAGCTGGTGTGGTTTGCAATCGACGTTCGCCCCCGCGTCCAAGAGTAACAGCGGACCACCCGCCGAGGGGACCACGGTACCGATCGCTGGACGATCCACTCCCTCCAAAGATCGGAGAATGAAAAGCGATGCCGCCATGACGGCACCGGTAGACCCTGCGCTGATGAACGCGTCGGCCTCACCTTCCTTATGAAGGCCCAGGCCCACAGCGATGGACGAATCGGGTTTGTGCCTCAGAACCGTCGAGGGGGGTTCGCCCGACATGATCCGTTGAGAGGAGTGGACGATGCTCAGTCGGTCGGCCGGAAATCCAGAGTGCTTGTCGAGTTCCGTCTCAAGTACATCGGAGTCCCCGACGAGGATGATGTCGAAGTCCGATCCAGGGTTTTTCAGAGCGTTGATGGCGCCGGCTACCTCGACTGCCGGAGCCGAATCCGTACCCATGGCATCGAGGGCAATCCGCACGTCGATCGCTCTAGACTAGTCTAAGTCGGGGTCCAGCACCTGCTCACCACCGTAGTACCCGCAACTGGGGCACACTCGATGTGGGATCTTGGGATCCCCGCAGCGAGAGCAGGTATTTGTGACCACCGGCTCAGCTTTATAATGAGTGCGGCGCTTACGCTTGCGCTGCTTCGAAGTTCTTTTTTTCGGTACAGCCATCGGCCTTACTCACTTGTTCTCGAGTGCTCTGAGGGCATCCCACCGCGGGTCAATACCTCCCGGCGAACACTTACATTCCGACTCGTTCAGATTCTCACCGCAGCCGGCGCACAGACCACGACAATCATCCCTGCATTCGGCAAAGGCGGGTATCGCGAGGATCACCTCTTCCCGAACGTACGGTTCGAGGTCGATCTCTCGGACGCCCATTTCAAGGCGGTGCGTCTCAGTATCGTCGTCCTCCAACAGATCCGGTGGTGCGAAGAGAAGCGTGATATCAACATCGACCCGGTGCTTGACGCGATCCAGACACCGACGGCAATCCTGGCTCACTGCACCGACCACGCTACCCACCACCACCAACTCGCCGGACCCTGCCCAGGTGGCGTTCAAGATAACGTTGAAGGGCTTCTCATTTACGAAGGGAAGACCCTCGTCGTCCGCCTCGATCCGCCCTTCGACTCGCAGCGTTCCTCGTCGCTCCAAGTCAAACAAATCGAGTTTGAGCATGGTCGGAAAAACTATCCCAAGCCCCAGAGGGAGTCAACGCGTGGGAGGTCAGGAAAGGCCGCAAACTAGCGGTTTAGTCTCTCAAGGGCTGACCTGTTCATCTCCGGAAAAAAAGAAAGCGATTTCGACCACAGCGTTCTCGTCCGAATCCGATGCATGGATCGCGTTGCGCTCCTTTGACCCCGCGAACAGCCTGCGAACCGTTCCTTCATCGGCTTCAGCGGGATCGGTCGCTCCGATTACCGCACGAAGCTTCCTAACTGCATCTTCGGCCTCCAACACTATCGGAATGACGGCACCTGATGTCATAAAGGTCACCAGGGAGTCGAAGAACGGGCGCTCTTTATGAACAGCGTAGAACGCAGCAGCCTGGGCCGTGTTCATTTCGGTCATTCGCAAAGCTCTGACTGTAAAGCCGGAAGCTTCGAGATGGGCAAGAATATTTCCCGCTTTACCGGACTCCACCGCATCCGGCTTTATGATTCCGAGCGTAAGGCTCATCTAACTCTGTTCCTCTTGAAAAGGCGATTCTTCGTGCTCGACCGATGTATTCGAGAAGAGCCAGCGAAGCACTTCCCCACGCGTGAGGAAGCCAACCATCTCTCCGTCCCGAATTACCGGGAGTTGTTCGACGCCCCTGTTCACCATGATCGACGCCGCCTCGATGAGGTTCTGATTTTCTGAAACACACATCACGGTACGAGTCATGACTTCCCTCGCCGTCGGCTCTCCCCGTGCGGCCGCATGACCGCCACCGACGCTCTCTGCTCGGGCCCGTGAGACGAGCTCGTCCAACGCGGTCCCGGTCGTGACGACACCGAGGAACTCGTAGTCCTCGCCTACCACGGGAACTGCCTGAAGATCCCTCCTAACCATGAGATCCACCACCTCCGAGTATGGCGTATCCGGATATACTCGATATTGGATGGGCTCGACCATGTCCTCTACAAGAAGACTCCGATGGGGATCTAGGTCCATGAACACGGCTACGCTCTCAACGTCGGCGCTTGAGCGTGCGTTCAAGATTGGAGCGACGCTTGCTTCTTCCTGAAAAAACCGCCTCAGGGTGGGGAGCATCTGATCTCCCATGGAAACAAGCCGGCGCGGAGTCAGGATTAGCAGGAGCGCTTCGGAGTCGGGATTGCCTCCGGGGGCACCGACTCCGCTCGCTTCGACGGCGCCTACGATCGCAGCAGCGTCGGTCTCATCTCCCGTGAACCCCACGGGTGAAACACCGATAACCGCGGAGATTTCGTCGACGTCAACGGACTCCGCGAGAGCCACGACAACGCGTTCGTGTATTCGACAGATCTCCCCAGATGCGCCCGCGACAAGATCTACGGCGAGCTTCTCCGCGGCCTCGTTTGAGAGCCGGGAAACGGCTCGGAGCGAACTGGTCAGAGCCCCCCTGAAATCCAGACCGTCGAGCGGAACGAGAATCGCCCCGCGCCGAAGCATTTCAACGACTTTCACGGGAAAGCTCTCATCCCGGAAGCACGCCTTGGATGAGTCGTACGATATCCACAGGACGTTTGGCTACCGAGATTCCGTTCTCTTCAAGAATTTTCATTTTTTCTTCGGCGGTCCCCGAGGAACCACTGATAATCGCACCGGCATGGCCCATGCGGCGACCGGGGGGGGCGGTCTGGCCGGCGATGAATCCTACCACCGGAACACGCAGATTCTCCTTCACCCACTGGGCGGCCTCCTGTTCGTCGGTACCCCCGATCTCTCCTATCATGACGATCGCTTCGGTATCGCCGTCATCGGCAAACGCCTCGAGTGCATCGACGAAATTCGTCCCGATCAGCGTATCACCGCCGATTCCCACGCAAGTAGTCTGTCCGACTCCGGCGTTGGTAAGATGGATCACCGCTTCGTACGTCAGTGTCCCCGAGCGAGAGATAACACCCACTGGTCCGGGTGTTACGATGTTGCCCGGAATAATACCCACCTTCGCCTTCCCTGGAGAGATGACACCAGGACAATTCGGCCCCAAAATCCGCGTGCCGTGATCCCGCGCGAACGCGTGCGCGCGCGCCATATCTTGCACCGGAACACCCTCGGTGATGGCCACAACGAACGAGACTCCAGCATCCGCGGCTTCCTCAATCGCACCCGCAGCGAAGGCAGGCGGCACGTACACGACCGAGGTGTTGGCCCCGGTCTCGGCTACGGCCTCATCCACCGTGTTGAAGATCGGCACGCCCGCACCGTCGGGGCCCGCGAAGGTTCGCCCGCCTTTTCCCGGTGTAACACCCGCCACGACGGCCGTCCCGTACTCCATCATTTGAACTGTGTGGAACGACCCGTCTCGGCCGGTAATCCCTTGGACCACCAGCCTGGTATTCTCCTCGACTAAGATCGCCATCTATCGTCTCTTCTTATTTATTCACGAGAGGGACTAACTACAGACTTCGGAGGCTCCGTTAGCCGGCATTCGCCATCTCCACGCCTCGCTCGACCACGTCGTCCATCGAAGAGGACGCCGAGAATCCAGCTTTCGCAAGAATTTCGAGCCCTTCCTCCTCGTTCGTCCCGGTGAGTCGAATCACGATCGGTGGTTTGATATCGATGCGTGTTGTTGCCTCGATGATGCCTCGTGCAACATCGTCGCAGCGAGTAATTCCCCCGAAAATGTTGATCAGGATGACCTTCACGTTCGGGTCCGAGGTGATGATCTCCAGCGCGGAGACAACTTTTTCGGGGTTGGAGGAACCGCCAATATCGAGGAAATTGGCCGGCTCGCCACCGTAATACTTCACAAGGTCCATGGTCGCCATGGCCAACCCAGCTCCGTTGACACAGCACCCGACGTTCCCGTCGAGCTTGACGTAACTGAGATCGGCTTCCCGGGCTCTGGTCTCGGCGGTCGGTTCTGCGGACAAATCCCTGTACTCGACGAGCTCGGGATGCCTGAACAATTCACTGTCGTCGAGACTCATCTTGGCGTCGATCGCCTTGACCTCGCCCGCATCCGTCGAGATGAGCGGATTGATCTCGATCATCGACGCACCGCTCGACGCAAACGCGGCATATAGTTGGTGGATGATCTTGGTGGCTTGCTTCACCAAGGCTGCGTCCTGGTAGAGGGAGTTGGCCAGCCCGTAGGCCTGATGACGCATCAGGCCATAACGGGGGTCGATCGTGAGCTTCCGTATGGCATCCGGATCGGAGTGCGCAACTTCCTCAATGTCGATCCCGCCCTCAGCGGAGACGATGAATGTGGGCGCCTGCGCTTTTCGATCCATGAGGACACCCACGTAGGCCTCCGTATCGATGTCTTCCGCCGGCGTGATGAGCACTTTCTCCACCGTAAGGCCCGAAATCTTCATGCCTAGAATGTTCTCGGCATGCTCACGGACCTCGGACGTCGAGGCGGCCAACTTCACACCGCCCGCTTTACCCCGTCCCCCAGAATGAACTTGAGCCTTCACGACCACAGTCCCCCCATATCGTTCCGCGATCGCTACCGCCTCGTCGGGCGTGGTGGCGACCTCTCCAGGAGGCACTGGTATGCCGTTGGCACGTAGAATTTCTTTGGCCTGATACTCATGGATGTCCATGGCGCTACTAGTTCGTGGGACCGGTGGAAAGTCGCTCGAGGAGGGCTCGGAGTTCGTCGAGCGCGTCTCCGAACCCCTGGAAGTCGCCGGTACGTAGGGCGCCATCGGCCACCTCGAGCAGCGCCAAGGCCTCTGCTGGCCATTGGTCGGTGTCAAGGGAGGGCAGATCCACCGGACCGTCAGCGAAGATCAGGTCAGGGGCAGACGCGTCGGCGATCCGGGCCAGTGCCTGGATCGATTCTTGAAGCGTTTCCTCCATCGCAACGCGGTATCCGTCACTTACGACGAACCGCGTGAGGTCAGGGATCGCGTCCTCTTCGGCAGCAAGGAACACCGGCTCCATGTAGAGAAGTGTTCTGCCGACCGGTACCAGATGGAGATGCCCGGTCCACACCTGGCTCCCGCCGGTTCTCCACAACGAGAACTGCTGCGAGATGACCGGATCCTGCTCGATCAGGGCCTCCACCTGACGTGGCCCTGGTACCTGATCCTCGACGGGGACGTCGAACAGAACGAGTTCGCCGTAACGGTCGGGATCGCTCGAAGCGGTCAAGATGGCCGTAAGGTTTTGCCGTCCACGGGGCACGAACACGGAGGTGAGGAGAAAGTCACTCTCCTCCTCTCCCGGAAGCCGATATAGCCCGTACTCCGGCTGATATGGAACGGGGGTAGTACCCTGGGCCAACTCCTGCGGTAGGGTCCAAACGTCCTGCTGGCCGTGGAACAACGGAGACGTCTCCTGGTGGTACTGGTAGAGGACACGGGCCTGGAGGCTCAGCATGGATCGGGGATACCGGATGTGGTCGCGTAACCCCCCCGGCATGTCGCTCAAGGGCCGAAACAGCCCTGGGAGGCCCTCGGCATATGCCTGAAGCAGTGGATCCACGTCGTCGACGATGTAGAAATTCACTTCGCCCGTGACTCCGTCGATCGTGATCTTCACACTGTTTCGGACGTACCGAACCGCCCTTCCCGCCTCGAGATCCTGCAGCGTCGACAGAGGGAAAGAACTCGTCCAGGTGAATCCCTCCAGAATCCAGACAATGCGCCCTTCGTGAATGACCGGGTAGGGGGCTTCAGGAAACCGGAGAAGCTGCCCAGAAATTCGTGTCACTCGATCCAGAACATCCCTTCGAAACACGAATCTGCTGCTCCGGTTCACCTCCCCGGAGATGAGTAGATTCCAATCTCGGAAGCGCCAAGCGAGGGCCAGCCTCCTCAAGGGTGAATCGAGCTGTATGCCCTCGGGAAAATCGACTCCGGGCTGCTGCTCCCCCCCATCCACACCTGCCGCATCCCCCGTAGCCACGGAATTGACAATGGCATATTGCTGGGGGCGTATTCCTATGTAGACTTCCGGCCGGGTCAAGTTGACACCTAATGGCGCGTCGTCGCTCGCCGAAAATTCCGGGGGAATCCCAGACACGAACATCGAGGGACGCCCTTCTGGTGTGCGGGCCGTCGCCGCACTGACGACCCCTCCCATCCCCCGGATGTACTCATCCCGGAGGTGTAGGTTCTGCCAGTTCTGATCTTGGATCCCTCTCGGAAGAACCTCCCGTACTGCTACCGTTACCGGGACCAAGCCGTCCAGACCTTCGTAGCGGTCCACGGTCACCCCCGAAAATTCGTAGTACGGGTAGCGGGCCTCCAACTGTCGGTAGGTCGTCAGAAGCGCTTGTGGACTCCAGATGGGAAGGCCCTCGAACTGGGCGGCGGCCGCTAGCCAGTCCACGTTGGGGGTCCGCTCGTAATCAAACTCGCGCCGCTCTAGATCCGTCAGGTCGAACCCCATCTTGGTGAACCGCATGTTCTCCAGGATGTACTCCGATTCGCGCTCCAGCTCATTGGGCTCTACCCGAAAGCGCTGTACGAAGGACGGATACACTTGTCCCACAGCCAGTCCACCCGTAATCAAGAGTCCGAAGGTGACCATTAGGGGCACTAGACGGTTCTTGAAGGCGGTCCACAACGCGGCCGCGGACACGGCGAGAGCGAGCAAGGTGAGGACGTTGTATGCGAGCATGCGGGCCCCGGCGTCGGTGAATCCGAAGATTCCCTGTACGCCAGAGGATCCATTCAGCAGGAGCACGTAACGGAACACGTAGAACTGCCCAGCCAAGACGGCGAAGAACACGGCGGCGATAACGCCAAGGTGCTTCCGAGGGCGGTCCTCAATTAGCAATTGCCCCTGTCCCCATTGGAGCGCCCCGGTGCCGGCATAACCCGCGGCGGCAAGTGTAAAAATGAGGAAGGAAACAACTAGCCCGGCAACCGCCGCCGCCCTCAGAAGGGGTAATAGGAGGACGAAAAACTTCAGATCCCGACCCAAGAAAGGATCCGTCACTCCCCATTCCGGTGCGTTGAGGAGAAAGAGGACGTCAAGACCCATGGACCCGGGGATTGAAGCAGCAAACCAAGCTCCCCCCAACACAGAAAATACGCCGATGCCCCAAACCACGTAGTTCTCGGGGATTTGCTCTGAAATGACGAGATCGCCCACCCGTCGCTTGATCCGGATTCCACCGAGCGCGCGAGCAATGACTCGCAGGTTGAAGAAGAACGCCGCACCCACCAACACACCCCCGATCAGTTGCACACCCCATTCCCAGAAAAATCGAGTCCAAAAGACCGAGGAGTACCCGACGGAATTGAACCAAAGAATCTCTATGTAGGCCTGGGCCGCGATCCGTCCGAGCATCGAGATCGTCAGCAACCCGATGCCTATCGTGACCATGAGGCGACCGCCTCTGAGTTTTGGGTGATCCACTTTACACCTCCACACCTTTCGTTCGCAGCCACGATTCGATCTCACCGCGAATGCTGGTCAGTTGCCCTTCGGTTTCGGCTTCATAACGCGCCACTAGGATCGGCTGCGTATTGGAAGCCCTCAGGAGGCCCCATCCACCGTCGAATTTCACTCGTGCACCATCAACTTCGACCACGTCTCGAATCTCCCTGAAGTGGTTCTGAGCCGCCTCCACGACGGCGAACTTGGTTTCTTCGGTTACCTCAATGCGCAACTCTGGCGTGGACACGTACACCGGAAAGTCGGAGACCATCTCCGAGAGAGTACGCTCGGACCGTGCGATCAGGTCCATCAGCCGGCAAGCCGCATAAGGCGCATCATCAAACCCGAGGTAATTGTCGGCGACGCAGATATGGCCGGACAGCTCGCCCCCGAGGGCCGCATCCGTCTCCCTCATCTTCTCCTTGATCAGGGAATGTCCAGTTTTCCACATGATCGCCTCCCCACCGGCCCTCGAAAATTCGTCTGAAACAACTTGAGAACACTTCACGTCGAAGACGAGTTTTTGCCCCGGCCCCCGTAGGCGGAGGATGTCGAGCCCGAACAGCAATAGCAGGAGGTCTCCGCGAACGATCTGGCCGTTCTCGTCAACCGCCCCGATACGATCTGCGTCTCCATCGAACCCGATCCCTAATTCGGCCCCCTCGAGGCGTACCGTGTCGATCAAGTCCACCAGGTACTCGTCCACGGTCGGATCCGGATGGTGGTTGGGGAACGTGCCGTCCGACTCACAATACAGGGGAACGACCTCGGCACCGAGCGCTTCGAGTAACTCCACGCCCACGAGCGATCCAACGCCGTTTCCGCAATCCAGCACGATCTTGACCGGACGCGAAAGGTCGAACCGTCCGGCCAGATCCGCCACGTAACGATCCAAGAGGTCGACGCGTTCGGAAGTGCCGGCACCTTCTCTGAACTCACCCGTACCTATGGCGTGCTTGATTTCCTGAATCCGGTCGCCGTATACCGACATGGCCTGGAGCGTCATCTTGATGCCGTTCCACCCCGGAGGATTGTGGGAACCCGTGATCTGAATTCCGCCATCCGTGGGAAGGGTCTGCTCGGCCCAGTAGAGCGAGGGCGTGGGAACGGTCCCGATATCCACGACGTCGGCACCGGAGCCATTGAGCCCTCGGATCAAGCCAGAGGCCAGTGCCGGAGAAGAGGGACGGTTGTCCTGCCCCACAGCGACGCGAGGAACCCGGCCAAGGTGTTGGTAGGCCATGGTCGCGTAGCCACGCCCGACGCCTTCGCAGACTTCGGGAGTCAGTTCAGCGTCGACAAGACCGCGAATATCGTACTGGCGGAAGATGTGTTCAGGCGCAGATATGGGAGCAGGCATGGAGTTCAGGGAACCAGACCGATCAACTCTGGACCCAAGGCGGAAAGGACACTGACACTCGAGCGTGCCAATGCCAAGGTTGCTCCGGGGAAAACACCGAGATACAGGATCAGGACCACGCAGGCAATCAAGGCCACACGCATAGCAAAGGGTACCTGGATCGGCTCAACGGCGACATCGGGAGGCGCATCCTTCATCCACATGAACCAGGCCACGCGCAAGTAATACCAATACGAAGCCACGGTCGTGAGCACGAGGATCACCGAGAGGTAAACGAAATTGGCCTCCATCGCCCCCTGTAGGAGGTAGACCTTCGCCATGAAACCTCCCGTTCCGGGAAAACCGGCCAGCGAAAGCAGAAAGACCGTGAGGAGGACACCGAGTAACGGCTGCCTCCAACCGAATCCCGCGTAATCCTCAATTTCGAGACGGTCCTCTCCCTCACCAGATACCAGGATGACGATGGCAAAGGCGCCGATATTCATCAGCGTATAGGTCAGCAGATAGAACAGTAGCCCGGCGGAAGCCGTGCTGTTAGCAACAACGATCGCCACCATGAGGTAGCCCGCGTGTGCGATCCCGGAATAAGCGAGCATCCGTTTGACACTGACCTGCACCGTGGCGACGAGATTGCCGAACACCATCGTGAGCACGGCAAGCCACCACAGAATCGTCCACCAAACCTCGTAGGAACCCTCGAAGGCGACGGAAAAGACACGAAAAAATGCCAGGAACGCGCCGGCCTTAACGGCCACGGACATGAAGGCCGTAACCGGGGTCGGCGCTCCCTCATAGACGTCCGGCGTCCACATATGGAACGGAATCACCGAGACCTTGAAAGAGAATCCGACCGCCAGAAGCACGATACCGAACACGAGAAGGGCGCCGTGCGCATTTCCGCTCGCAACAGAATCCGCGATGACCTCGATATGCGTGCTGCCGGTCGCGCCGTATACGAGGGCTATCCCGTAGAGAAAAAACCCGGTCGAGAAAGCACCAAGCAAGAAGTACTTGAGTCCGGCCTCGGCCGATCGGGGATCCCTCCGGTTGATGGCCGCCAATACGTAGGCCGCGATCGACATGATCTCCAAGCCGAGGAAGATGACGATCAGGTCGCGTGCGGCGGCCATGACCATCAATCCCACGGTCGCATAGATCAGCAACGCGTAGAACTCCGCCGCCTGAAGGCCCTGCCGTCTTATGTAGCCCTGACTGATCAGCACACCGAGCACGGCGCCGGAAAGAATGATCCAGTTCGAGAACAACGCGAAGCGGTCCAGCGCGATCATCGAATGGGTCCCCACTTCAGTGACACTGTAAAGCCAACCGTTCGCTAGAGAGGCCGCCAGGATTCCCAAGACAGAAAGCCATCCCAGGTCGGCCGATGTCCGCGGACCCTCGGGACGGCGGGAACTGACTCCGACCAAAAGGACAACGATCCCCCATACCGACAAGATGATCTCTGGTGCCAGAGCTACGATGAAATGCGCCTGATTACTGAAATCGAGTTCCATAGCTCTTAGTCCATCGGCTCGGCGGCGGATCTGATCCGGTCGAGGATCACGTCCGGAGTATCACTCGGATCCGTCTCTTCCTCGCGGAACTCGACAAGGGCCGCACCAACCGGGGCCACCGTGTCCACACGCTCGAGGACCATTTGGACGCTGGGCTCCATCCTGCGCAGCAGTGGGCTCGGATGTACACCGATGACGATCATGAGAGAGATCATCGGCGCCAAGATGGCGACCTCGCGGCGGGACAGGTCTTGAACGGGCTGGTTCTCCGGCTTGTCCAGCGCGTTGAAGAAGACACGCTGCACCATAGGCAGCATGTAATACGCGGCAAAAATGACCCCGCTTGCCGCGACGATTGCCATGCCTGGCTGGGACTCGAAGGTACCGAGAAGCGCGAGGAACTCCCCGACGAACCCACTAGTGCCAGGTAACCCGATGGACGCCAGCGCCGTGATCACGAACGCAGTCGTCAGCCAGGGTGCGACACGCCCGATACCGCCGAAGTCTGCGATCAGCCGGGTGTGGCGGCGCTCATACAGCATGCCTATGAGCAGAAAGAGGGCGCCCGTGGAAATCCCGTGGGAGATCATGACCAACAACCCCCCCTGGAGTCCGTTCAGATTGAGGGCGAATACACCGATAACCACGAACCCCATGTGTGCTACGGAGGTGTACGCCACCAGCCTTTTCGCGTCGGGCTGAACGGCCGCCACCCACGACGCGTAGATGATACCGACAACACCCAAGGTGAGCATGAGTGTTACGACCCTCGGATCCTGAGCCGCATAAGGGAAAAACGGCAACAGGAATCGTACGAACCCGTAGGTCCCCATCTTGAGCAGGACCGCCGCCAACACCACGGACCCCGGCGTCGGCGCCTCTACGTGCGCGTCCGGCAGCCAGGTATGGAACGGGAAGACGGGGACCTTGATTGCGAACGCCAATGCGAAGGCCCCAAACAACCACATCTGCTCACCCGATGTCAGCGGAATCTGAAACAGGTCCACGAAGGCGAAGGACGCGACGCCGAGCAGTGCCTTGCCCCGGGCATACATGTACAGAATCCCCACCAACATCAGGAGAGATCCGATCGCGGTGTAGAGGAAGAACTTTATCGCAGCATAGACTCTACGCTCTCCTCCCCATATTCCGATGATGAAATACATCGGAACCAGCGTCAGCTCGAAGAACACGTAGAACAGAAACAGATCCACGGCCGTGAACACCCCAACGACCCCGACCTCGAGAAGAAGCATGAGCGCGTAGAACGACTTCTGTCGCTTCTTGATGTAGTTGAACGACCCCAGGATGGCGAGCGGGGTCGTGAAGGTGCTCAGCATGACCATGAACAGGCTGATCCCGTCCAGGCCGAGTGCGTAATTCACACCCCATGCTTCGATCCACGGTAAGCTGCTCGAGAGTTGGTACCCCCCGCCCAGGTCCGGATCGTAGGCCCACCAAAGTCCCACGCTCAGGACGAAGACCACGAGGCTCCAACCCAGGGCAAGTTCCTTGGCACGATCTTCGGCGGCCCAGAGAACGTGGACCATCCCCAGAAGCGGAAGCCAAATCAGTGCGTGTAGCACCCAGTTTTCGTATGCCAATGCGTTCAACATCTAGAACACGACCATCGAAAGGATGACCAGCACACCCAGGGTCAGCACAAACGCGTAGGTATTGACCTGACCCGTCTGGAAGAGGCTCACCACCCACCCCAGTGCCCGAGCCGCGTTGCCCGTCATATTGACCGCCCCATCGATGATTTTGGTATCCACGACCCGCCACAGGACTCGGGAGGTGGTCACCACGGGATCTACCACCCACCGATGGTAGAACTCGTCCACGTACCACTTGTTGTAGAGGATGCGGGCAAACCCCGTCGGTTCGGGATCGTCCACCACTACCGTAACCTTACGGCCTCCCAGGAGCCGTAGAGTAGCCAAGACGACGCCCGAAGCCGCGACGAAAGAGATGAGTCCCCACACCCATTCTCCGCCCCCGAAGAGGGGTGCGACCTCGGCGACCTCCCCCAGGTTGGTTTCCTGTATCAGATGGGCAGCTTCGGTGACGGGCTCGAGCCAGTGGTGGAGCCACTCGCCCATCGGAAGAAGGCCGAAGCCTCCCAGGACGGACTCTCGTAGGTCCGTCGACACGTTGATCCACCCTCCGAAGACGGACAGCAGCGCCAGGACTACGAGAGGGATCCACATGGTTCTTGGAGCTTCGTGGAGATGCTCGGCCTCTCTCGACCCCGTCCTGTTCTCGCCGTGGAACGTCATCACCATCAGTCGCGTCATGTAGAACGCGGTCAGCATGGCCGCAGCCAACGCAAGGATCCAGTAGACGGTATAGAGGGTGGCGTATGGCGCTTGCTCAGCACCCGCCATCGCACCGGTCATCCAGATGATTTCGTCCTTCGAGAAGAATCCCGCGAAGGGCCAGATCCCCGCAATCGCCACTGTGGCGAGCCACATGGTGATCCACGTGTACGGCATGTAGGCTTTGAGTCCACCCATATTCCGCATGTCCTGGGCGTCCCAATCCTTCTTAGTGTGATGAAGGGCGTGGTGCATGGCGTGGATGACCGCCCCGGCGCCCAGAAACAGGAGCGCCTTGAAGAACGCGTGTGTCATCAGATGGAAGATGCCCGCCGTATAAGCCCCCACGCCGACACCCAAAAACATGTAGCCCAACTGAGAGATCGTGGAATAGGCCAAGACCTTCTTGATATCGTTCTGCTTCAAGGCGATGGTCGCTGCGAAGAGCGCCGTAAGCACACCCACTCCCGCCACTACGGCACTACTCAACGGTGCGAGTGCGAACAGGACGGAGGACCGCGCCACCAGGTAGACCCCCGCCGTCACCATCGTGGCGGCATGGATGAGGGCAGACACGGGTGTCGGACCGGCCATGGCATCGGGCAGCCATACGTGGAGCGGGATCTGGGCGCTCTTACCCGTGGCAGCCAAAAGAAAGAACAGTGTCACGATCGTGACGACCGTGCCACCGTACTCGAAAACCGACTCGGGGTCGACAAAGACACCCGCAAAATCCACCCGTTGGAAGTGGACATACAACAAGAAGATCGCAAGCAGGAAACCCAGATCACCGATCCGGTTCACGATGAAGGCCTTCTTACCGGCCGAAGCGTTGGCCTCATCGCTGAACCAGAATCCGATTAGGAGGTACGAGCAGAGCCCGACGCCCTCCCAGCCGATGAACATGACCGGATAGCTGGCTCCCATCACCAACACCAGCATGAAGAAAACGAACAGGTTCAGGTACGCGAAGTATCGAGGGTAGCCTGGATCGTCCTGCATGTACCCGACGCTGAACACGTGGATGAGCGCCCCCACTCCAGTGATGATCATCATCATGATCATCGAGAGCTGATCGAGCTGAATCGCAGCGCCCACCTGCAGTTCACCCGTGCTGATCCACTGCCAATAGCTACGGATCCAAGGCTCGTGTAGATCGGCGCCGAGCATCCCGATGAAGTTGACGAGGGTGAGCAGGAACGCCAGGAACACAACCCCGGGCCCCACCCAGGTGGGTAGGCTGTGGGTGCGGGGCCGGCCATTCTCGAAGAAGTCGAACTCCCCGCCCGCTCGGACCGCATCCGCTGATTTCCGGGCCGCGGATAGTGCGAGCGCCCCGTTTACAAAGAAGCCCAGTAGAGGCAGTAAAATGATGAGCCACGGAAGGACGGGTTCCCACGTGGCAGTTGATTCCACGAGTCCGTCCACCTGCATCAGAAAGAGACCGATTTGCGGCACCGGCTCACCACTTGAGGAGGTTGAAGTTGTCCACGTTGACCGTCTCGTAATGCCGGAAGATCGAAATGATGATCGCCAAACCGACCGCCGCTTCCGCCGCCGCAACGGCGATGACGAAGAACACGAAGATCTGACCCTCGATGCCCACATACCTCGAAAAGGCAACGAACGTGAGGTTGACCGCATTCAACTGGAGCTCGATGCACAGAAACATGATGATCACGTTTCGACGTACGATCACACCCAAGGTACCCACCACGAAGATGATCCCGGCCAAAACGAGAGACTCGGCCAGCACGTCAGGACGCCTTCTTGGCTAGAACGAGGGCGCCCACGATGGCCACGAGGAGCAAGATTCCCGTCAACTCGAACGGAACCACGTAGTCCGTGAAGAGCGGCCGTGCGATCGCCCCCACGGCCCCGTGTTCCAGCAACGCCGCATCGATCGCGTCACCCGGGCCAAGATTGGTCTCCAGACCGCCCGTACTTCCCTCAAGCTGCCGCAGCAGCAGCCCACCTATACCACCCGTCACCGCAAATCCAACGAGAACCGCGATGTTCCCTCGGATGTCCCGCTGGTACTCGTGCCCTAGGTTGAGCAGCATGATCACGAACAAGAAAAGGACCATGATCGCGCCGGCATACACCATGATCTGCACCGCCGCGAGGAAGTGAGCCTCCAGAATTACGAAGATCCCCGCCGTGCTGGCCAACGTCGCAACCATGAACAGCAAGCTCGCCACCGGACTGCGACTCACCACCACCCCGACCGCGCCTCCAACCGCAACCGCCGCGAAGACAAAAAACAGAACTTCAGTCACGCGCCCTTCACTCGCCGGCCGGGTCCGCTGGGTCCCATAACAAGGTCGAAGGATGGTCCTGCTTCATCAGCCGATCCAGGTCGTACACAAAGCGGTCCCGGGTATACTCGGCGTTCTCGAAGTCACGGCCGACATGGATCGCCTCGACCGGACACACCTCCTGACACATTCCGCAGAAAATGCACCGGAACTCGTCGATCTCGTACACGATGGGGTAGCGGTTGCCCTTGTCGTCTTCCCCACCCACGAGCCGGATACAGTTGGCTGGACACACCGTTGGGCAAAGACCACACGCAACACACTTGGGCCGCCCGTCAGCATGAACCTCCATGACGTGCGTGCCTCGCCACCGGGGATGCAGTTCGGTCTGCTCCTCGGGGTATTGTCGTGTCACGGTCTTTGACTTCAACATGTGCCGGAGCGTCAGGGCCATCCCCTTCAACGTGGCCCTCAGGTAGGAGGTCTGCCCGGGCTCCGGCCTTTGTACGACTCGCGTGGTTATGGCCATTATGTGACTCCGTCACGTCTTAGGGCACATCGCATAACCTCATTCATAATCCCTGATCTCCTAATCACCGACCGTCGCTCCTTCGCCGGCGATCATGCCCTGGCCCCCAGGGGTTGGCTCGAGTACAACCGGGCCAGGTTTCGAAGGAGACGCTGCACCTCCGATGATTCGGCCACGATCGAGGAAGAAGACGAACGCCACGGTACAGATGACGCTGACGCCGGTGAGCGTCAGCCCGAAGGAAAATCCGGAAACTTCGACCTGGTCCAGAACCAGTATGGTTCCGGCCACGACCATGAGGTACGCCAACGCCGTGGGCAGCATGATCTTCCACCCCAGCTGCATCACCTGATCGTAACGAAAACGTGGCACCGTCCACCGGATCCAGATGTAGAGGAACAGGAAGAACGCCGTCTTGAGGGCAAAAGCGGCGAAGGTCAGCAACGTTTTCCAGACGGCCGGAGCCGCCGCGATGGTGGCGCCGGACTCATCGAAGCCACGGATCAGTTCACCCCGGTACCAGTAGGCGTCGTCCCACGACCCTGGTAGGTCCCACCCGCCCCAAAAGAGCGTAGCCATGAGCGCCGACGCGGTTAGCATGTGCGCATACTCAGCGATGAAGAACATCGAGAACTTCATTGCGGAGTACTCGGTGTGGAATCCAGTGATGAGTTCCGACTCCGCCTCGGGCATGTCGAACGGTAACCGGTTGGTCTCCGCGAAGGCCGACACCACGAACAGGATGAAACCCAAGGACAGGGGGAACGCGAACCAAAAGCCCAACTGCTGCTGTTGCCAAACAATTCCAGTGAGCGTGACGTTGCCAGCCATCATGAGCACTACAATCAGGCTCAAACCGAGGGCTACTTCGTAGCTGACCATCTGGGCGGAAGCTCGTAGGGCACCCAAGAAGGCATACTTGTTGTTGGAGGCCCATCCCCCGATCACAATCCCATACACACCGAGGGAGCCGAGCGCCAGAATGTAGAGGATGCCGATCGGCACGTCGGCGATGATCATGTCGATGACCCCCCACTGCGTGGGGAGCGGCGCGGCGAAAGGCACCACCGCGAACGTCACGAGCGCTGGCCCCATCGCCAACATCGGCCCGAGCATGAAGTAGGATTTCGAGGCCGCCCCCGGTAGCGCCTCTTCCTTGACGAGGTTCTTGAGGCCGTCCGCAATCGGCTGAAGCAGTCCGAACGGTCCGACCCTGTTAGGGCCATGCCGGTCCTGGATGAAAGCGGAAACTCGCCGCTCGGCGAGTGTAGTGTACGCCACAGTCAGCATTACCACGCCGAACATGATGGCGATCTTGAGTGATGTGGCCACGAGGAGCGGGACACCTGTAATCGGACTCAGATCCACGTCAGTCCCCCGGCACCGGTACCGGTGCCCCGGAGGGCCCACCCTGAGCGCCGATCGTTTCGTAATCCAGTCCCTTATAGGACTTTATAGCTTGGGCCACGAGATCGAACGCTTTCTCAGCCGTGTTCGGCCCGTCCTCACCTTGCAAGGCTCCCACGAGCGCACCGAGGACCAACCACGCCGGGCGGGCCGCTCCCGCCCCCGATAGCGCAGGCCAAAACCGCTGCACTCGGCCAGCATGATTCGTGAAGGTCCCTTCTTGTTCCGCGAACGTCGTGACCGGCAACTGGAAATCAACCGAAGCGAGGGCCGAAGACGTGTACGCCCCCAAATAGAGCACCAGGCCCGCGTTGGGTGCAAAATCCTCGGGCTGATCGTCGAGCGCGTCCCCCAGAACCAAGACCACCCCCTCGTGGTCCATCAAGTCCTCCAGACCTCCCTGCCCCAAGTCGTCTCCGACCCGTGTGCATCCAAGCAATTCCGCACCGTGTCCATTGGGCGCCAAGGCCTTCCGGCGAGCTAACCCCTCATACCCCTGCAACACGACTTCTTCCTCTGCCCGCGCAGAGCGGAAAACAACGGAGCCACCACCCAGAGTCTCGACCAGGCGCGAAACCGCACCGAGGTCTTCGTTCGACCAGAAGGGCGACACCACTGCTTTCACCGAGCTCTTGCCCAGCGCGCCGATCCGAACTTTCAGAGCCTCGAGGGCGGTCGTCCAGCTCATCGCCGTGTTGCGTCCCTCGGCGTTCATGACGGGCAACTCCAGGCGGTCCCCCCGGTTGAGCCACTCGTACCGGCTACGTCCGTAGTCACAGATCCAGTGACCGTTCACCTCCAAGTTGATTCGGGGTTTCATGCGGTGCACCAGATTGTCACGCGTGTGCAGATCAATGTTGCACCCCTGGCTGCAATTCGGGCAGATCGAGGGGGTATGCTCCAGGTCCCACGCTCGGGCCTTGTGAAGAAAGTCCTTCGAAACGAGGGCGCCCACTGGGCAGATATCCACGACGTTCCCGGCCCAATCGGATTGTTCCAACCCCTCGTCGAAGAAGGTGTCGATCACCGCACGGTTACCGCGCTCGACCACGGTGAGTAGTGGTTTCTCCTCGATTTCGTTCATGAAACGCACGCAACGCGTGCACATGACACATCGGTCTCCGTAAAAGAGGATGTCCCCTCCCAAATCGTCGCGCCCAAAGACCCGCTTGGCCTCACGCCCACGACCGTGCACCCGACCCTCGGCGAACACGTAGTCCTGCAGGTCGCACTCCCCCGACTGGTCACAGATAGGGCAGTCGAGCGGGTGGTTCAGCAAATAGAACTCCAGCACGCCTTGCCGCATCCGGGTGGCATCGTCGCTCTGGGTGTGGACGACTTGCCCGTCCGACACAGTGGTTGTGCACGATGGAAGCAACTTGGGCGCACCCTCTACCTCGACCAGGCAGAGCCGGCACATCGCCGGTGACGAAAGGCCCGGGTGATAGCAGTAGTGCGGCACCTCCGTGCCCGCGCCCTGAGCGGCCTGGAGCAGCGTTGTCCCTACGGGCACCGTGAGTTCCTGTCCGTCTATCGTCAGGGTCACGCCCGCGGGCTTGGCGGTAGCCTTCTTGGCCATCGATCTACGCGGCCCCCACCCGTTCACCACGGCGGATCAAGGCGAGGTATTCATCTCTGAACTTCTCGATCGAGGACTGCACCGGAGGGGCCACCGAGTCTGAAAGCACGCAGATGGTGGTGCCGATCATCTGATCGGTGACTTCGACGAGCGTGTCGAGGTCATCTTCTGTGCCACGGCCGTCTTCGATACGCTTGAGTATCGTCGTGACCCATGCGGTGCCCTCTCGGCACGGCGTACACTGGCCGCACGACTCGTGCGCGTAGAACGAAGCCATGCGCGCGACCTGGTGCACGATGTCGGTGGTCTCGTCCATGACGATCACCGAGGCACACCCCAGCATCGATCCGGCCTCGATCACCCCTTCGTAGGAGAGAGAGCAGTTCTCGGCTTCGTCAGCGGACAAGAGCGCAACGGAGCTTCCACCCGGAATGACGGCCTTCAGCGGCCGATCCTCGACCATGCCGCAACACACCTCGTAGATGAGATCCTTAAGCGGGAAGCCCAGTGGGAGTTCGTAGTTTCCTGGGCGGTTCACGTGGCCACTCACGCAGAAAAGCTTGGTGCCCGGACTCTCGTCCGTGCCCCACTGCCGGTACCACTCACCGCCGTTCGTAACAATGGACGGGATCGCCGCAAGAGTTTCGACGTTGTTGATGGTAGTCGGCATGCCGAAGGCCCCCACCGCTGCAGGAAATGGTGGCTTCACACGTGGCTCGCCCCGACGCCCCTCGAGAGAGCTCATGAGCCCGGTCTCTTCACCGCAGATGTAGGCACCCGCCCCCG
>Ga0209019_1000193_pt1 | contig 30331 bp, 35 predicted proteins | sample METZYME_3_300m_FD_187549 | JGI IMG/M metagenome (GOLD analysis project Ga0209019, IMG submission 187549) | Marine microbial communities from oxygen minimum zone in mesopelagic equatorial Pacific - METZYME_3_300m (SPAdes) (version 2) | ecosystem: Environmental > Aquatic > Marine > Oceanic... | reverse complement strand
TCGGCTTGGTCGTCGCAGCCACGACGATCGGTTCGGGCTTCGGATCGCTGGTCTCTCTGTCGGTGTTCGACCCCATCGGGCGCAGCGTCGGTCTCCCCGACTACGCGGGTTCGTTCCTCACCGGCGCCTTGCTGTTCCTGGTGGCAGCCGCGATTGTAGAGATTCGATTGCGGCCGGATCCGCTAGTACTCGCCGGCGGGGTAGGTAGCGACGACAGAGACACAAGGCTGCCGTTCAGAGCTGCGCTGAGGCTGATCCTCGCGAACCCCAAGGCTCGAATGGCAGTGCTCGCGATGATGATCAGCCAGGCCACGATGGTTGGCACCATGACCCTCACGCCGCTGCACATGAACGACGGCGGACAAAGCAAGGGCGCGATCAGCATCATGCTGTTCAGCCACATCCTTGGCATGTACGTCTTGAGCCCCCTGGTCGGTCGGCTCGCCGACCAGATCGGGCGCTACCCAATGCTGGTTTTTTCTGGGGTGCTTTGCGCGGCCGGTGCGTTGTGGGCAGGATTCACGCCGCCCGAAGGATTCATCGGAATCACTGGCGGCCAGACCGTGATTGGCCTCGCGTGGTGTTTCGGCGTCATCGCAGCGAGCGGACTGCTAACAGAAGCGTTTCCGGTCGAGCAGAGTGCCAGCGTCCAAGGCGCCGGCGACATGTGCATGATGGCGTTTGGGGCAGTCGCCGGTATTTCGGCCGGCGCCATCGTGTCCTATCGCAGCTATCTCGATCTCAATTTGGCCGCTGCGACCCTCGGCGTGGTCCTGGTGGTCGCGGTGCTGTTCACCGTCGCCACCACGGACCGGGGCGGCCAGCGCGGGCAAACCGTATTCGCTGTCACGCCAGCGCCCGGTCACTGAGCGTGTGGCGAGCCCGCCGTCTTAGTAACGAGGGACTCGAGTGAACTTTCATCGCTAGATTCTTCTAGTTCTCAGGAGCTGCGCATTTCGTTGAGGTCAGCTTGTGTTTGGCACCCAGTAACGACAACAGCTGTCAAGGCAACCAAAGCCCACCATCGCCGCAGACCGGACAAACGCCCCATTTTCAAACTCTAATGCTGTTAACGGAGAGAGATTCAGCTCACTGGTTTTGGCGTGGATCATGTATCGCCCACCCTCTAAAGCACGCAGGATCAAATCGAGGGCTTTGTGGCGTTGGAATCCAGCTGTTCCAGACCTTTCGTTCCGGGCTATGAATCGTTGCCTGGGTCTGTGAGTTGCACCATTTTCGCTGCGTCGTCATCCGACTCCTTGGTGAGGTTCCATCCGATGATCAGAAGTACCGCCATGGTTACCCCGGCGACGGTGGAGCTGGTGGGCCCCTCAGGTTGACTCGACGGCGAATCCTTGCTCGTCCCATGCCTGTGTGCCGCCGGTGATACTTCTAGCGTTTCGGTAACCGAGACTGTTCAGGAACAACGCACCGGATAGTGAAAGGTTCCCGCGCTCACACACGCTGAGCAACGGCGCGCCGAGGTCTTCTGGAAGGAATGCTGCGAGGTCGGCTAGGTCGTCGAGGGGCATATTGATCGCACCGGGGATGTGTCGTTGGTGGTGGGCGTCGGGCTCGCGCACGTCAATTACTAAGGGCTCGTGCTGTTGCCAGAAGTCGTGAGCTGCGTCGACGTCGACGGCCAGATTCGAGTTGACCCGAGCGTTCTCGATCATCGAGTCCAGCAGCTGCTCGCGTTTGGTTCCCGCCGCCGGCGCTGTTCCCAGTCCGGCAACATTACGCAGAATCGATGAGGCGTACTTGAAAACGCTGTCAGGGAACATCACCACCACAACGTTGCCTGGCTCGTCTGGTACCAACCTCAACGCACCCGCCAGCGCCATACCTGAACTGGGCCCTGCGGTGAGGCTCTCTTCTTGGTTGATCCGCTGACACATCTCGAAGGCGAGCTTGTTTTCCACCTCGACGAGTCCGTCGTATTTCTCGGGTGTGAAGAACTCGGTCTGGCTTAGCTGGGCGAGGCTGCGAACACCAGGAATGTCGTGACCCGGGGGCGGATGTACACCAAGTATCTGGATACCTTGGTCCTGTTCCTTTAAGAAGCGTCCCGAACCGTTGATGGTGCCGCAAGTACCTAGACCTGCAACGAAGTGGGTGACAAGACCGGCGGTCTGATGCCACACCTCGGGTCCCGTGGTGCGATAGTGCGCGTCCGGGTTGGCCCCGTTCGTGTACTGGTTCAACATTTCGAATTCGGGTTGCTGCGCGATCTCGTCAGCTCTTGCAATGGCACCTTCAGGTGCCCCCGGAGCGGGACATAACGAATCCTCGAGCTCGACCACATCGACGCCTGCGAGACGCAGAACCGTACGCTTCTCGAGCGGGATCTGGTTCGAGAGAGGAGTGGTTAGGGAATAACCCTTCGCATTGGAGACCATGGCGAGTGCGAGGCCCGTGTTGCCTGAAGTTGGCTCCACTAGCTTTTGAGCCGAACCCACCCGCCCGGACTCTTCCGCGTCACGCACCATGTTCCATGCGACCCGGTCCTTGACAGCGCCAAACGGGTTGTACCACTCCAGCTTGGCGTAGACCTCGGTGTGTTCGAAGGTAACCAGGCGCGACAAACGAACCATCGGAGTGGGGTTGTCGACATTCGACAGCAAACCGAGAACCGAGTCGTAAATACGACGGGAATGGTCATTCACGTCCAACACCTCCGTTTGTCGGGGCAGGTAAGACATACCCAGGATACCGGTTACCGTTGCGAGCGATCTCTCGACAAACAGTCGATGTTCAACTTCTCTGTGTTCACCTCAACCTTAAAACGGCGGCAAAACTTTCAGACTCGATGATCAGGTCTGAGACGACAATCAGCAAGGTCTCATCGCAAATGCCAAGCCGATTTGCGTCGATCGACTCAGGATGCTTAGATGAGCGCGTTATCAAGAGCGGTGCACTTCCGTGCACCCGGCAACCTGGGGTGGACACCCAAGGTGCTTCCTACTTTGTAGGGATAAGGCCAAGGTCTTCGGACCTGAGCAACGAAGTGTTCCTGAGGATGAGGTTCACCCGCTTCTCACCAATTCAGCACCACCCGATGTCCGCCCTCCAATGAGCAACGATCTGGGAGGCGACAATGAGCGACAAAGGGCCTCGAGAAACAAGACAAGTCAGCGTCGGACAAGAATCGACGCCAGTTATTGAGAATCAACCTGTTCCCAACTCACGGCCATGCGCCTTTTCCCGGTCCTTGATGCAACAACAACTGCTGCTGCTTGACGGAGCTATGGGAACGCAACTCTTTGACCGGGGACTACCGCCGGGAGATCCACCCGAACTACTCAATCTCGTGGACCCCGACACTGTGCAAACTGTCCACAACGAATATTTGCGCGCCGGTTCCGACATCATTTTGACCAACACCTTTGGAGGTAACCGTCATCGGCTTGCTTTGCACGACCTTGAGGACAAGGTGCACGAAATCAACGACACCGCTGTTCGCATTGCAAAACAGGCTGCGCTCAAGTTTGAAGCACTTGTCGCCGGAAGCATCGGCCCACTCGGAGTACTTCTAGCTCCTTTGGGGCCGATGTCTGCCGAGGCTGCTCTCGACGCTTTCGAAGAACAAGTAGATGGTCTCACCGCAGGTACCCGCAGCCGGGACGCAAATAGTTCTATCGATCTGCTTTGGATTGAAACCATGAGCTGTCTTGATGAGGCTGCGATCGCTATCGACGCTTGCCGTCAACTCTCAGGCTTGCCAGTGGCAATCACCATGAGCTTCGACACCAACTGTCACACCATGATGGGCGTATCGCCGGCAAACGCAGCCAAGGCTTTACTTGACGCCGGAGCTAGCGCGGTCGGCGTCAACTGCGGTAACAGCCTGGACGACAACGAAGCCGTAATCGCACAAATGCGCGAAGCAGCTCCCGAAGCTACGCTGATAGCCAAATCAAACGCCGGTATCCCCGAGTGGCAAGGTGCGAAGCTCTCCTACTCAGCAACACCAGCGCTGATGGCAGATTTCACACGTCGGCTTCGAGATTTGGGTGTCCAACTCGTCGGCGGTTGCTGTGGAACGACCCCAGAACACATCGCAGCTATGCGCTCTGCTTTGCGAGAGGCAGCCTAACGCTCATTAAAGTTACTTGGAGCTACTGAAAGGCCGACCATGGGTGACATCGTTCTCGCGCTCGCAGCCAGTCACGCTCCAGGTCTAGCTGGGTTGTATGCCGGCGCTCCCGAGGACACCAAGGCCGAGGTCGACAAGATGTACGGGACCATGAGTGCGGAAATCGCTGCCGCAAATCTCGACGCGCTGATTCTCTTCGGCAACGACCACCTGGCCAATTCCAGAGTCCTGGAGTACCCGGACTTTCTCGTCGGCATGGCCGCTGAACACACGGGACCATATGAGTGGTTCCAGCCCTGGTTGAACTGCCGGAACTACACATTGCAGGGTCAACCCGACGTCGCCGAGGCGCTGATTTCGGGAATGGCCCGCCGAGACGTGCTATTCGTCGGCCGCCGCGAGAATCTTCTCTATGACGACAACCTGTCTATCCCTACAGTGCTGTGCGATTTCGACACCAACGATGTGCCTGTCGTTCCTGTTCTGATGAACTGCAACGTCCCGCCAGTACCGGATCAGCGACAGTGCTACGCCGTCGGGGAGGCGCTCGGCGACATAATCCGAAATGACCTGCCGAACGGTATGCGAGTGGGTTTGTTCGGGTCTGGCGGCCTTTCGCACGAACCCGGCGGGAAGCGTTATTTCTTCATCGACCAGGAGTTCGACCACTGGTTCATGGACATGCTCGAAGAGGGTGATCACGAGAAGCTATTGAACGAGGCAACGCCCGAACGTATGGAGGAGTCAGGGGCCGGAGGTACCGCCGAGCTGTACGCCTGGTTCGTGGTCCTCGGCGCAATTGGCACCAGACTGTGCAGCCGACTTGGCTACACCGCCTACGACAACTTCAAGTGTGGCGTTGGTGCTGTTCGCTGGGAGATGGGAGGCTGATGTCCTTCGAACAGGTCGACAAGACGCTGGTGACGCACGACCTAGTGCAAGATCTCAAGTGGGATGCGAAGCTTCGTGCTCAATTCGAGGCCGATCAGGCCTCGGTGCTTGACCGCTACGCCCTAAAACCCGAAGAGCGAACGGCCATCGACAGTGGCGACTTTCGCACGCTCTACGACATGGGACTGCACCCCTATCTCGGTGGCCAGTTGGCCCGACTGATGTACGGCAACGCGGCAGGACCTGATGCGACGAGGGCGGTCAACCGGCTGATCTCCTCGCTGACAGGCGAGGATCGACCCGACGACCGCACCACAACCTGAACCGATGACAACACACCGACTGCCGCCCAGTAAGGCGACGGTGCGCGTCGGGGTGATCGACGCCTCCACGGACCCGCGTCACTGATCTTCAGCCACGAGCAGAAGCGAACGACGGTCGACATCAGTCAGAATGGAGCAATGCCACTCCATCCTCAGATTGAGGCCATTATTGCTTCCATGCCCAGCCGTAGTTTCGCGGAGATGGGCGTCGACGCGGCGCGACGCGCCCACGCCGCTGGCGCGGCGGCTCGACCGAAAGGCCCAGACATGGCTGACGTCACCGAGGTCGTGATCGGCGGCTGTGAGGTGACGCGTCTCCGACCAAAGAATGCGGATGGTTCGGCTGTCGTGTTCTTCCACGGCGGCGGTTGGGTGATCGGAAGCAGGGTGACCCACGACGGTCCGTGTCGCCACTTAGCGGCGAAGTCGGCTGCCACCGTATTCAACGTCGAGTACCGACTGGCCCCCGAACACCCCTTCCCCGCGGCGCACGACGACGCGGTCGAAGTGACTAGTGCGTTGCTGTCTGGCGCGGACGACTCCATCGACGCCTCGCGCCTAGCAGTGGCCGGTGATTCCGCGGGCGGAAACCTTGCTGTGGTCGCCGCATTAGCGCTCCGCCATGAGCCAGCTACCCCTGCCGCACTCTTGTTGATCTACCCCGCCGTCGACGCAACAATGAGTACCTCCAGCTACCTTGAGTTCGCGGACGGGCCGGTTCTCACAGCACGCGAGATGGTCTGGTTCTATGACGCGTATGCCCAGGGGATCGACCCACGGGACCAACGGCTTTCTCCAGCATGGGCGACGACGCTGGACGGGTTGCCGCCGACGCTTGTCATCACCGCGTCACACGATGTTCTGCGGGACGAGGGCGAGGAGTTCGCAAGGGCGATGGCAGACGCTGGTTGCGACGCCAGTGCCTCTCGTCACCTAGGGGTGACTCACGGGTTCTTCGGCTGGAGCCATGCGGCTGAGCCCAGTCGCACCGCCATGACGCTCGCGGCCGGTTGGCTCTCGGAAACCCTCAGTTAATGCCACGATGCGCGTGAAGAGCAGTCAGCGGTGAACCGCGAACGTTTGTATGAGATCTGCCTCGCTCAACCTGAAGCAGTGGAGGAGCATCCGTTCGGACCTGACCTCATCGTGTTCAAAGTGGCTCAGAAAGTGTTTGTGATCGCCACAGCACACGGAGACCTCACCATGAGCGTGAAATGTGACCCTGATGTAGCCGAAACGTTGCGTGGCACCTATGACTCTGTGCGGGCCATGCGTGTGTGGCCAAAACATTGGAACTGGGTTGATATCAGTGCCGGGGAGGTAGCAGCTACCGAACTTGAACACTGGGTAGAGGATTCCTATGACCTTGTTGTTGACAATCTTCCTAAAATTCACAAACTCCGCCTACAGGGAGAGGTTCGAGGTATCGACTTAGACTCCTCGGCGTGAACGGGTTCGTAGAGGCCTTCCGAGAACGGGTCAGCACCGCGTCGTCGGAACCGGGGATGAGTGCGGGTCCGCTGTATTCAGTCGAAGATGCCATGGCGGGACTGGTACCGATACGCGTTTACCGTCCGACCAGTGAGATCGCACCGGTGGTGTGTTACTTGCACGGAGCTGGGTTCATAGCGGGAGACCTGGATTCCCACGACCAGATTTGTCGGCTGCTGGCCTCTCAGATCGGCGCGGTCGTGGTCGCCGCGGATTACCGTTTGGCTCCCGAACATCCATTCCCGGCGGCGGTAGATGACGCATTCTCGGTAGTGGAATGGATCCTTGATAACGCCGCCCAGTTCGGCGCCGACGACACCCGGTGGGCGGTGGTGGGGGACAGCGCCGGAGGGAACCTAGCTGCCGTGGTCGCTCAACGTTGGCGTGACTGGCCCCACAGCCCGGTGATACAAGCTTTGGTTTGCCCGGTCTTGGAGTTAGCGGACTTCGATCTTCCCTCGCACCACTCCTACGCCGACGGTGACGGTTTCACCACCGCGGCCATGAGACAAATGGCTGACCTCTATCTCGGCGACACGATCGACCGGCGAGATCCGCTGGTATCGCCAGCCCGAGCCGAGTCATTGGCGGGGTTGCCACCGGCCGTGATCATCAGCGCCGAACTGGATCCGTTGCGTGACGACGGAGAAATGTACGCCAGACGCCTCGTTGAGGCTGGGGTACCGGTCATGTCGTTTCGCCAACCCAACATGGCCCATTACGGGGTGTTGTGGTGCCGGGCCGCTCCAGAGATAGCCCCTGGTTTTAGCATCGTTGCTGACGCCCTCACGTCAGCTCTACACCCGCGCTAGTCATAGCTTGGGCATAGCCGTTGTCGTCGCTGACGATTACTTTGCCGCGCTTTTGAAGTAGAACCTTTCATTGTCTTTGACGGGGCAGATTTTGTAGCGCCACAAAGAAACTCCGACGATGTAGGGCCGGTTCATCTGATCCACTGTGCTCACCCTTCTAATTCGGCTCGCAACCTTGGAACCACCTCCTCAGCGAACCTTGTGAGGGAGTCATTCATAACGGAAGGAGCGAGCCCTGGAGGACCCCCCCAGGTCACCAAATCGGTTATGCCGTGGCCAGCAATCAGTTCTTTGAGTTCTGTGACGCAATGGTCTGCGGTACCGACCGTCCAGGTGAGAGGGTTCATCGGGATTGGTGGTCGCTCCTGTTTGGGTCCGGATCGACTGGCTACTTCGGATTTATGATCCCGGCTTGCCTTAATCAATCCGACATAGACATCTCGTCGGTACCGTTCAGCAGCCGCTACGGGTTCCCACTCCCTATCTGGGTCGTCTGTAACAAAGACCCCTCGTATCAAACCGACACGACGGTCACTCGCATCTTTGACTGACTCTTTCCACGGATCGATCGTCAAATGCTTTGGTCCCTGGGGAAGTAGATGAGTTCCGAAAGCAGCAGCCCGCTTGGCTCCGGCAGGACTGGTAGCAGCAAGCCACAGCGGGGGACCACCTCGCTGAACCGGATCCGGAGTGACCCGAAGGTCGGAGAATCGGTAGCGCTTACCTTCGAAACTGAATGCCTCACCGCTCCAGGCCAATAGGAGAACCTGCAGCGCTTCTTCGGTAAGGGAGACCCGGCGGCTTATCGGAATATCGAATCCTTGGAATTCGTGCGTCGCGTAACCCATTCCTGCGCCAAGCTCCATTCGACCGTTAGAGATGTTGTCGAGAATTGCGAGGTCCTCGGCGAGACGAATGGGATGTCTGAACGGCAAAAGACAGATGTCCGTGGAAAATCTCATACGAGTGGTTTTGGCCGCCGCTGCCGCCGCTACTGGAACGAAGTTAGGTAGATAGCCGTCGTCAATGAAGTGATGTTCGGTAAACCAACAAAGTTCTAGGCCAAGTTGTTCCGCGTGTTCGATCTGCTCAAAGGTTTCCGCATATACCTGAGGCATCGTTATTTCACTTCCAGGTGGACAACGAAAGTCGTGGACGATGCCGAATCGCAACGGTGGAGTCATGAAAGCAAGCTAACCCGCGGCACCCGCCCCCAAATCGTAAATGGATCTGCGGTTCCAACCGTACCTATGCTCCATGAACTCGATTCCACGATTGAATCGATGAAAAGCTGACTCCACGACCGCCCTACTCACCACCAAGGCGCGGTTCTCTGTTCGCTTGACCGGCAACAATTCGAGGCGGGAGATTTCGTTAATGCGCCACACAACTGCCCTGATCTCTTTGTTGTTGCTGGGGTCGGCTTGTGGTGGTTCGGATTCCCCTGAGATAGAGGTCCTGGCGGAACGAATTGAAGAACTAACAGAACACGAGGAAGCGTCAACGGCTACCAGCCAGCTACCAGCGGTGTCGACGACGATGCCTGTTTCAACGACAACTACCGCGGTGACCACAACGGTGCCTGTTGCACCGACAACCACCGCGGTGACCACAACGGGTAGAGCACCATCGACGACAACAACTCCCGTTGAGAGCACAACACCAACAAACGTTTCCGAAGGTTCAGAACCGCCGCCAAGACCCGCAGATAGATATTCCTGCATCATCAACGATGCCGGCTACTGCATTTTCACAGGGCAACCGCATCAAAATTTCTTAAAACCCCTTAGCAATGTCATCGTGAACCTCGACGCTGAGGAACTCTTTTCGGTTAGTGAGGCAATAGCGACGAATTCGGTGGGAGAGATTCTTCAAGCAGGAGGCACCCCTGCCTTCGACGGAGATGAATTGGTGAATGGCCCCCAGACTGGAATGACTGAAGACGAAAAGGCTTTTCACCGTGTCATGGCGATCATGTTCGGGATCCGAAACCAGCTGATGTACAACGTTGAAGCGCTAGACACACAGACGTGGGAGTCCTACACAGCGCCCCTCACCGAAAGAAAAATTAAGGAAACAACTTTCACAAATGGAGCGACCCCTCGGGACAATTATTACGGCAGAGATGGAATTCTTGAATTAGCCACAAATCCGAATGGGAGAGATATCCATCACGACGTCATGAAATTCCTAGAAGAGTCGGGTTTGTATCTCCTTTGTCACGTCACGTCGGACGAATTCGCCGAAAAGCTTGCAGCTAATCACCCAGAAGGACATGATCCGTGCAGAGACGCAGGAGTGGTGAGCAAAGTCCCTTTCGCTGAAACCGAGTAACTTGCAACGACTATGAACAGACCAATAGTCCTTGTCCACGGTGCGTTTCACGGTTCATGGTGTTGGGACCGGGTCACACCACATCTTGACGCCGCAGGAGTCACATGGGTAGCGCCTGACCTTCCAAGTTGCGCCGAGGCCGCTGCAGGCGCGCTACTCAAAGATGATGTCGCCGCGGTCCGAGAGGTCCTTGACGCGCTTCCCGGAGACGAACACGCAGTCATGCTCGGCCATTCTCGAGGTGGAGCGGTCATCACCGAAGCCGGAGTTCACGACAGGGTCGGTTCGTTGGTGTACCTGACCGCTCTTCTTGTCGATGACGGTGAGGACGCCACCGAGCACGTTTCCCAAGACTTGTCGAAAGCTGTTCGTGCTAACGACGATGGCTCTATCAGTGTCAACCCAGGCTGGGACGCGGCGTTGTTTTACAATGACTGCACCGGAGATGATGTTGCGTGGGCAACCAATCAATTGCGGTCCCAAAACCTTGCCCTCGAGGTCGTGAATTCCGAACGAGCATGGAGCTTGAAGCCCTCGATCTATGTGGTTTGCAGCCGCGACAAAGCCATCCCCCCTGCATCTCAGCGAGCCATGGCGAGCCGTGTCCAGACAACACTTGAATGGGACACCGGTCATTCACCTTTCTTAAACCGCCCTGATTTGGTTGCCGCCCTACTCGTCGGGTTAAGTAAAGGCTGAGTCAGCAGGCGATAGAAAACATTGCAACCGCTAGGAACGGGGTTGGAGGCAGACCCGAAGGACGGCCATATCAGATCATCCTCAAGTACTTTTGTTGACGGATCCGTGGTTCTGATTCACGACGAATTCATGTCCCTCGTGGCGTTCTTCGATCATTTTCGATTGGCCGCTCTGTTTAGACATGATCCATAGCTGAGGCGAATTCGGGTGAGGCAAGTCACAGACTATGCATTTGCCGTTCTCATCGAGTTGATCGCCTCGGGGGAGCTCTTCATCCCAGATCCAATGGGTCCGAACTTCTTTATCTTGATCAACTAGTTCGTTCACCGAATACCGCTTCGACATAAGCAAAGTATTTCGCAGATTTCCAAGACCCTGGGGAGGACCCGGCTCCCAGACCATGTGGACCGATGGACCCAGCGACCTGTTCAGAGCGGCAATACTGCTGCCATGACCAAAATTCGTCCTGACACACCTCGCGTTGAACCTCTACCTGAGGTCTTAGAAGAAGCAAAAGAGGCAATGAAGAACTCTCCTGCCAACGCCGCCAACGTCACTGCGACTCTCGCCCACAACGAGATGGTTTCAACAGGCATCGGCCGGTTCTCTCGCCGGCTGCTCTTCAAGGGAACGGTGCCTGCTCGATTAAGAGAGATGGTGATCTTGCGGATGGGATGGAACTGTCAATCGGTGTACGAATTTGGTCAACACACCCTCTTCGGTCTTGATATCGGACTGACTCAAGACGAAATCTATTGGCTGACTAGACCCGTAGCTGATTATGACTGGCAGCAGGACGAACAAGCGCTACTGGAGATGGTTGATGACTTGTTCAACGATGACTGTGTGAGCGACGCCACTTGGGGCCAATTGGCTCAACTGTTCTCTAGCTCAGACATTTTGGAGTTCATGGCCGCCGCCCTTCAGTATCGACTTGTAAGTGGACTTCTGAATTCATGTGGAGTGCAGCGAGACGAAGGTGTTCCCGGATGGCCAGAAGCACCTCAGGCGACTGTTTGACCTAATTGGCACCGGTCGCGGGACGGGCTATCGGACTTAGTAGACCTTTCCCACCAAGTCGGCATCGACGATTGCTGAGCGAAGATCTGACCATCCGTCATCGGTAGCAGGAACCCATTTGGTCAGATGTTCCATCCGCATCATTTCTGCTATCGCGGGGTCATCCGAACTCATCGCTAACAGCAGCTCAACGAAGTCTTGGGCGTTACCTTCGCTGAGCATGGGGCTGGACGTGAAAGCACAATGCGCATAGCTCTGAGTTCGCCAAATGGTTCGAATGTCATCACCCTCAAGTCCATGCTTTCGCAGAAGAGGCTGCAGCCACGGCTCGAAGATGATTCCGGCGTCAGCTGAATAATTTACAACTGCCTCAAAGATGGTTCGGTCGTCGACCCAATGCTGCAGATCAGAGTATTGGGTTGCCTCAAGCTCAATTAGTGAGCACTCATTTCTAACGTCTAACCCTTCTGCCAGCAGTTGACGAACAGGTAGGAGCCACAGTTCGCTTGACGTCTCCACGCCGAGCGCAAGGTCACGGCCCCGGAGATCTTCGATCGTTTCGATATCGCTGTCGGCACGGACAATCAGCAAGCTCGTCACGTTTTCGTCAGTGTCGCGCATAGCTAACGTGCGACAGCCAGAGTTCTGCTCAAGTAGTTGAGCGTGGGCCATTGGAGCGTTCCAGGCAATATCGATGTGTCCAGCAAGAAGTGCCGACGACATCGCGTCGTAGGTCGAGAAAAGGGCGTATTCAACGGGAAATCCGGCCTCTACGAAGTACTTGCGGATGGCGTTCCAAATCAAGACCGCTCTCTTGGGATCCGCTGCGGTAGCCCCTAAGACCAGTGGTCCTTCAGAATTCGACATGGTTTCGTCCTTCGTCTGGGCGCCGCCCCTAGTTCAGCACAGTTGAGTTCATTCAGACGGATTGACCCCAGACCCCAGGGACTCAGCGTCCATAGCCGACGCTCCGCGGACTTGGTGCCCAATTGGCCCTACCCCTTGGAAAGGTAGTGTGGAGACGAGCTGCGGATGAAGGGAACGCATCTATGGAGTCACGGTTTTCGGCTCGGTTACCGCATCCCTTTTATTCGGATCACGTCCTGTACCACGCCTACAACTGGGGTACGGCTCTTCCTGGCGTCCGGGCCTGGGAGTTCGCCGGGTGGCAGGTAGAGAGCCGATCATGGGTCGACGGCTGCTACATCCACGCGGGATTGTCGAGAACTGGACCCATGTCGATCAAAGGCCCGGCAGCGGCCGAGTGGCTTGAGAGCCTCGTCATCAATAGCTTCGCGACGTTTCCGATCGGTTCGATGAAACACGCAGTGATGTGCAACAGCGAAGGATTAGTTGTTGCACACGGCATCGTGGAACGGAAAGCGGAAGATGAATTCGAGTCATTCGCGGGTGGACCTCCTGGACGCCTTGACCTTGGCGAACTACCTGACGGTGTCACAATCAGGCAACTGGATCACTACCTGTTTCAAATCGCGGGACCCACCTCGCTGCAAGTGATGGAGAAGGCCTCAGGTGAAGATCTACGAGACATTGAGTTCTTGCGTTTCCGTAACACGACAATTAACGGCATCTCGACTGAGATTGGCAGGATCGGGATGACCGGCAACCTTGCCTATGAGCTTCACGGGCCGATGGCCGATGGACCCGCCGTCTATGACGCTGTGTATCAGGCGGGGCGGGAACTTGGCCTGCAGCGGCTGGGGTGGGGCACCTATCTGGTGAATCACATTGAGGGTGGCTTTCCCCAGATGACCTGGACTTTCGCCTCGGCCATGGATCCCACTCAGCACCCAGAGATCGCCGCGATGTGGAGCAACGTGTCCGGTTCAGTTGATCCCACCGATCGGCGGGCCCGCACCCGATCGCCGGTTGAGCTGGGTTGGCATAACTTGGCTCGATTTGATCACGACTTTCCCGGACGGGAGCCGCTGCAATCTGAGATCGATCACCCTCAACGAACCACGGTCACTCTCCGTTGGCACGATGAAGACGTTCTGGACACCTACGCCGGTCTGTTCACCGACGCCGATCGCTGCCGACCGATCGAGTTCCCCTACGCGCCTCAACGATGGCCGATGGCACACGCCGATCACGTTCTACTCAACGGCGAACCTATCGGCTGGTCGTCCGGCACAGCGTACAGTTCCCGCTTTAGACAGGTCATCTCGATGGGTTGCATCGACGTCGCCGCGGCAACGATCGGAACCGAATTGACGGTGCTATGGGGCAACCATGGGGAAGCCCTCAAAGAGATCAGAGCAACCGTTGAACGCTTTCCCTATATGACCGAAGGCCGCAACAGCGACCTCGACTTTGTCCCTCCGAACCCCTGACCGATTAGAGCGCCCAGTAGTTTTGTGGTTCCTAACCAACGGCAACTAATCAGATTTGTGGTTCGTAGGTGGCCTCATCGACCAGCGCTAGCACCTCAGACTCGGATTCGGTGTCAACTAGCCGATCCACCCACGCGTGGAATCGTTGCCCTCCGGCTTCGTTCCTACCGAACATGACGAAGTCCTTCGCCCCGCTTTTGAGGCCGCGCTGAAGCAGAAATCCCGTCGCGTAGTCCTCATCGCGCACAACCTTAAGTAAGAACCGTTGCTGAGCTTCAATGAAAGGCCGGATCTCTTCGGTCGGCTCGAACGTCGTCAAAAAGGTTTGAGTTGTCGTTGACGTATCAGGAGTTTCACCCGGAAAGAGTTGCGACACCATATACATCCTCCCTCCACCTTCGCCGTTCGGCCCAGCCACGTGAAACGAAGCAATAGATACGTGCGGAAAAATGGTCCAGATGCCTGAAGTAAGCGCCCCAATTGACCACTGCGACTCGGGGCTTTGGTCGAGTCGCAGCGCTGAAGAGTCGGGGGCGCTCACTCGTTGGTGGGGACCCCAAGCGTCATAGATGGCTTTGTTACACAAGTCAGCACCGAAGCTCTCACGGTGAAGAATCGGGAGGTGATAGAAGTCGAGATAACCGTCGTAGGCAATTTTCCAGTTAGGTCCATCAACGGTCTGTTGCCCCGTCAAGTAACAATCTGCCAGCCCTAGGTGCTCAAGCATTTCTTCATATCCGCACAAGTAACGCTCAAGGTCTGGCGTGCCCTCATGGTTGAGACCCACAAATACGAGGCCGGCGCGTTCTAAGACAGGCAATTCGGTGAGACCGTTGCAATCCATGTCAACTTCGCCGAACTGGTCATGGTCCAAGATTCCGACTAGCTGACCCGAGTTGTCGTAGCTCCAAGCGTGATAAGGACAAGTAAAACGTCGCGTTGTTCCGGCCCCCTCGGCAACCACGCGGGCGCCCCTATGACTACACACATTGACAAAGGCGCGGAGTGTGTCATCGGCGGCGCGAGAAACAAGTACAGGCACACCCATCACTTCTGTTGAGCGATACGAGAAACGTTCGACGAACTCGCAACTGAATCCGAACACAAGTGGAAATCGATGGAACAGTGAGCGAAGCTCGCTCAACCACCGGTCATGATCCAAATAGTGTTCAGCTGGCACCTTGGCAATGGTTTCGGCAAGGGGCACCGTGTCTGCTTTGACATGTGCGATAGTGCGCCGCGCCGCCTCTAACAATCTGTCGTTACTCACCGCCATCGCCGCCGAAGCTCATCACAGACTCGACCGTCCACCTAACGTGGTGATGTTCACTCAGCATTTTGACTTGTGAAAAAATCGGCGCGAGGAGTGAAGGTTTCGTCATAGACAGGCTCGCTCAGATCACAGCGGAACTTGGCTGTGGTTGTCGCGACAATCCCTAGTTCGCTGAGTAGAGCGAGCATCGACCGGTAATTCCGATGTTGGAAGTGCGCGTCAAGTGACGGTTCGTCCGCCCACAGCTCGTAAACCTGAATGCGGTGACCATCGAAAGGATCAGGCCCGAAGTAGTACGCCTCACAACCCGCTTCGTCACGTCGAGTTGCTTCTTGGAGCGCTCGACTTTGATCGACGGCAAGGTCCCGGGTCTCGTTGTCTTTGAAATCAATGGTTCCGGCGATGATGATCACAAAGCAACCTTGACACAACTTGAGGACAGTTTCCCAAAAGCGTTCTAGCCTCGGCCTATGTCCGACGATTATGAAGACCTCCGCGAATGCGCGTTGACTGAAGAGCTAGAAAGCGAACTGGTACACAGCCAGAGAGAGTGTGTCTTCATGTGGACCAATGTTTCGGGAGAGGCGTTCGGAGTGGTGATGTCGTATCTGCCGAAAGACGGCGACCTTTGGTTGACCGCGGCTGAACACCGCGCCCGGATTTCGGCGATCCGTAGATTTCCTCGTGCCTCGGTTTGTATCTCCAGCACGGGCAGTCGTATGGGACCTAACAAGACGGTCTCCTACAAGGGAACTTGCACCGTAGTGAACGATCGCGCGACCAAAGACTGGTTCTATCCGGAGTTCTCTCAGTATTTGATGGGCGATAACGCAAGGGCTGATGCATTTTCCAAATACCTAGATTCCCCCGGACGAGTAATCATCAGGTTCGAACCGGACTATTCGCTGAGTTTCGACGGTGATCTTCTATGGGAACGGTCACCTGAGGTGCTTGAGAATTAGCCGCTGCATCAGTTCGGTCATCTTTTGAGCTAGATCTCAGCGCTTCGACCCCGGGAGCCCTGTCGCTCCGGCACGGTTAGTGTCTCTTACATGTCTCCGACCATGACCTCGCCGACCGGTTTGGAATTCTTGCGAACCCCCGACGAACGATTTGAGTCGCTATTGGGCTGGCCGTTCGAACCCCACTACGTGACCCTCAACGAAGGACTTCGAGTGCATTACGTGGACGAGGGGACCGGGCCGACAGTTCTCTTGTTACACGGTGAGCCGACTTGGGGTTACCTGTACCGCAAGATGATCCCCGGATTAGTCCATTCGGGTTGCCGGGTGATTGTCCCGGACCTAGTGGGATTTGGCCGTTCAGACAAGCCGAGCTTGCGTGATGACTACACCTACGGACGTCATCTTCGTTGGTTGACCGAAACAATCCAAGCCATTGAAGGCGCAGCGCCACTAGGGACCATCACCATGTTCTGTCAGGACTGGGGTGGATTGATCGGGTTGAGCCACATGGCCCGACACCCAGCAACCTATAGGGGTGTCGTCGTATCGAACACAGGTGTGCCACTCGGACGCGACATCCGGATGAACGACGACGACGGTTTTTCGATGTGGCGCCGATTCTCCCAAGATGTGACGCCGTTTTTGGCGTCTGTCTGTGTTGGCGGTAGTTCCTCCCCACTGAACGCTAAAGGGTTCGAACTTTCCCAAGAGGAGCAGCGGGCTTACGACGCTCCGTTCCCCGATGAGGATTACGTGGCCGGAGCCCGACAGTTCCCGCTGCTCGTTCCCACCTCAAGCACGCATCCGAGCGCTCCGATCTGCTGGGAAACTTGGTCCCTTTTAGCTACCTGTGAGGTGCCACTTACCACCGCATTTGCTTCCGATGACGAGGTCACGGGACCTTTGCAAGGTTTAATGTCGGCGAGCGTTCCTGGCGCCGCGAATCAACCCCATGTGATTATCGAGAACGCAGGCCACTTCATCCAGGAGCATCAGCCCGACCAATGTGTCGACGCGATTTTGGGTTTACTCAAGCGGACAGAGTGATTGGCGCTGCTGTGCGCACCAAATGACACATCTACGCTGTGAGATAGTGTCAACCAGCGGCTATCTATACCGCGCGGGGTGCCCGATGAATGAGTTTCACGAGACGTTCGCTGCGCAAAATATGGTACCTACACCTGCCATCGAAGCCGCGTGGAAGATCACTGTTGCTGCGTCGGATGTCTGGGCAGCAATCAGTGAACCCGGCAATCTCACTAACGTGCATCCGTTTTGCGCAACGAACGAGGTAGAACGGTGGCCAGGACCTGGAGGCCGCGACCACGTTCATTACTACAGCGGCGTTCACTACCAACGCGACGTGTTCGAATGGCGAGAAGGTACCGGGTACGACCTCATAGTGGGTCCACCACACGCCAAGACAGCGGTAGCCACGTGGTGGATCGAACCCGATTCCCCCACGTCGTGCAATTTTGGTATCAACGTCACTTCCTACGTGCGCTCCGACGTACCTCCAGAAGCACGCGAACGGTATGAGGAGACAGTGATTCGCTCCGCTATCCCGCCCTACCTTCGCGGGGTCGTCCAAGGCGTGGCCTACTACGCCGAAACCGGTGACCCGGTAAAGCGCAACCAGTTCGGTGCCCACGACATTTACTCGCCTGAATTCCCAACGCCCTAATGAACGTTCAACAGCACCCCAATGGTGTACACACCCGACCGGCGACAGCCGCCGATCGATCACGGGTTTTCGACCTGATCGAACAACTTACCGGCCAGGTAGCCAACTCACGGTGGGTCGCGGTCTATGAGTCCCACCTTCGAAGCGAACGTGGCGCGGTCGTCGTCGCTGAAAACGATGAAATGATCCTCGGTGTCGCCACGGTGTCCTACAACCTGACAATTCGGTATGGCGCCGAATACTGCGAACTTGAGGAATTGATTGTCGATGACTCGGCACGAGGCCTCAATTTGGGCCGCATCCTGGTGCAGCGCGTCATCGACGACGCTCAACAACGCGGTTGCGCGGAGATCGGGCTTTATCTCGTGCCTTCCACCGAGGGCAACCGCGGCTTTTACGAAAAGCTTGGCTTTGAGGTCATCGGTACCGAGATGCGCCAAAATTTGAAAACCGACTAAGCCGTATCAAGCTGAAGCAAGGTACCAATCAGACCGGTGGCTCAGTTGGCACAAATCCCAGGTTCTCCAACTCACTCAATTTGGAGAGCGACACGCCCGCAATACCTACAAGTATCGAACCGGCCAACTCCACCACCTTCAGCTGAGCGAAGGGTTTCAGCGCGCCGACCATCAGCCATAGCCTAGGTTCGGCGGTTGTTCTGTGGGAATCGTGGTGTGCCAGCCCGCAGATTGGGGTGCACAAGTTGATATATGAAGAAGCACGACGCTGGTTTGCCGCCAACTGGGATCCAACGATGTCGGTTGCTGGCTGGTGGCGACTACTCGCAGAATCGGGCTGGGGGTATCCTCACTGGCCCCTCGGACGTTTCGGTAAAAGTCTGAGCCACCAAGAACACATCGAAGTTGAACGCGCCCGCACCACCGTCGGCGCTTTCGGAGTTCCCAACGACGTGAGCGTAACGTTGGTCGCTCCGACACTGATGGAACACGGCAACGAGGTACTCATCAACCGGTACCTCGAATCCATCGCAACTGGTCAAGAGATGTGGTGCCAGTTATTTAGCGAACCCGATGCTGGTTCAGACTTAGCCGGATTGAGGACTTTGGCTGAGCGTGACGGGGACCGTTGGATCATTAATGGGTCCAAAGTTTGGACCACCGGCGGTCATGCCTCTCGAAGAGCCGTTCTCATGGCTCGGACTGATCTGAACGCGGATCGTCATGCCGGCATTTCGTTTTTCATCATCGATATGCACCAACCAGGAGTGTCAGTGTCTCCCCTCAAAGACATGACCGGAGACGAAGAATTCAACCAAGTGTCGTTAACCAACGCCGAAGTAGACCACCAAGACATCATCGGCGGATTAGGTGAGGGCTGGCGAGTTGCCATGACCATGCTTCAGCATGAAAGAGACGCTGATGCTGTCGGCCATGACGGCGGAGGCGATGTAATCAACCAGGTTGATCTCAATGCTCCCGTAGGTCAGGTGCAGCGCGACCAAGAAAGGGGCGGCGCCACCTCAGGGTTCTTCTATGCGACTGGCTCAGTGAAAGACGACGTCACCTTCAGTCTTGTCAACCAACTCGCATCCGCCCCAAACCCTGTCCTTCGAGACGCCGCCACTAGAGCGAAGATCCAACGCAAAGTCTTGGATCTCAACGCACGCCGCGAACTGCATCCCTCACTGGGCAAATTACTCAATGCGGCCTTGTGCCGAGAGCTTCGCGACCTCGGCTTTGTATCTGGTCCCGCGTCACAGTTGGCAGATAGAGACGCCATCGATGAGGGACACTTCCTTAAGTCAGCGCTTTTCGCGGCCGGAATGTCGATCGCCGGAGGCACTGATGAAATACAACGGAACATCATTGGTGAACGGGCGCTTGGTCTGCCTCGAGAACCCACGCCAGAACCAACAACTGACCACCAAGAAACATAGACGGGCTTCCCGTCGCAACTGGAACAAACTAGGTAGCGATGACTTATTCACTCAGCGAATTATCAGACCGACAAGAAATCGTCGACTTGTTGTCCGCTTACTGTCGAGCGATAGATGACAATCGACCAGAAGATGTTGTCAGTCTTTTCACCAAAGACTGCTATCTGGATTACGGCGGAGCACTCCCCATTATTGAGGGCCACACGGCGGCGACGAAGTTTTTCTCAATTGGGACCGACCGTCTCTATGCCAGATCAGCGCACTTCGTTTCAAACATTGAAGTTTCCTTCCCAGGCGAAGACGAAGCGTTGGCCACCTCCTATGTCAACGCATGGCACGAATTTCGCGACCATCAACCAGACGCTTGGATTTTCGGTAGATACAGCGACCAGTTTTTACGCTCGGACGACCGTTGGTTGATCAACAAAAGAACCTTCAGGTCGATGGGTGACCACAATTGGGTGGGAGAAATGTCCTATATCGAGAGGATGGGCCCCCACCGGTAAGTGCTCCTCGAGCCGAAGAGCCCAGTTCACTAATGGGGAGATCTACGAGACTTTCGGTTAGCGACGAGGTACCTGATCGATTTCGATCTCAAGTCCACGGGCACCGAACTGCTCTACTTTTCGCGAAGAAAAACGCCATTCATTGTCTTCGAATGCGAACGCGTCAACGTAACGACCCCAAAATTCGAAATCGGTCCCATCGAGCTTGCGATGCCACGCGTACACGTACGATGTCGCGTTGGCACGATCCGCAGCAGAGCGTTGTATCCGGATATTGCTGATGTGGTGTGAAGTGGCAGTGAATAGCCGCAGTAGTTTTGGCAGCAGCGCCTCAATAGCCGGGCGGCCCGTCACCGCTCTACCTTCATCGAAAACGGCATCACGGCAGAACAGCTCAGCCCAGAGTTCAATCTCTCCACCGTCTACGTACTCAGCGTAATTAAGGATGGTGTTGGTAATAGCGGCGTGTGCCTCAGCGTCACTCATCTGTTCGGGATTGGACATAGCGAAAGGCTATTCCTTGAAACACCCCACGCCGGCCAATAGCTGCGCCTCAGTTATCTCCGCGCTGGTCAACGTCATTAATCAGAGGCATCGAGTCAGTATGGGTGTCAGGACTCGAGGCAGAGTTAGCCGTTAGCCTCGTCCTCGGCAATCAGGGGGCTTCATGATCTCGCATGACACAAAACTCTCGGCGTCCTGTGCCGCCGTTGGGGTTGGAGAAACTCCCCACTACCGAAGCGATCCCATTGACGCCGCGCAGCTAATCCTCGAAGCCAGTGTTGCCGCTCTCAACGACGCGGGGCTCAGCCCCAAGGACGTTAACGGGATCTTGCCACCCGAGGGTTATATCAGCAGCGAGGAAATAGCGGCGCAACTAGGCATCGACGACCTGAGATACTCAGCCACCATCCATATGGGTGGAGCGAGCTCAGTTGCGGCACTTCAGTCCGCAGCGATGGCTATAGCAACAGGAGTGGCCGATACTGTGCTGGTTGCGTTTGGTTGGGATGGGTATACCTCACGACCGACAGCCCCTCAGAGGCCTCAACGAGCAAGTCGTTTACCGCAGCGACCTTTCGCAGAACTGATGCGCAACTACTACGCCCCCTATGGGGCACGTCTCGCTGTGCAGTGGTACGGCTTCTACATCCAACGCTATATGGAGCTGTATGACGTATCGCCCGAAGGAGCGTTGCAGGTCGCGCTGACTGCCCGCGCTCACGCGTCGCTAACAGATGGAGCGTACTTAAAAGACAAGCCCCTCACGCGAGAACAGTATCTTTCGTCACCGGTGATTGTTGACCCGGTACGGCGCTATGACTGCTGTCTCGAGACCGACTGCGCGGCAGCAGTCGTTCTCACTAGCCGCGAAAGAGCCCGCGACCTTCACCACCATCCCATCATTTTCTTGGGAGGAGCCGAAGGACACCCACATCCTGCGGACGACATCACTAACCGCCCCGACATGCTCCAACTCGGGTTGCATTCGGCGGCTCCACGAGCGTTTCAGATGGCCGAACTTCAACTGTCAGACGTTGATTTCCTACAGGTGTATGACTGCTACTCGCATGTGGTTCTACTGCAATTAGAGGCTTTGGGTTTGACCGAAGCAGGAGGCGCCGCCGACTTCGTCGTAAACGAAGGCATCGGACTTGATGGATCAATGCCGGTCAACACGCACGGCGGCTTGCTGAGTCACGGGCACGGGTGGGGAATGAACCACGTTGTGGAGGCAGTCAGACAATTACGCCACGACCGAGGATCAGGGCAAGTTGTGGGAGCCCAGGTGGGCGTGGTAACCGGATACGGCGATCTCGGAGACGGATCGATCGCGATATTTGGGAGGGAGTGAACTTGACTGAGCGACCAGTCGATGTCTACCAACCGAAATCATTCGGGCTAGATATGGATTTCTACCTTCGCGCCGCCGCATCGGGTCAGGTTCACGTTCAGCAATGCGAAACATGCGCGAACTTTCAACATCCTCCACGCTTCTTGTGTTCAGCGTGCGCCTCGAAGCATTTGAACTGGCAAGCGATTCAAGGTGTCGGAACCGTTTATTCGTGGTCGCTCTCACATTTCACCATCGATTCGGCGTGGACCGACTCGCTCCCATATGCGACGGTGGTAGTCGAAAGCCTGGAAGGTGTCCGATTCGTCGGTACGTTCTCGGGACCTCAAAACGACTTAACGATCGGCCTCCCAGTGAATATCCGCGTCGAATCCATCGGAAAGAATTTCGCATACATCTGGTTTGACTCAATCTCGGAGACTAGTGAAGAAAATGGTTGATGAACCGCTTCTCATAGCTGCGAAAGACCTGGCAGTGGTATTTCGCGACGAAGCTTGGGAAGGTGAAAAAACTCGTCAACTTACGGACACGGCCTTAGACGCCGTCAAGGACTCTGGTCTGTTCTCGACGCTCGTCCCTGAACGATTCGGAGGCTCCGAGGTTGACTTTCATATCATCCCGCAACTGATTAGAGAACTCGCCAAGGGAGATACGTCAAGCGCCTGGGTTACCGCATTTCTCATCCACCACAACTGGCAGTTCGCCCTGTACCCGCTTGACACTCAAGAGGAACTCTGGGCTGACCGCAACTATGCGTTGGCGCCGGCAACTCTCGCTCCAACAGGGCGCGCGGAGCGCGTAGACGGCGGCTGGAAGTTGAGTGGCCGGTGGCAATGGGGGACAGGGGTGATGCATTCCCAATGGGCTTTGGTGACTGCTATTGCCGCATTTGAGGAAAAAGACGAAATGGCGTTGATGCTGCTACCGATGCAGGACGTGGAAGTTGTAGACGTTTGGCATACCGAAGGAATGCGAGCGACGGGCAGCAACGACATGATCATTGAAGAAGCGTTCGTTCCCGATCGGAGAGCGATCACATACCAGCAAATATCAAAGCGCGAGGCTCCAGGCCAGATCGCTTCCCCAAACCCCCTATACAGATTGGACATGCTTGCGTTGCTGTCTCTGGACGCGACCGCGACTTCCGTCGGATCTGGGGAACGGTCAGTAGAACTTTTCACAGAGCGCCTGCATGAAAGAAAGCTGATGTTCGGCGGTCAGCAAAAGGATTCAAGCACCGCCCAGGTACGTCTTGCTCGAGCCTCGTCCATTATGCGGACCGCGAGACTGATGTTTGACGCTGCTGTGCATGACTTGTGCGCCCCGCTTCGCGGTGAACCGTACCCTTCACCGGCAAAACGAGTGCGAATACGGATGGACTGTGCCCACGTGGTGGATTTGGTGAAACAAGTGCTCGCCCTCATCAACGATGGGGCCGGCGCCAGTAGCCATTTTTTGGACTCGCCTCTTCAACGATTTCGGCGAGACGTGTCGACACTTTCAGGTCACATCCTCTTTGACTATGACCGGGCAGCGGAATTGCAAGGCCAGATGATGTTGGGAATCAAGCCCCCGTCAGGAACGCTCTTTTGAAACCCGCAGCCGCGGACCCAACATCAAAGTCCGGCAGGATTTTCCCTAGGTGAATCTTGCGTTCACATGGTTTTGTCCCATCGGGGGACCAGTTTTCTTACTCAAGTATCACGGTATTGACTATTGAGGTAGCGTTTCTGCGTCAGCGATTCATTCGGAATGACTGACGCGAAATAAATCGAACCTATTCAGGGGGGCCTGATGAAGAAGCAAAGAGGCGGTACTTACCGCCTCCTGATCGCGCTCATAGCGCTGTTTATGATTGCCGCAGCGTGCGGTGGAAGCGACGACGATTCGTCGTCCGGAACCGAAGCAGCCGAAGCATCGTCATCTGATGACGCTGCAGATAGCGCTGAGGAAGAGGCCACCGAAGAAGACGAAGGCGGCGGTATTTCTCAAGAAGCAGCGGAGCAAGCCGTATCCGGCGACGATGATGAAGAAGAAGTTGACGCTGACGCACCGACGTTCGATCGTTCAACCCTTGATGGCATATGGGAAGAAGCTGCCTACAACCGCCAACTGATGATCGATGAGATCACCGAGAAGATGAATGCAGGAGAGTGGGGTGTCGGCGACGACAACGTTCTCCGCGGTCCAACAGGCTACGAGATTGACCTGAATGACTGTCCAGGAGACTGGAGCGACACTCACGGCGTCTCAGACAGCGAGTTAAGGCTCGGACACACTCTCGTGCAGTCCGGCAACTTGGCTGCCTACGGCAACATCACCCACGGAATGATCAACTACTTCGATTGGGTCAATGACAACGACGGAGGCATTGGCGGACGCGCGATCAATATGATCGTGTTCGACGATGGGTATGTCGCGGCTCAGACAATCGAGTATGTGGACGAGTTGATCGAATCCCAAAACGTTTTTGCCATTCAGAACGGCGGGTCACCTAACGGCCTCGCGGTGTACGACAAGATCAACGATGAGTGCATTCCTCACCCGTTTTACATTTCAGGTCATCCCGCGTGGGGTGACCCGGTGAATCATCCTTGGACGACCTCGATGCAGATGTCGTACTCGACTGAGGCCATGCTGTGGGGAACCTGGATCAAGAGCAACTTGGCAGATGAGCTTCCGGTCAAAGTTGCGGGACTAGTCATGGACAATGACTTCGGTCTCGCATACGAAATTGGTTTCGAGAATTACGCTGAAGCCAACCCTGATGTTGTGAGTGAATATCTGCCGGTTCGACATGACCCTGCAGCGCCTACGTTGACCAATGAGGTCACGACTATTGCTGCCTTCGATCCTGACGTGTTCATATCGATGACCGCGGGAAATCCTTGCTTGCTGGCGATCCAAGAAGTCGAAGCTGCAGGTCTGTTGGACACAATGTCTGCGGCATTCACTCCGTCGGTTTGTAAAGGGATTGCTGCTTACATGGCGCCAGCTGGAATGGGAGCCGACAAGTGGTGGGTCGTTGGAGGCGGATTGAAGGACACGAGCGATCCCAAGTACATCGACGAGCCCTTCATCAGTTTCATCAACGACAATCTCGCTGCCGCGGGACTTGATCCAGCAATCTCGCTTCTTGGTACCGGTTACATGTTCGGCTACCCATACGTTGAGGCTCTTCGAGTCGCTGACGAACTTCCGGGAGGGCTCACAAGGACCAACTTCATGTTGGCTCTGCGCAACTTCCGCATCTACCACCCCCAGACAATGGCAGGCATCACCAATGAGATGATTGGTGCCACGGACGCCTACTTTGTTGAGGGATCGGACTTCAGCCAGTTCGACGCCACTGCGCAAACCTGGAACCAGGTAGGGGACCTCGTCGACGCCAATGGCGGAACGCCCAACTGCGCATGGGACAAAGCCAACGGTGGGTGCCGTTAGCCACTAGCTGACAAATATCCCAATCTAATAAAGACGGGAAATGGGGCCGACAGGTTTACCTGTCGGCCCCATTCTCTCGTCTCGGGCTAAGAACAAGGGTGTTGGAGAGGGCCTTCTCAGATGACCTTTTGCTGTTGAAAGCTTTCAATTTCTTGTGGGCTGTAACCAAGCTCAGAGAGAATCTCGTTGGTGTGGGCACCCAATTTGGCCGCAGCGCTTCGAACCTTTGTTGGGGTTCGAGAGAACTTTGCCGCTGGTCCCACTATCGGAGCCACACTCCCGTCCTCTAGCTCGATTTCCTGCAGCATCTCTCTCTCAATGACGTGCGGCATTTGAGCAGCATCCCCGAACGTATTGACCGGAGAAACAGCGACACCGTACTCCGCAGCTAGACGTACAGACTCCTCGACGGTGTGTTCCGCGAACCAAGCAGAAACAGCCTGATTGATGTCATCCCTTCGAACGACACGACCTTTGTTTGAGGATAGTTCCGGGTCGTCAACGAGATCTTGACGGCCCATAAGGTTCGCCAGTGCAGTCCAATGACTATCCAAAATCAAGGCGATAAAGACATCGCCGTTGGTGCATCGATAGGTGTTACATGGTGCGGCAACAGGTACCTCAGAACCCATTCGAGGAAGAGGCGCGCCCATCGCCCCCAGTGTCAGGAAACCGTTCGACTGGAAGAGAAGTGAATCCAGCAACGCAACGTCAATATGTTGACCCTCACCGGTCGCTTCGCGATGTCGAATCGCAGCAAGAACCGCGACGGCACCATGGAGACCCGCCAGATCATCGGCCAGAAATGTCGGAGCCTTAACGGCCACCCCATCGGGCTCTCCGTTCAACGACATCCATCCACTTACCGCCTGGGTAGCCGGGTCGTATCCCGGCCGATCCGACAACTCGCCATACTGACCCCACCCTGAAATTGAAAGATAAATGCAATCCGGGCGAACGGCCTCAATATCGCGGAAGCCAAGCCCCCACGAATCCAAGGTGCCCGGCAGAAAATTTTCGATAACGACATCCGCGCGGGCGGCGAGCTTCAAAAATATGTCGGCTCCGTCAGTTGTTCGCAGGTCCAGAGCAAGCGATCGCTTGTTCCGATTAACGGTTTGGTGAGCGAACGAGAGTTGTGTGTCGGGGAGAAGAGGCGGCGCGAACCGAGTGACGTCCCCCGACGGCAGTTCAACCTTGATGACGTCTGCACCTAGGTCCCCAAGTACGCAACCAGCCATGGGACCGGACCAAGTCGTGGTGGCCTCCACAACAACAAGTCCCTGAAGGGGCCCTGCACTGGGTTGGTCGGAATGTTCGAAGAAATCTTGGCGTTCCAAGGGTTTTCCTTATCAAGGTTCTTTGGAAATTAGGTATCTGGTAGGGCGGAGCTTCCTTTGAGTCCTTTGCGGTCGCCGTCCAGAAAGGCGGCCCGAGCGGCAGAACCACTCCCTTCCATATTCAACTGAAAAATGAACCCCTGCTCGAAACGCATAGCGCTTTCAACATTGAGGCCTTCGATGCTGTCCATTGACGCTTTGAGATGGCGAACCAAGTCGGATGGCTTTTCTGCGATAGTTCGCGCGATGTCTTGAGAGCGGGCCTCTAGGTCTGACATCGGTAACACTTCGGTGAGCGCCCCTCTAATCCACAAATCCCGGGCCGTTATCGGCTCAGCCGTGAACATGAGGTGGCGCAGTACCTGCGAAGGGAGCATCCGAAAGCCTTGTGCGGCTCCGCCGACGGTTCCGTTGTCGATTTCCGTCCATTGAAACAGAGCATCTTCATTTGCGAGAGCGATATCGGCGCTGCCCACAAGTTCTATTCCCACCCCGAGACAGTAATCGTGGACGACCATGATGACGGGTATCGGGCAGCGAGATATTGCCGTGCATGCGCGTGCCGACTCCAGGCATTGCTGCAATATCCCTTCGTGACCCTCAAGTCGACCCATTTCTTTTAAGTCTCCGCCCGCACTGAAGCCCTTCCCACGAGCGGAAACCACAACGACATGGTCGTCTGGAGAGAGATTCTCGAGGGTGTCGGCGATCGAACGGAGATCTTCGATGGAGGTTGCGTTCGCTGGCGGATTAGACAAAATCAGCCGAAGTACTCCAGGGGAGTCTGAGGGGCGTTGAACTTCTAAGGTCACCGGGCCTCAGCGTAGTTGTTGGTCAACACGCAGTCTTTTGGAGCGCTGCCCGCTTTGCTCAAGTACCAGAACCGAACCGAGTCCTCGCTTGTTGAATGCCGATGGTGGCTAAAAGGTGTTGGTTACCTCAGCGAACTGGTGGGCTGTGTGGGGGTAACCCGCCACGGCCTTAATTACGCGACCTGACTGCCCTGACGTCGCGATACCTAAATGCGCAGTGGCAATGTGTCGCGGATCAGCCATTCCTTCGGGAACAGACCCGTCAAACACTCTGGTCATCGGGGTTGCGACGCCCCCTGGGCAGACAGCGTTAATGGTGATGTTCTTTCTCCGTAGGGAAGTTGCTGCGGCGCGAACCAAACCAACCGCCGCCCATTTGGTCATGCTGTAAACCGGGTCCGGAGACCACGGAATGAGCCCAGCGAGGCTGGCGGTTACGGTAATCGCCCCACTACCTAGGCGGTCAAATACCGGCACGAGAGCGTGTAAGCCAAAGGCAACTCCGTCAACATTGACGCCTCGCGTTTTCCTATAACGTTCGAGATCCCAAGCACCGGGGTCGTCTGCTGTTCGTGCAAAATCAGCTGGATCTCGAAATTCGACTCCCGCGTTAAGGACGGCGATGTCGAGTTGATCCAAGCTTTCTACAGCGGTCACCCAATCCTCTGGTGAAGTCACATCCAAAGGAATGAAAACGCCACCGGTAGCGTCAGCTATTTCCTCTCCGTTGCTTTCTGGAAGATCACATACGAGGACTCGGGCGCCATCAGCTGCGGCTAAGTGTGCAGTCGCCGCACCGATTCCCGAGGCGCCTCCCGTGACTAAGACAGCTTTTCCTGCGAGCCCCCAGGTCTCAACATCTGGTAACTCAAGGGCTAACGAGTTCGTGGAATTATTCATCGCGTGAGCCTAAGCGAAATACGTTCAACGTCTTTCGATCAGTTGAGCGGCTCCGCTGCTCGCACTTGGTCGCCGCTGATGGTTTTGTGCTCTAAGAGGAGTTCGATGACGGCATCTACCCAATGTAAATTTTGAGCGAGTATTGCCTGCACCTGCTCATCCCACCGTTCCCGTGCGCGCTGCACCACTCGTGTGAGATCTTCAATCTCGACGCCGAGATCGACGTCGTAATAGATCTCGCTGGTTAGTTGTTCATCGAAGTCGGGTCCCTTGGCACCGAATATGTTCCGGGTGATCACGCTGATCATGTTCACGTCGGTTGTCATCCAGGCGAGGTTGTATTCACCGGTGACCCTGAGTTCAGCGAGGGCACCGGCCAAATACGACTTGATTCTTTGCACGACCCAGTTCTTCACTTCTTCAAATTGAGGGTCGCTTGGGACGTAGCTTTGAAATTGCAGTTGTCGGAAAACTGTCTCAGGCATAGCCGGCCACCGACAGACACCGAGATGCTGTTCAGTCCAACGAATCGTTAGACCTAAGCACTCGAAACCCATAACCTCACCGACCACGGCATGGCCAGCTACATGGGCGGCGGTCGCTCGGTCCTCATCCATGCTGTCAGCGTAGAAGCTGAATATCGAAGGAATGTTGCGTCAGGCTGTGACTTTGACCTCGTACACCTCGTACACCAATTCGCCGGTCTCGCCATTGAGTTGACCAGCCGCAACGGCTTGAACGCTGTTGAGCCAGGCATACCTTTCGTCTCCGGTTTGAAATGTCGGCGCGGTAGCGATGAGACCTTCAGCCATGTTGGCGCGCCCTTGGTACTCGACGTAGATAAAGGCGCCATCATCGGTTTCAAGGGTGAAACGGACGTCAAGTAGACCCGTCCCGTCGCTGGCGATAGTTAGCCAGTCGGCAGCATCATCTGTGGCAAGTCGCGCGTTCAACCGGTCGCTGGTTACGGACAAACTCGGAACGTTGGCGACTACCCGCATCCCTTTCGGTCCGCTTCCGACCTCGATCATCGGACCTACCTGGGCGTTAATTGTGCACATGTGGACTAGCTCCGCCGTGGGCATGGGGTCTCCTTTACCTTCTTGTTTCGGGTGTTTATATCGAAGAGGAGCATCCTTTCACAAGTCGAACGTTAGAACCTGTGGCATATTTGCCTACTAAACGTTTGCTAAGTTATTTCCATGTTGGATGCACCTCCCACATCGGTCCCCCAGGGAGACCAGAGTGAGATTGGCCGGCGAAAACCAGCTCGCAAAGAAGGATGGGTGACTCGTTTGGCGCGTCGTCTCGTGTTTCGCATGGAAGTTGGAACGCCAGAACGACCCGCGACCCTGTATCTGGCGTCATTTGACATGATTCCCATGGGCAGTTGGGTTGTCGTCCCCCAAGAAGAACAGAGCCGTTCCTAGATATCAGAGTGCTACAAAACGCAAACTTGAGGCCGGTGTAGCGGCCTCAAGTTTCGCTCGTCTAACCAAGTGAATGATTCTTTGCCCTTACCGATTGCCTTTGCGGTTTCCGAGTTTGGGTTTGCGTTCTGCCATCTTGGCGCGGATGTCATCGGCCTCGGCTTGGGTGATTTCGCCAGACTCGACTCTGCGTGCTAAACGCTGC
>Ga0209019_1000184_pt1 | contig 30862 bp, 25 predicted proteins | sample METZYME_3_300m_FD_187549 | JGI IMG/M metagenome (GOLD analysis project Ga0209019, IMG submission 187549) | Marine microbial communities from oxygen minimum zone in mesopelagic equatorial Pacific - METZYME_3_300m (SPAdes) (version 2) | ecosystem: Environmental > Aquatic > Marine > Oceanic... | reverse complement strand
GCGAAGCGGAACCAGAGGCGTTTATCGGCATCCCGAAGGCACATGCAGCGAGAATCGTCCTCGGGTGGGCGAAGCAGACTCTCAGAACCAAGGTGACCGTAGGACGCAGGTTCTTCTGGGGAGGGCACACGCTGAGCAAGTTGGAGGCCCAGGGGTCGGCCGATCCGTTCCCGATCCTTCAGCCGGACCCGGAACAAACGGCTGCGATCCTATTCACGAGTGGGAGCACCGGCGTACCCAAGGGGGTCGTGACGCCGTTCCGGGTCTTCGCGGCACAGGTGAAGGCGCTCAGGGACGTATACGGCATCCAGCAAGGAGAGCGCGATCTGGCGACCTTCCCGCTCTTCGCGCTGTTCGGTCCGGCACTCGGCATGGCCTCGGTGGTCCCGGACATGGACGCGAGCCGGCCAGCCCAAGCCGATCCGCAGCGCCTCTTCGAGGCGTTCCAGGATTATACGTGCACCAATCTGTTCGCCTCTCCGGCCCTCATCGACAAGCTCGGGCGTTACTGCACCGACCAGGGTCTGGAGCTGACCTCCCTTCGGCGGGCAATCTCGGCGGGCGCGCCGGCGTCGAGTCCGGCACTTGAGCGCTTCCAAGGGTGTCTTCCGGAGGGCGTCGACGTCCTGATCTCCTACGGAGCGACCGAATCCCTGCCGGTCGCCATGCTGGGAAGCAGGGAGATCTTGCGCGAGACACGACAGCTCACGGACCGGGGCGGCGGCGTGTGCGTGGGCCGCCCGTCCACTGGGATACACGTTCGGATCGTACCGATCCATGACGAACCGATCGAGTCGTGGTCCGAAGACCTCGCGCTCCCCCCGGGAGAGACCGGCGAGATCGTGGTTCGTGGGGCGGTCGTGACGCCCTCCTACTACAAGCGGCCTCAGGCTATGAAGCTCGCCAAAATCCCGGCCGAGAGCGGGGAAGCCTGGCACCGAATGGGCGACGTCGGCTACTTCGACGAACAGGGCCGGCTCTGGATGTGTGGCCGGAAAAGCCACCGAGTAGACGCCAAAACGGGTACCCTGTACACTGTCGCCTGCGAGGCCGTATTCAACATGCATCCGGCCGTTCGACGAAGCGCCCTGGTGGGAGTCGTGAGAGAAGGCGTAACCACACCTTTGATCTGCGTAGAACGCGTGAAACAAACTACGATCGAAAACGGGCGACTCACGGAAGAGCTACTGGAGATCGCCCGGAGCCATGACCACACTCGGACCATCGACACGGTGCTTTATCACCCCTCCTTTCCAGTGGACGTTCGCCACAACGCCAAGATCTTCCGCGAGAAACTGGCGGAGTGGGCCAGCAAGAAGTTGGCTTCCCGTCAAGCATCCGCCCACCCGTGAAGGCCCTAGTGACCGGAGCGGGCGGCTTCCTGGGGGGAGCCATAGCCCGCGCTCTCAAGGACCGGGGAGATGAGGTCAGAGGTTTTTCCCGCGCAGAGCACCCGGAACTGGCAGCTTACGGTATCGAGCAATATCAGGGGGATTTGGTGGATCCCGACGCAGTGGCCGAAGCCGCCAACGGAGTCCACATCGTTTTCCACACCGCCGCAAAGGTAGGGGCGGGAGGCCGGTACGCCGACTTCCACGCTACCAACATCGCCGGCACCGCCAACGTGATTCGCGCCTGCCGCGAGGGCGGCATGCTGGCGCTCGTCCACACTTCCACACCAAGCGTGGTCACCAGTCATAAGGCCCTGGAAAATGCGGATGAATCGGCGAGCTACGCGACGCGCCATAACGGGCACTACAGCCACACCAAAGCAGAAGCCGAGCGTCTTGTCCTCTCTTCTGCCACCGACGAGTTCAAGACCGTAGCGCTCCGTCCCCCCATCATTTGGGGTCCTGGTGACACGTCTCTGCTCCCTCGTATCATTCAGCGAGCGCAAAACGGCTCGCTCCGAAGAATCAGGGGCCGACCAGCCTTCGCGGACATCACCTTCATCAACGACGCGGTACGAGCCCATTTGACCGCTGGGGATCTCCTCCTGGCCGGCGGTCAGGAAGCCCTCCGTATCAACGGCCGCCCGTACTTCGTGAGTGCCGGTACGCCCGTAGAGATCTGGGATTTCCTGAATGGCCTACTCGAGGCCGCCGATCTCCCGCCGATTCAGAAAACTGTGGGTCTTCGAACCGCACTTGTGGCGGCTTGGTTCTCCGAGAAGATACATACACTCATGCGAAGGCAGGGTGATCCCCGCATGAGCCGCTGGATCGTGCGGCAGCTCACGACCTCACGTTGGTTCGACATCAGCGCGGCCAAGCGGGATATAGGATACGAGCCGCTGGTGTCCATGGAGGATGGGATGCGCCGCCTGAAGGCGTGGTTCGAAGAACAGGACCGGGCGGAACCGGAGGATGCGGGGGAACCGGAGGACCGGGAGAATCCAGAAGACCCAGAAGAACTGGAAGACCCAGAGGCCCCAGAGGACCCAGACCGGGTGTGAAGAGCCACCGACGGTCGGGGGGCCAACGTGCCGAGTCATCTACAGCCAGGGTCCGATGGGAGGCCCGATCGGGCGATCGACCACGTGGCTGACCGCTGGCGTCGTGGTCGAGCATGGGAGCCCGCGCTCGACGACGTGATAGACGTTTGGCGCTTCAATCTCGAGGTCGAGGACGGCGATTGGGCAATCCTGGCTCCCGAAGAAACCCAGACCGCCAATCGAATTGTTGTTGAAGAGCAGCGGGATCGAAAGGCCTCCGCGCGGGCTCATCTGCGCCGAATACTCGCTCGTTACCTGGGGACGCTCCCACAAGACGTGCAGTTCACCTACGGAGAACACGGAAAACCGATGCTCGCCGAACACGACGATCCCTGTTTCAATCTGTCTCACTCGGAATCGCAGGGGCTCGCCGCCGTGTCCCGGGGAACCCGCATCGGAGTCGACCTTGAGTTCACTCGGGAAGGCAGAGAATTCACTGAGATCGCGGACCGCTTCTTTTCACAAGCCGAGAGTGCCGCACTCCGGGCACTCCCGCCCGAGGCCCGCCCCGGCGCGTTCTACCGAGCTTGGACTCGGAAGGAGGCCTACCTGAAGGCCTGGGGAACGGGACTGAGCTTCGCCTCGAATCGCTTTACCCTCGACTATGTCGGAGAGGGTCCAGGCAACCTCTTGGCCACAGAGATGCCGGAAGACGATGTGTCCCGGTGGCACTTCAAGGACGTTGAGCTGGGCCCGGCCTACACGGGAGCGCTCTGCTTGGAAGGCCCGGAGCGACCGATTCGGTGGTGGGCCATCTGAGACGGACCCACCAGAGAATCATCCGCACGAAATCACCGATTCTACCTTCTATCGTCGGTGGTGTACGGTCGTAATCCCTGTGCTACTCGGCTTTCAACGCGTCGATCGGGTCTGCACGTGTCGCGCGCCGGGCCGGTACGAAGGCAGCGAGCAGCGCGACCCCCGAAAGCACCACCGCCACCGCCACGAACGTCACGGGGTCCGTGGGTTGGATCTCGAACAGGAGCCCCGAGAGAAGCCCGGACAACATCATCGAGGCCACGCCTCCCAACACGAGCGCACCGAGCACCAAGCGTGCGCCCTCTCCCATCACCATTCGAAGCACGTCCCCCTCCTCCGCCCCCAACGCGAGACGGATACTGAATTCCTTGGTGCGCTGTGTTACGGAGAACGCCATTACGCCGAGCACGCCGACCCCGGCCACGAGCAAGGCCAGAATCGCGAAAGCGGAAAAGAGCGTTGCGTTCAAACGCCAGGGGGCGATGTCCTCCCTCTGTAGCTCATCCAGCGTGATGACGTTGTCCACCGGCCGCTCCGGGTCCGTCTCATGGATGATGGCCGTTATCTGCCGTACGACCGGCCCCGTCTCCCCGGTCGTACGCACCAGCATGGTCTCGGCGGGAAAACCTCCGCCGCCTGTCACTCCTGCAACACCCCCACGCCTGCGGACGGCCTGACTGGTCGCCTGGTAGATGACATGGACGTCGGCTCGGGCGATCCCCGCGTCCCGAGTGCTCGCGACCACCCCCACCACGCGCTGCCATGGCTGCCACGTGCCGCGCGCGTTCTGCCAGCGGATGCGTCCCCCGACCGGACTCTCACTCCCGAAGTACGCCCTTGAAAGAGACTCGTTAACGACCACGACTGAATCGGTTTCCGGCACGTCTTCCCCGTTGAAGGAGCGCCCGCGAAGAAGTGTTGCTCCCACCGTCCGAAAGTAGTCCGGACTCACGGTGTTGAAGAGCCCCGTGGGGGTCGACGCCTGAAGTTCGTCCAGGCCTTCGACCTCGATCGTGAGGGCCTCAGGCGCCGGGCTCTGAAGCGGCGCCCAGGTGGCGTAAGCCGCACTGCGCACTCCCGGATAACTCCTCATCCGGTCCGCGGCCCCCTCAAACAACGTCTGCTGCTCCTCCGCCGAAAGGGAAGTGAAATTCGGTGACTCCAATGTCACGACGGTCCCAGCTTCGAAGCCCGAATCGACCCCCTGCAACCTCAATAAACTCCTCACCAGGAGGCCAGCGCCGATCAAAAGCGTGAAGGAAAGCGCAAGCTGGCTCACGACCAATAAGCGCTGCAGCTGGCGTCTTGATACCCCGCCCGTGTTCCGCCCGCTCGCCCGGTTCAGGGACATTCCGACCTCGGACGTGAAAGGAAGGCTGGGTGCCCACGCAAGCAGCATCGCGATCCCCGTTCCCACCAGGAGAGTGAACGCGAAGACGACGCCGTCCATGCCGATCTCTTCGCTACGGATCGTGAAACGGTCTGCGTAGGACACCAGCAGGTCCAAGCCGGCTATGGCAAGGATCAGCCCAAACCCCGCCCCCGCCAACGCCAAGACAAGATTTTCAGTGAAGAGTTGGCGGCGGATGCGCTTCTTGTCGGCGCCCAACGCCGAACGCACAGCCAACTCCCGCTCGCGTCGGATCAAACGGGTCAGCGCCAAGTTCGCCACGTTGGCGCAGGCCAGAAGAAGCACCATGAGCACCGTGCCCATCATGATCAAGAACGTGGGACGCGCGGACTCGGTGAGAACCTCCTGCCATGGGCGAGCGGTGATCTCATAGCCGAACTGCTCCGGATAAGCCTGACTAAACTCATCTTGCAGGCGACGGTTGATCTGGGTCAGTTCGGCTTGGGCCGCCTCGCTGGTGGCGCCGGGGGCGAGTCGTGCGAAAACGTTGGTCATACGATGGGTTCGGGCATCTCGCATGGCCGCGCCGGTATAATGATCGTTCGTGGTGTAGTTCGCGAAGACGTCCGGCTTCCTGCTCCCCGTGTAGTGGCTCCCAGGCTCGAGCACACCCACGACCTCAACGGTCTTCGTCGTCAGCTTGACGGTCTTGCCTACGATTTCAGGGTCGGCCCCGAACATCCGGCTCCAGTAGTCGTGGGTGAAGACCATCACGGGTGGCGCACCCGCGTCGTCGTCACTTGGAATTAAGGTACGCCCATACAGGGGCCGGAGACCGAGGACATCGAAATAATTGGCTGTCACCAGGCCGCCGACCACACGATGGGGGTCCCCGCGTCCGATCACGCTGAAATCCCAGTCCCCGAACTCGACGAACTCGTCGATCGTCCGGGACGCCGCCCTGTAATCGTCGATCTCGATGAACGAGAACGCCGCGCCGAAAGCCCCGACCGTGTTTGCGGGCTGCTGCACGAACATGATCCGGTCGGCGTCTTGGTACGGTAGCGGCTGCAGTAGCACACCGTTGATGACGCTAAAGATGGCGGTGTTCACCCCGATACCGAGCCCAAGGGTAATCACGAAGGCAGTCGCGTAGGTACGGCTCTTGTTCAGGCTCCGGAGGGCGTACCTGACTTCGGCGACAAACCTGGACATGCTTTCCCCTTCCCGTTCCCTTTCCAAATTGTCCGTATGAGCCGGGCCCCCTCAGAACCCGCCGTTGCGGTCCAGGGGGCGATCAAGCGACCACCCACCTTGGCAGATTGAGTCACCTCCGGTCAAGGTGCAGGTCGTGGAGGTGCGGGTCGTAAAGGAGCAGGTCGTAGCGCAGCCAACAACTTGAGAGAAATCGTCAAATCGAATCCCCGAGCCGCGGCGCCATCTTGATGCCGGCGCCTTCGATGACATCCGAGAACATCATCTCGAGTAAATACACTCCCACCGCCGTGATCCCCCTACTGGCGGCCTCGATGTTCGTCATCTCCGGGTGCGGAGGGGGTGAGGCGCCGGCCTCGGGTGGGAGCGAAACCACACCCCCCGCGACTGTCCAGTCTGCACTGCCCGAGGTGGAGATCGACCTCGACGAGTTTGTGGTCTTGATGGACGCCCGTCTGCCAACCGGTCCAGTGAGCCTGAGGCTTGCGAACCGGGGGTTTGAGGAACACAACCTCGCATTTTTTGTTCTCGAATCCGACTCAATCGTCTGGGAAACTGATGGCCGCCTGAACCCAGGGGAGAGGCGATCCGTCACACTCGACCTCGCAGCGGGTGAATACAGGGCCGTCTGCAATTTTTCCGACCATGAAGATCGGGGCATGATCGTGGAGTTCCGGGCTCAGGAGAATACTCCGCGTGGGGACGGCGCCGACGGCTAGCTGCGGCTCAGCCGGCCGGCCCACGAAGAGCACCAGCCATCTCGAGCAGGGACTCGATCATCCCCTCGTCGCCATAGATCTCGGGTACTCCGGAAACCCGTAGGCCCGCGGAACGCGCCGCATCAGCGGTTGTCGGTCCAACACAGAAGATCTGTACGCCGTCGAGATCCACACCGGACGAATAAAGCGACTTCGCCGCCGAGGGGCTGTACAGAAGGACGGCATCCACTCCGCTCTGAAACGCGTCCAACGCGTCGTCGTTAGGCGACTGTAGCAGCGTATCGTACACGTGGAGGGTGTGGACTTCCAAACCCGCTTGAGTCAATCCGTCGGAGACCTCATCGACCGCCAGCGTTCCGCAAGGGAAGAGCACGCGCTCCCCACTCTTCCCCTCAGCTGCGATCGCCTTCACAAGAGCTCTGGCTCGATACTCCCCAGGGATCAGGTCGGCACGTACCCCCACCGCTTCGAGGCAGGCTGCGGTCTTCGGACCGACGGCAGCGATCCGGGCCGTCCCGAAGAAGCGGGCGTCGAGACCCTGACGTTCCAGTTGACGCACGAGTCCCTCGACCCCGTGGAGCGACGTGAACACCATCCAATCGTGGTCAGAACGGGGACCCGGGAGATCCGCCTCGAGATACTCGATGCGGATAAGCGGCGAATCGATCACGTGTGCTCCGAGGCCTCGAAGCTTCGAAATCACCTGTCTGCTCGCGGAAGATGGTCGAGTCACGACCACGTGGCGACCGACCAGCGGCCCGAAGCCCGCAGCCGGCGCATTAACGTCGAGTCGGGGCAACCCAGCGCCCGGACCCACGACCAGCACCATGGGAGCCCGTATACCTTCGTCGTGGACGACGTCCGAAATGGTCGCGAGGGTCCCTCGCACCTGACGCTCTCCGGGGAGCGTCCCCTCTTGAATGACCGCAGCGGGGGTCGCACCCTCGCGGCCCGCAGCGATGAGGCCCTTCACGACCTCCTCTAGCCGAGCACCGCCCATCAGCACCACCGCAGTGTCCATCTCGGCCATCGCGGCGTATGGAAGCTCGCGGGCCGGAAGACCCTTTCCGACACTCGGCGTCACCAAACTCACTGTGCTCGCTTTTCCGCGCAGCGTAAGCGGAATACCCGCGCCGGTCGGCACACCGATCGCGCTACTCACGCCCGGCACCACCTCACAGGGGACGCCGGCCAGATAGCAGGCCTCAATCTCTTCCCACCCCCGGCCATAGACGAAGGGATCGCCACCCTTCAGACGGACGACCTCCTTTCCGGCCCTGGCCCGCTCGATCAGAAGATCGTGGATCTGATCCTGGGGCAACGTGTGCTGACCGGGCGTCTTAAAGACATCGACCAGCTCTGCATCGGGCCTCGTGAAGGTCAGGAGTTCGGCGCCGACGAGCCGATCATACACGACCACATCCGCCCGCTCTAGAAGCGCGCGGCCGCGAACTGTGATCAGTCCCGCGTCCCCCGGCCCAGCACCGACCAGCCACACCCGACCGGTCAAGGGACTAGGAGGGTGATCGGAGAGCGGAGTGGGCGGAAGGCAATCCCGCTCGCGAAGGCACATACGTCGACCCGGGCAAGCGTACCTGGCCCCCACCCCCGCGGTTCGAGCGTGGGTGCGTGAGAGCATCGAGCGTGAGCGAGGCCAACTCCGGCCACTCCAATATCGGCGGAAGGATATTCAGGGTCTCCGTCACACACCCAAGCCCTGAGGACGGTCGAGGTTCGGTCAAGGCACGGGCAATATCGACGCCGGCGTGTGGGCCACCCCCCATGAGAAGAGGAGCAGCCACGACCGGGACGCCGCGGAGTGACCTGGCGACGTCCGCAAGGTGTGGAGATTCATCGAGAAACGCGGTGAGAATCTCAATCTGTGGAAAAGCGAGAGCCAGTTCGTCCCGAACCCACCGGGCCACATCCCCACTCGAACGGACACGTGTTGTCCCGTGCCCCACGAGCAGAACCACCGGATTCAGTCCGCGTCGTCTCATGCCCGTCACCGCCTCGCCCACCTTGTTCGCCACAACGTGAGGAAACGCCGGAAGGGTACCGACCGGAGGAGCGATGACGAACGAACGTGACGGATCTCCTTTCGCCCATTCCTCCGGCAGGCGCCAGCGGGCATAGTATCCACTGCTCGCCATGACGGGCACTACCACGGGGCCCTGCCCCCGCAAGCTCCGGGCAGCCTCTACAAAGCTCGGTGTGCCCTTCCAAAACGCACACCCGAAGCGAACGCCGGGTCGCCGTGCCCTCAGGGCCTCGGCCAACTCCAGGTGCCTCCGATTGGCCTCCGAGCCGTCTCCGGCGCCGTGCCCCGCGAGAATCACGGTCATTTGATGGAGGCAGCTCCTAGGCGGATCTGATGAGTTCATCCAGATTCCACTCCCCATCGCCCACCACCTTCATGTGGACCGTCAGCGGCCCCCGCGTGTGACCGACTCTTTCAAACTCGATGGAGACCTCGCCGTAGAGGCCCGCCAAGACGTTTTCGAGTTCAGGCGTAATCTCTTCGAAGGCCGCTTCGGTCGACGGCACTGCAAGACGATCCGTAAAACGAAAGGCGATCTCACGCGTCGCGAACCGCACGGGGTTGTCGCTGGCTGTATCCTGCTGCAGAGCTGCAGCCGCCGCGAACACGCCCACGATCGCCTCCCGGAGCCGCTCGGTCAGGGTCCCCGACCCTTCGCGCTTCAATTCGTATTCGAGCCCGATACGGCCACCCGCTTCGTCTGTGCGCAGGTGCCACTCATGAGCGACCAGAAGTACTCCGGGCCCATCCGGGACATGTGTGTAATCGTGCACATCGATAAGTGTCCCCGGAATGCGGTTCTCCTGAATCCAACGGTGAAACACTTCGATCATCCGGGCCCGGTCGAACGCGTCCTGATCCTCGACGAAGACCTTTACCCCAAGCCTCTGGGGCGCCGCAACGACCCTGGACCCGACCTCTGGAGCCGCCTGGATGCTCATACCGACACCACGTCGGCAGTCCGAACGTGGTAGGAGTGGGCAGCCTCGATAAAGAGTTGAGCCTCTTCAATCCGCTGGCGAGCCGTCGCGGGCGTCGCCTCGAACCCGTTGTCGTTCTCGCCGTGGACGCGGAACAGATAGTTCCCGAACTTTCCTCCGGCGTAGGGATCGTGGAATAGTCCTGGGTCGAAGAGATGGGTCTTGAATGCGGCCACCACGTCGTCGGGTGCTTCACCGAGACCCGCCTCCTTCTCGCGTGCCAGGCTTCTCGCCGCGATCAGCATCGCGCGATAGGCGATATCGGCGGCGCCGGATGAGTCCCCTTGATCCAGCCGATCCTGAGCCTCGAAGACCTCGCGCTCGCTGGCCTGAAGGCCGAACTCGACCGGTGAGACGACCTGACCCGCACATTCACCGATGCCCATGTCGCCCAGTGTGAACTCTCGCGGATCTCCCCAATTCGAGTAGAAGCTGCGATCCTCCTCGTACAGGGGCACTTCGACCAGATCCTGCAGAAGGGTCCTGAGGCTGGCCTTGCCAACACGGGTGACGAAGGCCTGAAAGCCCTCTTCCCCTTCGCGCTCATCGACGTAATACTGGGTTATCCTGTCAGTGGCGGCCGGGATGTTCCGCCCCGGCACCGCGACGATAGCGAGCCCGTACGATCCGGCGTTCTCGGCCCATTGGCCTCCTAGCACGACTTGGAAGTGAGGCACGTTGTATCCGTTGCGCTTGCGGCTCACACCCCAGAAACCGATGTCCGCCATGTGATGCTGCCCGCAACTGTTGAAGCACCCGCTGATCTTGATACGCAACCCCCGAACTACCTCCTCCATTTCCCCTCTGCGCTCCTCCAGATGTTCAATGAGAGTCCGCGCCAAACCCCGCGACGAAGAGATACCGAGCTTGCACGTGTCGGTCCCGGGGCACGCCGTAATGTCGGTGAGCGTTTCCGCCCGCGGCATCGCGAGAGCGAGCTCGTCCAAGGCCTCGTGCAGGGCGGGAAGATCGCTCTCACGTACCCAGCGGAGAGTCATGTTTTGCTCCACCGTCATGCGGACCGCGTCGCCTGTAAAACGCCGCGCCAAGTCCGCGAGGCCGCGAATCTGATCGGCCGTGATGTCGCCGAGAGGCAGGTAGACCATGACTACCTTGTAACCCGGCTGCCTCTGTGGCGTCACGTTGGTGCCGAGCCATTCCTCCAACTCGGGACTCGCCGTGGCTTTGTCCTGCTTTTCGATCTGCCAAAGCGGCCCGTCGTGACCCTCGTGAACATCGTCGAGGTAGGCAGTCCAGCGGGGATCTTCCGAAAGCCCCTCGCGGTCCTCCAGGACCAGGCGCCGGAACTCCTCGATGCCGAGCTTGGCTACCAGGAACTTCAAGCGCGCGCGGGACCGCACATCCTTCTCCCCCAGACGGGCGAACACTCGAGAAATAGACTGACAGATCGGAAGCAGCTCCTCTTCGGGCAGAAACTCGTCGAATAGTTCCGCCTGGTGGGGAACGGCGCCCAGGCCACCACCGACATAGAATTCGAATCCGCGCTGCTCTACTCCATCCACCTCCCGAACCCGGGCGATTCCACCGAAGTCGTGCATCTTGACGAGTCCGCAGGGACGGTCTGCACATCCCGAAAAAGCCGGCTTCGCCTTTCTTCCGAACTCTTGAGCATCCGGGTGTCCGAGAAGGAAGTCGCTGACGGCTGCCGCGTAGGGGGTGACATCGAATGTCTGAGTCGGGCAGACCCCGGAAAGGTGGCAAGCCGTAACGTTTCTCACGACGTTCCCGCAGGCCTCATGCGTCGTGATCCCCACCGCACCGAGCCGCCGCATCAGATCCGGAGTTTCTTCGAGATGCACGAAGTGCAACTGGATGTCCTGCCGAGTCGTCACGTGTAGGATCGCGTCCGCATACTCCTCAGAGACCTCTGCCATTACGTCCATCTGATCGGCCGTGAGAGCACCGAACGGATTCTTGATGCGGACCATGCCGGGCGCATCCCACAACGTTCCCGGCCCCTTGGTGAGCTCGGCGTTCGGAAACACGAGCTCCCTCGAAGTCACCCCATCGTGGCGCTGGCCATTGTCGTACCGCTGGCCGTATACGCCCCGGCGCAAACGCATCTCCGCAAATACCTCATCGGTGAGCTTTCCCGCCCGCTTCTGCTCAATCTGCCCCTCGAAGGCATCGATCTCACGCGAAAGCTTGTCGCCGAGACGCGATCCGAGCCTTTCCTTCCACTGCCGTGGCTCCGATGCCCCAGGCTTGCCGTTCGTAGTCACCAAGTCCCCTTTTTCAGTCCCATTCTATAATAAGAGTCCAGGTCGCCCGCCGGCGGCCTGGACCAGTGTTCGACAGCGACCCCACATGGGGCCCTACGTCAGGCCGTGTATACCGCACTCCAGACGTTCAATCCCTCTCCACCGGCCCGCCCGCTCATGCTCCTCCTCGGAAACGGGCGTGGTCAGAGGTTGGTCGCCGAGGCTCTGGTAGCCGAGGTCGTGAAGCGGGTTGTAGGAAATGTCGTTCGCGCGGATGAAGGACCAAACCTCATCGGACGACCAAGAGGCCACGGGATTAACTTTGATGCGATCCCCAATCTCCACGTGGGCCAGATTTGCACGGCTGTCCGACTGGTCACGCCGGCGCCCGGTGATCCACCCCTCCACACCACGGAGCGCGCGCTTCATGGGCTCCACCCGCGTGAGGCGATGAAAGAGTTCCAAATCACGTTTCCATAGCTGCTCCCCGTACTTCTCCTCGAACGCCTCACGTGACGCGGCGGGCCGGTAGACCCGCACATCGAGGCCGTAGTGTGCCTTCACCCGTTCGGCATGCTCCAAAGTCTCCGGGAAGTGGTACAGCGTGTCCACGAACGCAACGGGCACCTCGGGAGCGATCTCGGCCAGTGAGTGAAGATTCACCATTCCCGTCGGCCCGAACGAAGAAGCCACGATCAGGCGCCCCGGTGTTACGTTCTCGACAGCCCATCGAATGGCGTCCGCAGGATGTGCTCCTTCGAACTGTTCGTTGAGCCGTCTTACGTCCTCGATACCCGCGGTTGCCGCAGTCATCTGCTACCTTCCGATTTTGATTTCCACATGCCTTTTTTCCTAGATCTGAGACCCAAAAAAGGCCGCCGGTAGAAAACCCGGTGGCCTCTCGATCTTGGAAATAATATCCCCAAAAAAAAGCCACCGAATGTCTCCGGTGGCGTTTCAGGGATCTGGTCGTGTCTAGACTATACGACGTCCCCCCGACACCCCACCGGGCTCGGACAAGAACATCGGCAACAACAACTATTGAGTATCATGCTCGCGTCTTTATCAGGCATATTCGCTTTCCTGCTCATTCTCTAACCTACAACGCTAATCGCCGGACGTCCCCTGTCAAGAGAGGCCCTGACAATACACCCTCCCAATCGGCCAGGCGCAGACGGATTTCCGGCAGGGCAAGTGCCGTGAAATCAAGGTCAGCATCCGGCCGGCCGCAATAGAAACAGTCCTTCCTGTGTACTGCTCACAATGAGAGTTCCGCTCTCGAAAAACGGGTAAGCCGTCCATGCACCCGCCAGCGTCGACGGATTTTCCCCGTACGGAGTCGTATCGAAGAAGCCGATCTCTTCCGGACTCTCCGGATTGCTGATGTCCAGGATCCCCAGGCCAGCTTGGTAGTTGGCCTGGTACATCCGGTCCCCCTTGATGTACAAGTTGTGATCCGTCGCCGTCGTGGACCCAAAGTGCTCGGCCACCAGCACCGGATCATCCAACTCGGCCACATCCCACACGAGTGTGCGGGTACGCTGGGCCAGTCCCGTGAGCTCGTCGAGCTCGTCGTTCATGTAGTAATACCGCTGATCCTCGGTCAGCCACCCCTGATGGATATAGGCCATGCCGGGATAGGTCGCCGCTGCGATCGGCACCGGATCGTCCTTATCGGTGACGTCCACGATCCGCAGTGCTGTCTCGTTGGACGCGAAACAAATCTGACGTCCCTGGAAATCGTCGTCGGGCCCGGTGTATTCCACACACTGAGCGTCGTGGGTCCGACCCGCCCAAACGAGACCCTCTGTATCGGTGTAACATCCCGCGAACGTCGGAGTGGTCGGGTTCCTAATATCGACCATATGGAGACCCCCGCCGCAGGTGTCACCCCCACCCGACGCTCCGACCGGGAACGCGAATCCACTCTGCGTATCGATAACGAGATTGTGGGCGGAGGCGATGCCATCGTAGCGCGCGTCGGCCGTGAGGGTCACCGGGAATCCACTCACGCCCCGGAGTCTTCGGAGGTCGAACACCGGCATGCCCGTGCTGTCGGCTCCGATGAAAAACGCGTGATCCGCATAGACCTTGATGTCCTGCGCTGTGCCATCTTCGACCGCCAACAGACCGACATATACGGGGCGGGAGGGGTCCGTGACATCGACCATAGAAGCCCCTCCGATCCGCCCGACGAGGGCATACTCACGGCCTGTCTCAGGATCCGTCCATCCCCACACGTCGGTAACGCCCCCAGCCAGAACCTGACTGCCAGCCGTCAGGCCCAACTCCGTGAGAGGGAGGAACGCAAGCAAATCGACCTCGCTGCACTCGAACTGACCGGCCTGACCGTCGGTACACAGCACTTCACCGCCCGTTATCATCGGAAGTTCCGAGGAAAGACTCAGCCATTCGCCCTCGACGCCCCACCGTCCGTTCGCTGGTCGTGAAAAGATGGCGGCGCGACCCATTCCACCATCGGCACCGGGAGCCCCTGCGACCGCGACGTCAGGACCAATCGCCACGCTCGAGCCGAGGGCGAACCCCGGCTCGCCGCCTTGCACTGAAAAGATCTCGACCGCCTGCCAGACGTCTCCCCTACGGTTGCGCACAAACCGATGAATCCCCCCACGACCCTCATCGGTCCCGGGCGCACCGACCAACATTTCGTTTTCTCGGAAGGCGAACGAGGATCCAAAACGATCGCCAACCTCACGCATTCTCGGCGCTATTCGGTCCTGTTCCATCCAAGTTTCGCGTGCGTCGTCCCAGGTGAACTCCACAACTATGCCGCGCGACTCAGACGTTCCAGGGTGGCCGATCAACACTACCTCGCCATCGATCGCAACCGCAGTGCCAAACTCACTATTGGGAAACGGGCTGGGGGCTGCGATGAGCGCAGCCTCACGCCATTCGCCCGAAAGACGATCACGCGAAAAGACGTATGCCGCGCCCGATCTCCCATGCTGGGGTGCGCCCACGATGGCCACATCGCCGCTAATACCGAGCGAAACTCCGAACCCGTCGTAAGGCTCCGGCTCAGAACGCTCAAAACGTGCCCGCTCGATCCATGAGCCGGAATCGAAGCTTCGCTCGTACACAACAGCGCCGCCGAACTCCCCGATGGAGGCCACCAACACGCGGTCCCCATCGGAAGCGACGGTTCGCAAGGGTGGCTGCAGGACCCCTGTCAATGCCTCATAATTCCATTCGGGCTCACCGTCGTCGGGAGCCGTCCCCAATTCCAGGCTCTCGAGGTTGCTCCAAGCACGAAGTGCGTTCTGCTGGAACACGTGGGCGCCCCACCGCACATCCGCATCGGCGGCCGCCACGAACAGCATATCCCCAGAAACAGCGATGGACGGGCTCAGCCCCTCACCGTTCGACGTTCTGGCAAACGCGCCGAGCTGATCCATCACCTGCCAACCACCATCGATGTCCCGTCCGTAGACGAGGGCGGCGCCCGGTCCCTGCCCGTAGGTCGGCTTGAGGACAATGATATCGTCACCGACGACGCCAACCGCACTACCGTAGCCACCTTGGGCGGTGAGGGGGCTGAAAACGATGGCTGGAAGTAGGACCGTGAGTAAGAAAGGGCGGGACGTCATGGTCATACGAGTCATCCGGTTGCGGTGCAAACGTCCTAGCATATTGAACCAAACGGGGGCGGAGATCAACACGGGCACACATCGAACTTCCAGCGGAGAAGCGCAAAATAGGCGGCCGCCTGACGGCGGTGGCGGAGCTGGATTAGACTCGGCTTCTTCAGTCCTCCACTTCGATTGTCGTGAAGGCGGTGGCGAAGGGACAGATCCCGACCGGAATCGTGATGTCGATCTCGAACGAGCCGTCGAGCCTGTTGGCCGTTGAAGGGTTCACGCAGTCGGCCGTCAACGTATAGAGTCTCCCTGCTTCATCGAATGCGATGCCGGAGGCGCCGACTCCTCCGGGCTTCAAGGCCTGAGCGGGTTCCCGGATGAAAGCGCCCAGGCTTGTGTCCCAAACCGCAACCCCGTATGAGAAGGCGCCCACGAACGCCCTGGCGGACGGACCGAGCGCCAGGCTTCCAGGGAAGTCACCGAACCCAGGGTGATGCTCCACCTCGGTCAGGCTGGTCAAGTTCACCACCGAGAGGGATCCGTTCTCCGACAAAAACGTCCCCGAGTGCACGATGTAGAGCCTTCCGTCGCTGCCCACGCCGCCCGCTGCGGCGTTCTCGCCGCTCAACTGAATGGTCGAGGTAACCGCAAGACTCTCGATGTCAATCACCGATACGGTCGCCGGGCCAACGGGAGTAAACGCGTCGAGCTCGGCGTTCACCACGAAAGCCCGCCCACCCTCAACCACGACCGCTTGCGGGTACCGGCCCACCGCAATGTCGCTCCCACGAGTGCCCGCGAGAACGTTGACCGGTGTGACCGAGTTGAGATCGGAGTTCGCGGCCAGAACAATGGAATCGTTCAAGAAAGCGACCCCCGTCGCACCGGATCCCGCGGGGAGTCCAACCGTCCTTAGAACAACCCCCTCCTTCAAGTCCACCACAGCCAGGGCGGGAACGAAGCCGAGGGGAACGGCGGCCAACTCGCCACGCACCGCTAGCGTGACAGGGCTACCAGCAGGCGCTAGGCCGACAGTCCGAGTCTGCGTCGGGTCTTGAACCTCGAAGATGGTGAGGCTCAAGTCCACGCTCCCCAATACCACACCGACTTCTGCCATCACCGCCGGGAGCGGGTCGGTGGTCTCCTCGGACACCGGAGAAACGGCGTCACCACACGCCACCAGTGATAAGGCCCCCAGAAGTAGAGCGCTCTCCTTTATTTCAAATCCTCCGGTAGGTGACTTAAGAACTCGGACCGACCCGGAACTCCACACGGAGCGTCCGACCCGGATCGGGATAGGCGAAGATCAGAGCGTCGGTGACGTTGAAGAGACGTTCGATCCTCAGACGGCTTTCCGCGCTCCAAGCTCCTAGGAGCCAGCGGCGTCCCATGTCGAATTCCGTCGCCCAGAATCCGTCTAGCTCGTTCAGGGGTGCAGGCACGGGGAAGCGAGCCCCGGTCCAACGGGAAGCCAAACGAAACGACCACGCGCCACGTTGCCATCCAGCGCTGACCGTAGCCCCGTGACGCGGGCGGTATGCCACCTGGACGTCATCGGACCCGGGCCGGTCATAGGTAGTACGGTTGAGGGTGAAGCTCCCACCGACCGCGAAGCCCGCGAAGAGGGCCTCCAGCCGGGCCTCCGCCCCCGACCTCCGCACTGATGTGTTCCGAGGGCTCCAAACGAAGCGGAAGTCCGGAAGCCACACGATCATCCCCTTCATGTCGCCCCGGTACGCCTCTGCGGACCCCTGTACGTCGGCCCCGAACACTTGCCCAGCCCACGACAACCGAGCGGCGATCTCCGAGGGTACACGCTCTGCCTGGAGGTCGGGATTGGGCTCAACACCCACGGCCTCTCTGAAGAACTGGTCTCCGAGCGTCGGAGGGCTGAACGCACTGCGGTGTGCCACGCGCAGATAGAGGCGATCGAGAGGAACGTTGAGCGCGAACTCGTGGCTCGCGTGCCACCGATCGGTCCGCCCGACCCAGTGCCCGCGGATGGAGGTCGACACCGACCACGCCCCAGCCGTGGGCGCCCATGTGCCCGACGCACGCAACCCCAGATCCGTCCGCCGGGGCGGAGCACCCGAGGTCAACGCATCGGATTCCACACTCTGCACGTCCACATCCACTCCACCGGACAACGCCCGAAATACTCCGATTCCGGGGATTTCTCCGTCGACCGACGCCCCGAAAGCCCCGAGGACAGTGCGATCGTCATACGCGAGCCCAAACGGCGGATCGGAGTCCTGGAAACGAGTTGTCTGCCGAGTGGCGAAGCCGCGCACACTCAACGATCTCCCCCCCGAATCTCCAACATTCCAACCGACGGATGTCCGTATGCGTCCAAGATCTTGGCGCGCATCTGGTGACGGACCGAAGCTCCGCCCCGGCAGGCCTCTTTCGAGGGTTTCGATTCCTGCGGTCGCGCTCAGTTCACCTTGTCCCAAGGGACCCGACCAACCGGTGCTCGCGCTCCACGACATGAGGTCGGCGTTGCGGCGGTAGGTCTCACCACCTCCCGACTCGGCCGGGATGGTGAAGCCGAACCCACCGTCGAGTCCCACGCCCTCCACTCGTCCCACCCAGCGCCCATGCCACAGCGCCCGACTGCCTCCGACATCTAGCCCGAGCTGCCCGAGCGACCCCGCCCAGGCGGACAAGTACCAGGGATCCGAGTCAGCCGAGGACTCCAGCAGGATTACTCCGGCGGCCGCCCGGGGTCCGAAGCGAACGGAGAGCGCGCCCGGTAGAACCGTCGCGCTCATAAGACTCCGGGCTGAGACGCTGGAGAGATCGGCCTCGCCGGTGATGGGGTCGTTGAGTGGGATGCCGTCCAGAAGCACGAGAACCGCGTCCGGATTAGAGCCCCGCACGCTGACGCTCTGGGGGCCGCCCCTTGTCTGTTCCTGGATCACGACGCCGGGAACGGCTCGGAGGGCATCCCCCGCCGTCCGGGCACCTGACGCCACGATCGCGGCGCGTGAAAGGACGACCCCTCCGGAGGCCGCAACCGCAGCTGTAGCCGTGATCCCGACGAGCTCGAAGGCTACCGGTGTGAGCTCCACAGTAACACGGGTGACATTACCGTTCCGGACCTCAACGTCCCGGTAGCTGCGGCCGTACCCCAGCCGGCTGAACGACACCCGATAGGATCCTGGCTCGAGACCTCTCAGCAGCAAGCTGCCGGACGCGTCGGTCGACGTTCTCCAGGAGCCCGGCTCGACGAGGACTTCGACCGCGCCGAGCGCGGTCCTCGTGAGAGAATCCACGACGCGACCGGATAGCTCACCTGGCCACTGGATGGCGGTGGCCGGCCCCGGCAAAGCCAACGCGCCGAGCACGGCTAGGAAGACACGCCCGTGCAGGGTTAGACCCTCACACCCACAGGCACCCACAGCGCCCGTCCCGCGAGGACAGCCACCGCGTGTCGTAGGCCGATAGAACCAAAAAAACCCGCATCTCTTCCCCTCGAAGAATGCTTGGCGACGCGGGCGCGCAGGTCTACTGACTTAGGGCGGCACTCCCTCGCCTTCCCAGTGCCTTTGGGCTCCAGTGGCGTACTCGAGGGGGCCTTTCCGGCTACATAGCCGAGCCCATCACAGTGGCGGGGCCGTGCCGGATTCTCACCGGCTTCCGGGATGCCTCGCCCGCTTATTCAGGTTGTCGAGGAGCAACCTATCGAGGGCCATGAGCGCGTGTCAAACGATCGTCGTTTCCGACCCTAAAAGGAGCTGAGGCCGGCGAACTCCTGCACCCAGTAGATCACTCTCTTCGCCCACGAATCGTCGGAGTAGGCCTCATACGAGACCGAAAAGTGCCCGTCCCGGTTCGACCACAGGCGCTCGAAGTAATCCGCCACTTGGGCACCTAGAGCACTGCTCCCACGCGCCAGTAGATTCACTTCGAGGTTGTAGTCGCCAAGGTTGCGGCGGGTGAGGTTGGCGGACCCACCAAGCAATGTCGTGCCCCGAGCCGTGTGGATCGCGGTGGCTAGCGGGAGAAGGGTGGCGTCCAAACACGTGGCAAAGGCTTCATCCAACCTCTCGGGCTCCGGTAGGTCAGAAGGCCCGATCGGCATAGGCCTATATGACCAATTCCCTACTTCCCGAGCAGGCGGGTCAAGGGTCTTCCGACACGACACGACACGACACGACCGAAGAGGCCGTCTGTGGGGAGGACGATTAGCCGCGCCCTAGTCCCGCAGCGCAAACGTGTAGAGGACGTTGCCGGCGGCTATCGCCACATATTGCTTGCCGTCCACGCTGTAACTCATGGGCGCTGCGTGAACTCGTGAGCCCACATTGATATGCCAGAGCTCCTCTCCGGTCTCGGCGTCCAGCGCGAAGAAGAAGCCATCTATCGTTCCACTGAAGACCACATCGCCGGCGGTCGAAAGCACCCCCGCTGTGGACCTCGGCTGAATGGGATATTCCCAAACCCGCTCAGCGGTTTGCGGCGAGATGGCACGTATCGCGCTGAAGTAGTTGGCCTGGGGGAGAGGTGTCTGTCCACCTCCGCCCGTGAACGTCTGGCCGGCCACGTATTCCTGGTCTCGGATGTAGTACGTGGTCTCACCGTCGTGCGCGTTTACGTATAGGAGATCCGTGCTGGGGCTGTAGCTCGGAGAGAACCAGTTGGTTCCACCGCCGATGGCCGGCGATACGGTTGTCCCTTCCACGCTCGGGAACGTGTTCGGAAGGCGGATCGGTCGGCCGTTTTGGTCGAGACCTTCGGCCCAGGTCATCCTCGCAAATGGCTCCCCGAGCAAGAATTCTCCAGTCTCACGGTCCAGCACATAGAAAAACGCGTTTCGATTCGGCCAGAGCATCAGCTTACGCTGCTCCCCGTTGAACTCGGTGTCGGCCAGGACCGGAATCTGGGTGCTGTCCCAGTCGTGGACGTCGTGGGGCGTAAACTGGAAGTACCAGACCATCTCCCCGGTATCCGGATTGATCGCCAGCACTGCGTCGGAGTAGAGGTTGTCGCCCATCCTGACGTCCCCGTTCCAATCCGGACCTGGATTACCTGTGCCCCAGTAGACCAAGTTCAGTTCTGGGTCGTACGAGCCGGTCACCCAGCTCGGTGAGCCTCCCGTACGCCAGGAATTCCCTGCCCACGTCTCGTTGCCAGGATCGTCCGGACCTGGGATCGTGTAGAGTCGCCACGCGAGCTCCCCGGTTACTTCGTCATACGCGTCGACAAATCCGCGTATGCCGTATTCTCCACCCGCAACCCCCGTCAGGATCTTGTCGCCGACCAGGAGCGGCGCGCCGGTTATGCTGTAGCCTGTCGCCTCATCGGCGACTTCCACGTCCCAGATCACATCGCCCGTCTTGGCATCAAGGGAAACGAGGTGAGCGTCCAGGGTGCCCATGTACAACCGGTCACCCAGGACGGCGACGCCCCGGTTGTTGCGACCACAGCAGTAGTTCAAATCGTCGGGCAGATCATGGTTGTAACGCCAATACTGACTGCCGGTTCGCGCGTCGAGCGCGATGACGTTGCTCGGCGCTTCCGTCACGTACATCACACCGTCCACGACGAGCGGTGTCGTTTCAGCCCGATCCAACGCGCGCAGCTGGAACGCCCACTGCATCTCGAGCTCCCCCGCGTTCGTGCTGTTGACCTGGTCCAAGAGACTGTACCGCTGGCTGAAATAATTGCCCGAGTAGTGGAGCCAGTTCTCGGGCTCCGCATCGGAATTCAACAGGCGTTCATTGGTCACGGGTGTGAACGAGGGGGCGGGCGAAATCGTCTGGGTCGCTTGGTCTCCCGAGCGTCCTTGCACAGCTGACACTGGACTCGCGAACACCAACAGGGCGAACAGCGCATACCTTTTCATCATTTCACTCCCTCATTCTTGTTCAATACGTTCCCGAATTGGCATCACAATTCCCGATCGGCTTCACATTCTCCGAATTCACATCACCGGTCCCGCCTGCTCAACGCATACAGATACGCGACGAGATCCTCAAGTTCGCCGTCACTCAAGGTTGACCCATAGGCGGGCATTGAGGACGTCTCAATGCGCTCGCTCAAGCGCAGGTCTCGTTTCAGAAACGACCATAGGTTGTCGTCCGCGTCGAGGATTCTGACCGAATACGTACCCTCGTTCATCCTCAGACCCTCGACACGCGTGCCGTCCAGATGTGTCACCCGCATCGTCCACCAGTTCGGCTGCACACGCTCATCCGGGTCGACCAGATCCGAAAGGAGTTGCTCCGGAGAACGGCGATCGCCGATGGTCGTGAGGTCGGGACCCTGCCGGCCACCCTCACCGTCCAGCCGGTGGCAACTGCTGCAGTTGGCCGCCCCGAGATAAAGCCGCTCCCCGGATGAAGCATCACCCGACACCGCCACGCGTTCACCGCCACCAGACAAGGAGCGCAGATACGTCACGATCTGCCAGACAGACTGATCGGTGCGGTTTCGATTGATCCCAGCCATCGGGGTGTTCGGGATTCCCTCCGAGATCACGTTGAACAATCCAGCGTCAGTGCTCGCGTGCTGGAACTCTCCGGTCGTCAAATCCGGACCGATCTCACCGCCCGTCGCGCGCACTCCATGACAGACCGAGCATTGTCGGGCGAACATCCGCTGCCCGGTTTGCGCGTCCAGAGCCGTAGTGTATGGATTGTCGTCCTCTTGCGCGGAGAGGCCGGTGGCCAAGCCACCCAGCCCTGCGATGAGGACGGACATGGCTCCAAAATGAAGACTCCTGAGCAACATACCGCCTCCTACTTCAGCAGTTGAACCTCACGCAGCCGGTCAGTTGCCACCCGTTCGAGTGGCGATCGTAGGTCTAGATCTACGTCGAGGTCGTCCCAACCGCTAGGAGGGTGATCGGAAATCAAGGGCCACTTTCAGAGCACTTCGAGGTACTCCACATGAGAGCGTAATCCCGACCCGCCAAGGAGCATACTGCGTGCGATCACCGACTATTTCACTCATAGTCAGCACCTACAACCAACCCGAGTAGCGTGGCTCTGGTTCGGCATTCCGCAAAAGCTTAAGGTGTGGGCAGTGACGGCGGTGCGGTGGCCCTCCAGGGCGAAGTTAAATGGCAACGGTCGGGATAGCGAAGTCCCAAGGGGACATTAGCACGGTCCCAGCGGATGACCAGGAGAGATCGATGAACTTCTCGAAGCACAAGAAATACAGTCAAATTGTTGCTGCCGGTCTGATACTCTGGGCCGTGCCGTCGTTTTCGAATGCACAGGTTCCCGACGCCACAATTCGTGGCCCGATCGAGACGGCACCCCATCCCTCGTTGAATTCCATCTATAGCGCATCCGCGATCGAGTTGGCCGACAGCGGCTACATCGAAGAAGAGTATTTCATCGAAGGCACGGCAAACCGTTATACCAGTCTGGAGATGGAAAATGCCGAAGTCACCGACGTTGGACATCCTTATCGCACCCGGCTCATCGTGCGCCGCCCCGAGTCCGCTGACGATTTCAACGGCGTAGTTGTGGTGGAGTGGCTGAACGTGACCGGCGGTGCAGACAAGGACATCGACTGGTGGCAATCAGGCCATCATCTTGTCCGCAACGGTTATGCCTTCGTGGCTGTGTCGGCACAACAAGAGGGCATCAATACGATGCAGGAGTGGAGCCCGGAGCGTTATGGCACCCTGGATACGACGCACGATGGCATGGTGTCTCGCGATGCCCTGTCCTACGACATTTTTTCCGCGGTGGGCAAGGCAATCAATAGAGTGGGTGAAGCTACCCCCGCCGGTCGGGTCGATATCCTAGGTGGCTTGAAGGCCGAGCAGATTCTGGCCACCGGCCACTCCCAATCCGCCAGTCGTCTAGCGACCTATCTGAACAACATCCATCCGCTGGAGCCGATCTTTGACGGGGTGATGGTACACGGTGGAGGCGGTCGCATTCGGGATGACCAGGACGTAAAGATTTTCAAGATCATGGCGGAGACCGACATGCCCCGTCGGGCCGCGACGCCGCAACCGAATACTGAGACTTTCCACCAATGGGAAGTTGCCGGCAGTTCCCATGTCGATGTCCCGTTCGAAATGGAATGGTCAAGGGTCAGATTGCTGCGTGATGGACTACCCCTGGCCGATGCCGCGCCGCGTAATCCCGGCTGTAGTTTGCCAGCCCTCAGCCGGGTCCCGTTCCGCGACGTGATGAATGCAGCCTTCGAACACCTGGTAATCTGGGTAAATGACGATATCGCACCGCCCGGAGCCGATCCCCTGCAGGTCGCTCGCATGATGCCGCAGTTGGAGTTCGCCCGAGATGAATATGGCAACGTGCTGGGTGGCATTCGTCTCGCTGAGCATGTGGTGGCTACCGCGAAGAATACCGGTATGAACAATGGCGGCAGCAGATTTTGTGGTCTCTATGGCTCCCATCAACCCTTCGATCAGGCGACGCTCGATGGACTCTATCGCAGTCATGGCGACTATGTGAATGCGGTTAAAGCGGTGGTCGAACAGAACTTGGCAGACGGTTATATCCTGCCCTTTGCGGCGGAGCGCACGATTCGTGAGGCGGAAGCGTCCTCGGTAGGCCGGTAGGCCAGACCGGGGGCCATCGCCTTACATACCCGCCACCACATACTTCGTGAACGCGGAGCCCGCATCGCTGAGCGACGCCGGGCCCTCGGCTACGTAAACGTTGCCGTCCTCATCCACTCCCACGCCTTCACCCGTCACGCCAGAGTGCGGCCGGCTGTCGGACTCCCAGGGCGGGATGAAGCCCACCAGCAAATCCTGATCGACAGGCCCGATGCGGACGCCGTTCCTCCAGTTGATGTGCCGGAGCCGGTTGGACTCGGAGTCGATGGCGTACACCATCTCGTCCTCGGTGATGAAGAGGTCACTGATGCGCCCGTACTGATAGCGCGAATCCAGATAGTTGCCCTGCTGGTCAAAGATCTCGAGGCGGTGGTTGCCCCGGTCCGCAACCCAGAGCCGGCCCTGAGCGTCGAACTCGAGGGCGTGTGGTGTGCGGAACTGACCGTGATCGGTGCCGATCTCGCCCCACTCCATGATGTACTCGCCGTCGGGCGAGTATTTGACGATGCGGCCGGTCAGGCCCGCCACGCGGGCCTCGTCCATCTCTTGGTCGGTCGTCAAATTCTGGCCGGTGTGCCCGTCCGCGACGAAGATGCTACCGTCGGGCGCGACGATCACGTCATTGGGCTGGTTGAGGTGATCCGGGTCGTTCCCAGGCTGTCCGGCGGTACCTAGGCTCAGAAGCAGCTCGCCCATCGGGCTGAACTTGTGGACCTGATGGCCCTTGGTGCCGTCAGCGTTGCCGGCGAAATCCGTCGCCCAAACGTTGCCCTCGTGGTCCACATAGATGCCGTGGGGCGTCACGAAAACTCCGGCGCCGAAGTTGGCGAGGATCTCCCCGGTGTTGCGGTCGAACTTGAAGATCGGGTCCACGGGGTTGCTGTCGCAGTTGACCCCCGGTCCTCCCGCCGAGCCCGATGCGCAGCGCTCGTACCCCCAGACATGTCCGTCTGTCGGGTCGATGTCGAGGCCGGCCGTGGAGCCCCATTCCCGTCCTGCGGGCAGGGTCGCCCAGCTCCCGATACGTGTCGGGTTCGGGTTCGGGAGTCCCTGACCCGTGATCGGGTTAGCAGCGGAATTGGCCATTGCGGTCGGTGGTCCGGACTCCGCGGCGCATCCCGCAAGAATCACTGCACCAAAGAGCGCAGACATCAGGAGTCGTGTCGAAAACATGGTCCCCCCCGGCAAATCTCGATTTCGCCGCGGCACGCCCGCGGGCACTGGATTCGGGAACATTGGCGGTCAGTGCGCCCCGCGCAAACCCATGCAACCGGCCGCCTTTTCGCCTCCAGTCCCTCAACACCAAGAGGACTGTTGGTTCAATCATCCTTGGCGTATAATCTTGATGGACAGGAAGTACTTTACCGCCATGCTCATCTGTGAAGGAGCGACCCATGAGCTCGAAACAACCTGACCGAAGAAAATTCCTGAAGAGCGGGGCCGCGTTGGCCGGTGGTTTGACCATGGGAGCAGTAGAGCCTGCGATCACCGAGGCACCAGCAGATGAGCAGTCCGTAGGTGAGCAGTCCGTCCAGATACCGCCCCAGGAGTTTCCGAACTACTCGAGTCCGGAGCTTGTCGCGTACGGCCTGCGCTCCCATCACGTGGAGTCGGTACGGGAGGCGGTCAACGGCAGGCCGTCCCCTGATGAATTCGGGCTCCTCTTTCACATAGGGACTCCGCTTCAGGACCAGATGGGGTCGATCACCCCGTCTGCACTCCACTATTTCGGGACCACGCGTGGCTCCTTCGTTCCGGACATCGATCCCGCCACGCATCGCCTCATGATCCACGGCTTGGTGGACCGTGAGCTGATCTTCACCATGGATGAGTTGAAGCGTTTTCCGTCCGTGACCCGCCCGCACTTCATCGAGTGCGCGGGGAACCGCGCGAGTCCCCGACACAGGAGAATCATCGATTCGCACGGGATGACCAGCTGCGCCCAATGGACCGGAGTCCTCCTGCGCACGCTCCTCGAGGAAGCGGGCGTGCAAGACGAGGGGACATGGATCGTCGCGGAAGGGGTGGAGAACGTGAAAGGGGCGTCGAGCCTTCCCATGGCGAAGGCGATGGACGACATCCTGGTAGCCTACGGCATGAACGGCGAGCCACTACGCCCACAGCAAGGCCACCCGCTACGGATCGTGGTTCCCGGCTTCGAGGGCATCCTCTCCGTGAAGTGGCTGAGGCGGATCAAGGTGGTCGACCGGTTCTACATGACCTACAACGACTACGGCCATCTTCGTCAGGACCCCGACCAGGCAGCGCTGAGCTACCAGATCGGACCGAAGTCCGTCATCACGTTCCCGTCCGCGGGGCAGCAGTTGTCCGGCACGGGATTCTACGAGGTGAGGGGGTTGGCCTGGTCCGGTGGTGGGGCGGTCAGCAGGGTGGAAGTATCCACCGACGGTGGCGAAAACTGGTTCGACGCGGACTTCCGTGAGACGCCCCAACCCATGGCGCACACCGCGTTCAGCTTCAACTGGACGTGGGACGGATCAGAGACCGTGCTCATGTCGCGTACCACGGACGAGATTGGCCAGATTCAACCGACGCGAGCTCAGTTTGAAGGAGGCCAGGACAATTCCATTCAGCCGTGGAGAGTCGAGAGCGACGGGAGCGTGCGCAATGGGCTCTCTTAAGCTTCTCCCGGTCCTGATACTCCTTGGGCCGGCGGCCGCGCTAGCGCAGTCGCCCACCTTTGGTCTGGGAAGGACCCCGACCGCAGAAGAAATCCTCGCCTGGGATATCTCCATCAGTCCTACGGGAGAGGAACTCCCCCCGGGGCGCGGAACGGCCACGGAAGGGGCAACGGTCTATCTGATCAAGGGGTGCGTGGGATGCCACGGGATGGCAGGGGCAGATGGCGCCGCTCCCAGATTGGTAAGACGCCCAGCCAGGGCAGATAGACCAAATCCCGACCCGTGGTCATTGGGGAGAATACTGCCGATCCGCTCGCCGTACGCGGCGACGGTATGGGACTACATCAATCGCGGCATGCCTCTCAATGATGAAGGAATCCTCACCGCCGATGAGGTCTACGCACTGACAGCCTACCTGCTCAACTTGAACGGCCTTATCGCGGAGGACGAGGTAATGGACGCCCAGAGTCTGCCGCTGGTGGAGATGCCAAATGTTGATAACTGGGCTCCGCTACCGGATTGGGCGCCCGGAACGCCAAGGCTTCCAGGTTACGCCCACTAGGGGCAACCGCCAACTATTCCAGAGGGAGATAGGCATGAATAGAACGATCCTCGCCGCCGCCGTCGTCATAGGCTTCACATTCGCCGACACGGCAGAAGCCCAGCGCCCGCCGGCCGCGTGTGGCCCGGCCAGCCAGCTATCGGCGGATCTCTCAGCCAACGTGGGCTCCGACGCGCGCTGTTTCGAGCTCCGGATGTACACGGCTACCAACGCACGCGGCGACATTAACATGCTGCATCAGCGCTTCCGTGAGCAGGAGGTCGCGATCTTCGAGAAGCACGGTGCCGAGGTCATCGCCGTGTGGCAGCGTCTCGACGATCCGAACACGCTGGTCTGGATGCTCGCCTATCGCGACCGCGCCCATCGGGACGAGGTCTGGGCGGGGTTCGCCGCCGACCCGGACTGGGCCACGCTACGCGAGAAGTATGACGTGTCGCTCTCCATCGAGGCCTACTGGATGAGTTCCACCAACTACTCGAACCTCCGGTAGGCCCAGGAACTCCTCAAAGTTGCATTGGGAGTCAGGGGTTCACCATCGGAAGGCCGGCCGCAGCCCACGCCCTGAACCCGCCCACTAGGCTGTAGACCTTGGTATAGCCCAGGCCCGCGAGGGTCGTAGCGGCCCGGATGCTCATGGGTCCGGACGCACAATACAGGGCGATAGGCGCGGCCTTGTCGGTCGGGAGCTGATCAAGGTGATCCGCGATCTCACGGAAGGAGATCGAGACGTCCGTCCCGGCGATGTCACCCTGGAAGGGCACGTGCACGTTGACGAGGCGGGGAGCCCCATCCGAAGCCCGCATCGCCTGCAGTTCGGTAACCGAGATGTTCCAGTAGGCCCCACCCGACACCTCCACACGTTCACCGACTGCGGTTGCCTCCGGATCCTGCCCAAAGCCGGAGGTCGGAAGGAGCATCAGGGCGAAGAGCGGAAGTAGCCGTGACAACAGTGGATGTAACTTCATTCATCGGCACCAGTCTGGGGGAACGAAGCAAGCAAAGTAGTCGGCGAAGGGGCTTCGCGCAGCCCGTACCAACACGAAGAAATCCGGAAGCCCGCCCACCTAGCGACTTCCGGCCAATGAGCCGGGTGGGTCTCGAACCCACGACCTACGGATTAAAAGTCCGTTGCTCTACCAGCTGAGCTACCGGCTCCGGCGGTAAACTTAGCCGCTCCGACCTCGAAGCTCCACGAGACGTGGCGCCGGACCCCCCTCACAGATCGAACCCATACTGTAGTCCCAGGAACGTCTGACGATGGTGCGGCGTGGCTCCCAGGTGCTCCAACGCGTCGCGGTGTTCTGCGGTCCCGTAGCCCATGTTGTGGTCCCATCCGTACCCGGGATAACGCGGGGCGAGCTTGGCCATGAGCCGATCCCGGCACACTTTCGCCACGATCGAGGCGCACGCCACCGAGTGTACCGATGCGTCCCCGCCGACCACGGCCTCATGTTTCCAACGCAGTGACTTCATCGGTAGCCCGTCCACCACCACGTGATCGGGGTCGCGTTGCAATCTTCCGAGCGCACGGTTCATCGCCCATGCGGTCGCTACGAGGATATTGGCACGGTCTATTTCGCGAACGGACGCCGCCCCAAGCGTAACGGAGCAGGCGCGTGCCAAGATCAGCGCTGAGAGTTCTTCCCGCTCCTCGGGACTGAGTACCTTGGAATCCGTAGCGCCGTCGATCGCCACGCCTTCGGGTAGGACTACGGCTGCCGCCACCACCGGACCGGCAAGGGGGCCGCGCCCGACCTCATCGACGCCGGCCACTCCTAAAAGACCGCGGCTCCAGAACCGCCTCTCGTACTCGAGTGGGTCATGGAGCCGTTCGTTTAGCCGTTCCGTTCCTGCGTCGTCCGGCGAGGCGGCCGGTGCGCTCATGTGCTGTGTTCGCTTCTCTTGCGAGGTCGCTTGTTTCTACGAGGTCCGCTTCTCCCTAATACGTGCCGCCTTGCCTCGCAGGCCTCTCAGATAATACAGCTTGGCGCGGCGTACATGACCAGGACGGACCACCTTCACTCCCGTGACGGTCGGCGCATGAAGCGGAAACACTCGCTCGACACCGACCCCGCTGGAAATCTTCCGCACCGTGAAGGTCGCGCCTGTTCCAGCACCCCTGCGACCGATGCAGACGCCCTCGAAAGCCTGGATACGTTCCTTGGTGCCCTCTCGGACGTTATAGAGTACCCGAACCGTATCACCGGGAGCAAAGTCGGGGGAGTTGTCCCTAAACTCCGCCTTCTCAAGCTCTTGGATAAGATCAGACATGTTACGTCCTCGTGGTTTCGGGCAAGCCCGTTGGTCGGTCGCCTCTAAGTTAATCGACGCCCGTCGAACGGTGAAGAGGTCGTTTCCGCTTACTCCCTGAGGCTGATCGGAAAGAGCTACTCGCCTTCCTGCTCGGCCGTCCGACGTATCGCTTCGGCCTCACGCCACTCTTCGATCTGCCGGTGGTCACCGCCACGAAGAACCTCTGGAACCGCGTATCCGCGGTAATCCGCTGGCCGTGTATAGGAAGGTGCGCTGAGCGAAGCACCGGCGTAAAAGGAGTCTGTCGCCGCCGAATCATGGTCGCCCAGCGCTCCGGGAAGGAGTCGGACCACTGAGTCCGCGACTGCGAGCGCCCCGATTTCTCCGCCGGACAATACGAAGCGGCCCAACGAAATTTCCTCCGTGGCGAGATGGTCCGCAACGCGTTGGTCGACATCCTTGTAGTGGCCACACAGAAGCGTGAGGTCCGGTTGCACGGCGTACCGGACCGCATCGTCATGGCTGAACGTCTTTCCGCGCGCGGAAAGCAGCACAACGGGGCCCTGGGGAGCCAAGCTGTCGACCGCGTCGAAGAAGGGCTCTGGCTTCAAGACCATCCCCGCTCCCCCCCCGTAGGGCGTGTCGTCCACCGTCTGGTGTCGATCGCTTGTAAACGAGCGGAGGTCCACCACTCGATACCGCACAAGCCCCGCCTCAGCCGCACGCCCAGGAATACTCGTCGCCAGCGGCGTCTCGAAGAACTCTGGAAAGATCGTGACGATGTTGATCGTCAACGGATCGTGCCCGCTCACATCACACCTCCAGGAGGCCCGGGGGCGGGTCGAGAACGATTCGGTTTTCCGCCACATCAACAGACTGGATCACCTCGGCGATATACGGGATCATGAAATCCCTTTCCGGACCCCGGATTTCCAAGAGATCCGCTGGCTTCAACTCGTAGATCTCGATGACTTCGCCCACCCGTTGGCCCTCGACCGTAACAACCTCCATGCCGATTAGGTCGTGGTAGAAGGTCTCACCCTCCTCCAACTCCTCGATCTGATCCATGCTCCGCATGGCGTACCGGCCTAGTAGACCCTCCATGCCGTTGCGGTCCTGAATCCCCTCGAAACGAACCAGAAAGCCACGCCGATACGCTCGACTGGCCTCGATTCGCAGCGTCGGCGGATCGGTTGGCAGATCGCCGTTCTTATCACCCAGGTACAGAACCACCCCGGAAACGAACGTGCTTTCGGGGTGGTCGGTCAGCGGCCAGACGAAGATCTCGCCCTTGGTACCGTGGGCCTTGTTGAGGTGCCCCACGATCAAGTGCTTCGGTGCTGCGGTCTTGCCCATGACGGTCCGCGCGAGGAGTTACTCCGACTCGTCCTTCTTCTTGGCTGCGGGTTTCTTCTTGGCTGCGGGTTTCTTCTTGGCTGCGGGCTTCTTCTTGGCCGCGGGCTTCTTCTTGGCCGCG
>Ga0209019_1000175_pt1 | contig 31413 bp, 29 predicted proteins | sample METZYME_3_300m_FD_187549 | JGI IMG/M metagenome (GOLD analysis project Ga0209019, IMG submission 187549) | Marine microbial communities from oxygen minimum zone in mesopelagic equatorial Pacific - METZYME_3_300m (SPAdes) (version 2) | ecosystem: Environmental > Aquatic > Marine > Oceanic... | reverse complement strand
TAAGAGAAATGAAGCCTGCCGTAAAAATAGAAAATATAGAAGATGAAATGTCAAAGGTCTTCAGGCTTCACCAAAAGGGCGTTTTTAATGAGTTTATAAAAAGAGAAGACCTTTTAGATATGCTTCAGGATATTTTGGGTGAACATATTGATTGTTTTTTAAGTCAATTCATTTTTAAGAACCCTGGGGCATGGGGTCAACCCTGGCATCAAGATTCATCTTATTTTCCTTTTGATAGAGCACCACAGGTTGGAGCTTGGCTAGCTACTAGCCCTGCCACTGAAGAAAATGGATGTCTAGTAATCTTACCTGGATCACACAAAGAGCCTTTGCATGAACATCTTCCAGACGATAGACCAGGATCAAACTACGGCTATACTGAAATAAAAGATCATGATTTTTCAAAGGAAACACCTCTGTTGCTTCAATCTGGAGATCTGCTTTTATTTCATAGCTTTCTGATGCATAAATCTTTTGACAATAAATCAAAACACAGAAGAACTGCTATGGTTTATCACTTTGCTGAAACCGGTACAAACTTTGGAGAAATAGACAGCCCAACAAACGAATGGATTTCGGTGAGAGGGAAAGGATTATCTTAAATATGAGATTTCTTAAGTATGCACTTTATCTCCTAATTTTATTTATTTTTGCATACGTCATTACTGCCAAAGGAACTTTTGGTTCCCTGCCAAAAGACGGTGAAATTTCTTTAGAGAAAAGACCTTTAATAAATTCAGAAACTACTGAGCAAAAACAAATTTTTTTTGGGGACCTGCATGTTCACACTACTTTCTCTCAAGATGCATTCTTCTTTAGCCTACCTATGCTTCAGGGTGAAGGTGTACACCCACCTTCTGATGCATGTAACTTCGCCAGATTCTGCTCAGCATTAGATTTTTTTTCAATTACAGACCATGCAGAGGGCCTAACTCAAGATATGTGGGATAAGACAATCAAAGCAACAAAGTCTTGTAATGCCGTCTCATCAAGTCCAGAAAAGGATCTGATAGCTTTTGCTGGTTGGGAGTGGACCCAAATGTCGGGGGAAATGGGTAGTCCGGAAGACCATTACGGCCATAAAAATGTAATTTTAAAGGACCTAAAGAACCTTCCCAAGGTTCCAATTGGCGCTGGTCTCACTGGCTTGGATTATATTTTAAAAAGCAGGATCACTCCTTCCTTAATGCTATTAGCTGACTTTCCGCCTGAAAAGATAGATTTTGACTTTTTAGCTTACAGGAATGAAACCTACTCAATTCCACCCTGCTCACAGCTAGATGAAAAAGAAATACTGCAAAGAGAGTGCAAAGAAGAAGCCTCAACACCGAGAGAATTGTTCAATAGGCTTGATGAGCTTAATTTAGAGGCCTTAGTTATTCCCCATGGAACCACTTGGGGTATTCATGCACCTGCAAATGCAACTATGAGTTCTCAGTTGACCATGAATCAACATGACCCAAATAGACAACGGCTTTTCGAAATCTACTCCGGTCATGGAAACTCAGAGATTTTTAAAGATGTGAAGCATTTTTTAAAAACCAGTGATGGGAAGAATATCTGCCCTGAACCAACAAAAGGATTTGAGCCTTGTTGCTGGCGAGCAGGAGAAATAGCAAAACAACAATGTCATCTTAAAGGCGAAGACTCATGTGAAGAAAAAGGTGTAGAAATAAAACAAGAATTTGTTGATCGAATTACAGATATAACGCGATTCGGAATTATAGAAGGAGCTGAACCAGAAGATTGGTTGCAGTGCGGACAAATCCAAGATGAATTCTTGCCCGCTTATACTTATAGACCAAAGATGAGTGCTCAAGCAGCACTAGCATCTGAAGTTGCTTCCGATAATTCAATGAATCGTTTCAAATTTGGGCTCATAGGCTCTACTGATAACCACAAAGCCAGAGCAGGATCTGGATACAAAGAGTTTGCTAGAAAGGCAATGGGTGATTCTTGGGGTGCTAAAAATAACTTAACTTGGTTAATTCCCCCAGAACGTGGAGCTTCTTTCTACTCTACTGGAGGCTTAGTGGCTGTACACGCACAGTCATTGAATAGAGAAAATGTTTTCAATTCGCTTTATAACCGTGAAGTCTATGCAACTTCTGGAGAAAGGATCTTACTTTGGTTTGATTTAATTCATCCTGTATTAGGGAAAATACCTATGGGAAGTGAAATTTCTATAAAACAAACCAATCCAACCTTTTCCGTTACAGCTATTGGTTCATTTAAACAAGAACCAGGTTGCCCGGATTATGTACATACTTCTTTAGAAAAAGATGCAATTTCCAGACTTTGCCTAAATGAGTGTTATAACCCAACAAATGAAAGAAATAAAATAGATAGAATTGAAGTGATTAAAATAACTGTAACAAAAGATCTAGATAATTTAGATGAAGTTATACAAGATCCTTGGAAGGTCTTTAGTTGTAAAGACAATGGCGAAGGCTGTAGTTTTCAGTTTACCGATTCTGATTTTCTAATTGCTAAAGATGAAACCGTTTACTATGTCAGGGCAATACAAGAAGCTAGTTTAGCAGTAGGAGGTGACCCTTTAAGATGCGAGTTGGATGAAGACGGGGAATGCTTAAAGACAGTACCTTGTTACGCCAGTGGCCCTAAATTTGACCCTAATGATGATTGTTTAGCACCTATAGGAGAAAGGGCTTGGTCTTCACCAATATTCATCACACACGAAAATCCTTCTTAAGAATGTTAGAATAAAAGCAAGGTTGAAACTTTAGTGGATTTTAACGGTAGTCACATCCTCTCCATAGACCAGTTTGATCGTTCAGACATAGACCAACTTTTTTCTGTTGCAAATGATCTAGAGCCCTTTTCTTTAAGAAAAAAAGTAACGCGGGTTTTAGAAGGAGCCATATTAGGAAATATGTTCTTCGAACCAAGTACGAGAACCAGAATAAGCTTTGGGGCAGCATTTAATATGCTTGGAGGTGCAGTTAGAGAGACCTCTGAAGTCGGATCATCATCATTGGTTAAAGGTGAATCATTAATAGATACAGCAAAAGTATTGAGCAGTTATAGTGACATCATAGTCATGCGGCATCCTGATGAAGGCTCAGTAAAATCTTTTTCTGAAGCTAGCAGAGTGCCTGTTATAAATGGTGGAGATGGATCAAATGAGCACCCTACTCAAGCTCTTCTAGATTTATACACAATAAAAAAAGAGCTCGAAACTCAAAAGAAAACCATGGATGGTTTACGAATAGCACTGGTTGGAGATCTAAAATTTGGTAGAGCAGCCCATTCTCTTATTAAGGCCCTTTGTCTTTATAAAGATGTGTCTATCAACTTAATTTCTCCTGAAGAACTAAGGTTACCTGATTCTTATTTAACCCTTCTAGCCAAGGCTGATGTAAAAATAACTCAATCTGAGAATCTCGAAGAAGGTATAGCCGAGGTCGACATAATTTACATGACGAGAATTCAAGAAGAGAGATTTAAAAACAAATCGCATGCAAAAAAATATAAAGGTCTCTTAAGCTTAAATAATGAAATATATACTGCCAATTGCGAACCTAATACAGTCATCATGCACCCTCTTCCTAGAGACTCCAGAAAAGAAGCCAATGAGCTTGATTCAGACCTTTATGAGAACCCCAACCTAGCTATATTTAGACAAGCTGATAATGGTGTTGTAATAAGAATGGCTTTATTTACTTTAGTTCTAGGAGTTGCCGATCAAGTTCATATGACTAGCAGAGACGTTAACTGGCAAACCTCTAAACGCCACTAAGAGCTTGATTTAGATCTTCTAGAAGATCCTCAACAGATTCTATCCCAACAGATAATCTAACCAATCCATCTTCTATGCCAAGTTCTTTCCTTACTTCAGCAGGAACGGAGGCATGTGTCATTATGGCTGGGTGTTCTATCAGACTTTCAACGCCCCCCAAACTTTCAGCTAAAGCAAAAATCTTAGTTCTTTCAAGAAAAGTAGTCGCTGTTTTTAACCCACCTTTTAGAACTACAGTTATCATCCCACCAAATCCGTTCATCTGTTTTTTGGCAATTTCATGATTTGGATGATTTGGTAAACCTGGATAATAAATCTTTTCAATGGCTTCATGCTCTTCAAGAAAACTGGCTATCTCAAAAGCATTTTCGCAATGTTTTTCCATTCTTATAGCTAACGTTTTAAGACTTCTAAGTACTAAAAAACTGTCAAAAGGACTCATTATGGATCCTATGGAATTAGATAAAAAAGCTAACTGTTCTGCCAAATCTTCTCTTTCTTGGGAACTTACCACCAAGCCCCCAATAACATCAGAATGACCGTTTAAGTATTTAGTGGCTGAATGAAGTACTACATCAAAACCAAGGTTAAGGGGCTTCTGAACATATGATGAACAAAAGGTATTATCACAAACGCTTATCAGGTTATGTTTTTTTGCAAATGCACTGACTTTCTCTAAATCGACAATTTTAAGGAGAGGGTTTGACGGAGACTCAACCCATATCATTCTTGAGTTAGGTTTAAGCAAAGACTCTAACCCATCTAATGAACTTAGATTACTATAAGAAAATTCTAATCCCGAAGATCTTTTCCTAACATTTTCAAATAGCCTATAAGTCCCTCCATACAAGTCATCCATGCTGATAATGTGATCCCCAGTATCTAGTAACTCCAAAACGGTAGCAGTTGCAGCCATTCCAGATGAAAAAGCAAATCCTTGGCCGCCTTCTTCTAAATCTGTCATGCAAATTTCTAGTGCTTTTCTTGTAGGATTCGATGTACGAGAATAATCATACCCTTTATGTTCTCCTGGACTCTCTTGTACATAGGTTGAGCTGGTGTAAATGGGTCCAATAATAGCTCCAGTGGATGGATCAGGTTCCTGACCAGAGTGGATAGCTTTTGTTGCAAATCCTTGAGTATTTTTTTTGCTTTTCATTATTTTTAGCTAACTTTAAACAGACTCTTATACCGATTTATTAAATCGACCTTAGTAATAAACCCAAGGAATATGTTAGCGTCAAATAATATTGCTACTTTGCCTTCAGATAAGATCTTATAAAGTTCCTTTTCATCTGAATTAACATCAATGGTTTCTAGATCTCTAACCATAATGGAATCAATGGTCTTGGAAAAAAGAGCTTCATCTTTATAAACATTTAGTAAAAGATCTTCTTCATCAACAATACCCACTAACTTTTCTTCTTCTAAGACGGGTAGTTGAGATACATCAGAAGCCCTCATTCTGTTGTAAGCAGTCATTAAGGTGTCCTGAGGTTTTACACTAATCATTTCACCCTTATCAGCTCTTTTTCTAATCAGGTCAGCCAAATTGCCCTGTTCTTCTTCTTCAGTTAGTTCATTGTCTTTTAACCAAGACTTACTGAAGGCCTTTGATAAATATTTGTTACCTGTATCACAAACGAAAGTAGCAACTTTCTTGGGAGAGTCCTGTTTCTGGCACCATTTTATAGCCCCACAGATTAAAGTCCCCGTAGAAGACCCTGCTAAAATACCTTCTTCTTTAAGTAATTGTTGAAGAACTTCAAAAGCCTCCTTATCCGTAACTGTTATAGCATCATCTACTAAGTCTAAATTCAAATTAGTTGGTATAAAGTCTTCCCCAATCCCTTCAACAAGCCATGATCCCCCATCGTATTTGTAGTTTCCTTTGGTAACTGCATCTGCCACTATGGATCCTTCAGGATCAGCAACAATCATTTGTACATCAGAATTTTTTTCTTTAAAGAATTCAGCTAATCCAGTTACCGTTCCTCCAGACCCTACTCCAGCTACAAATGCATCTAATTTTCCTTCCATTTGCCCCCAGATCTCTGGTGCGGTAGAAGTTCTATGAGCTAATGGATTAGCAGGGTTTGAAAATTGATCTGCAAAAAAGGACCCCTCAATCTCCGAAGCAAGTTTTCTTGCAACAGCCTGATAATACTCTGGGTGTCCTTCAGCAACATCTGAGCGAGTTATTTTTACTTCAGCTCCTAAGCCTTCCAAGTGAAGAATTTTTTCTCGGCTCATTTTGTCAGGAATAACCAATATTAATTTGTAGCCTTTTATAGCTGCAACTAGAGCCAGACCAATACCAGTATTTCCTGCAGTAGCTTCGATGATGGTTCCACCTGGTTTTAAAACTCCAGACTTTTCGGCTTCTTCTATTATGGACAGCCCGATTCTGTCTTTGATTGAACCGCCTGGATTGTGATTTTCAAGTTTGACATAAAGTTCACACGGTCCAGTATCGAAAGCATTAAGCCTTATCATTGGTGTATTTCCAATAATATCTAAGAGAGATTTACCTATTAAGTCCATTTTTTTAAAAGAGTTGTATTGGGTTACTATTATAAAGTTTTTAAAATTATTGTTTTAATACTAACTTAAATAGGAGAAAAACTAATGTCTGAAGTGAATAAAAATCAAAAGGATTTCTGGTCGGGAAAAGGCGGAGACATTTGGGTTGAACGTCAAAATGCCATGGACACCATGTTAAGTCCTCTTGGTGAAGCGGCCCTTAACAAACTTAATTTTAATGAAGAGGAAAACGTCCTAGACATTGGATGTGGATGCGGTCACACAACGCTTAACATAGCAAAAAGAATTGGGCCATCAGGAAATGTCACAGGATTAGATATTTCTGAACCTATGCTAAAAAGGGCTAAAGAATCAGCAGTTGAGATGTCTATAACCAATACATCTTTTAAATGTGTTGATGTACAAACAGAAGATCTAGGTGATCAGATTTATTCTGCTGCCTTTTCAAGATTCGGTGTCATGTTTTTTGAAGACTCGATAGCTGCATTTAAAAATATAAATAAAAGTTTAATTTCAGGAGGTTATTTGTCCTTTGTATGTTGGCAATCACCAGCAGTAAATCCATGGCAGTCTTTATTTATACAAGAGGTTAAAAAATTCCTTGATTTACCTTCCCCCCCACCAAGAAGTCCCGGTCCATTTGCTTTCATGGAATCAGAATATGTGTCTTCAATTCTTGAGGAAAGTAAATTCCAAGATATAACAATAGAAGGACATGAAGCTGAAGTTAATATGTTCTCAGGAAGAAGTCTTTCCGACTCAGTTAAAGATTATATTTCGATTAATCCGGTAGTGACTCAAATGTTAAAAGAATCTTCCGAAAATCAAATAGCTGAGATCGTAAATTCAGGCATAGAAGCATTTTCCCCTTACTACTCTGAGAAAGGGCTTATTTTTCCTAGTGCTACTTGGTTGGTTACAGCCAGAAAATAGGCTGGATTAACCCATCTTACAGAATACTAGCTTGTTGCCGTCTAGATCTCTAACGTAAGCGCCATAAAAAGTTGGAACGCGTTGTCCAGGTTCGCCTTCGTCTGAAGCACCTAACTCAATAGCCTTTGCGTACATGGTATCAACCTCTTCTGTTGAGTCTAATGTAATACCAGTCATGTTTCCGTTGCCCACAGTAGCTGGCTTGCCGTCGTAAGGTACAAAAATTGCAAAAACTGTATCATCGTCCTTTAAAGTATAAAAAAAGCTTCTCTCATTAGGAGCAAAACTTCTAGCAGCTAACTCTTCAAACAATTTGTCATAGAATTCTTTTGCTTTTTCAAGATCATTCGTACCCACAGTTACGTACTTTGCTATTTTTCCTGCCATTTTTTTACTCCTTATTCTTGTAATTCTGAGTCATATAAACTTATGGAATCACACTTACTGATGCTATCGAATTCATCATCAATAGCTTGTAACGCTCCGTTATTTATTTCATTTCTTACTTTCCCCCAAACTGCAGCGTCAGGATAAGTATCAATAAACATAAAACCATCCATATCAGATGAAACCACCGGTTGAAGTACTTGACTGGTAATTTTTGATCCAGACAGTTCATTGACAGCATCTAGCCATTTTTGATTCATTTCTTTTACCTCATCTAATTTCTTACCATCTAATAGCTTGCACTCGAAAACAGCAACTGTACTTGCATTAAGAGAGAAAACAGAGAAACAAGACAAACTTAAAACTAAAACTAATTTTTTCATATCTACTCCTTTCATTTATTAAGACATTAATTGGTCTCAAAAACAATATAAAACAGCAAAGGGAATATAAAATTCATAATAAGAGAGTGGTGGACCCAGAAAGACTTGAACTTTCAACCTCCTGCATGTCATACAGGCACTCTAACCAAGTTGAGCTATGGGTCCCTAGGCTCAAGTATAACGAATCTAAATTAGAAGTTAAGAAACGAAAAAACTCTCTACAAATTTGTGTCTTTATTGCAAGATATATAAAGATAGTGAAAATGAAAAAATTACTAAAGGACACCAATGCCTTCAAAGACCCAATTAATGAGTTGGGCTGGAAAGACTCGAACTTCAAAGACTATGAAGATCAAAGAGATTATTTAAAAAAGAATAATGGGATTAAAGACTTAAAAACTCTTTATCCAGAAGAAATTGAGAAAGCTAAAAGAGTTTTTGACCAAGAAGGATTTGTTGTTATAAAAAACGCTCTCAAAAAAAAGGAACTCGAAAAGCTAAAAAAGGGTTGTGAAGAAGTCATAAGAGAAATCTTAGCTCTTGATAAAGAAAGGGTTGGGAATCGCGGCTCACATCGTTACTCTTTTGGTTCTTCAAGTATTAGTGGACATTTAATGCACCGCCCTGAATGGGCAATGCTCTTGGACCTACCCACTGTTACCCCTATTCTCAAAGCTATATTTGATTCGTCTGAATATATAGCAAGAGGAGGTGGAGGTGATTTTTGTCTGCCAGGAGCTACTGAGTATCAACATCTTCATTCAGATATGGGTGACAGAAGTGAATTTTCCGGTATTACTTTTGGTTCTTTTCGTGATGATCGAGGCAAATTAACAGTTAGAGATCTACCTTGTCCTTATGTTTGCTGTAATTTTCTAATGGTAGACTTCACTAAAATAAATGGACCAACTCGCCAAATTCCAGGTACGCAAAATAATTTAGATAAAATTCCTAAAATTCATGAAGAACCAGAGTGGATGAAACTAAGCACAGTTTGTCCCGCACCAGCAGGTAGTGTATTAATAAGGGATGTAAGGGCCTGGCATGGAGGTACTCCTAACTTGTCAAAAGAAGTCAGAGCTATTCCAAATGCAGAATTCTTTGCCCCTTGGTATAGAGAACCTATGCCTATAAGCATGCCCAGAGAAATTTATGATAACTTATCAGCTCATGGTAAAAATATAGCTCGATATATTGTGTGTGATTCCAACGAGACTGTAAAAACAGGCTATAGTTTATAAAGGAGAAAAGACATGATTCAATTTTTAATGAAGTTGCCTGATTGGCTCTTAATACTGCTTTCTAGAAAGAAACAAATCCAAAAAGGGGAAAGAATGCTTCATGCCCCCTTTCAGTTTTTATTAAAACTTAGTGAAAATATGGTTACCGACTGGGAAACCATAACACCTGATCAATTTAGAGCAGGGTATTTAGAACAGAGCAGGATCTCCTCAGGATTCCCTTCCGCTGTTGAATGGAAAGACCATGAGGTGGAAGTAAAAGACTCGACTATCAAAGTAAGAGAATACTATTCCGATTCCACAAATAATAATTCTCCCGCGTTAGTTTATTTTCATGGGGGAGGATGGGTTATTGGCGATATAGAAACTCATCACGAACTTACTGGTCTTTTGTGCAGTAAACTTGAAGCTAAAGTTTTTTCTGTAGATTATCGCCTTTCTCCAGAAAGTAAATTTCCTGTTCCATTAGAAGACTGTGAGAAAGCATTTGAGTGGGTTGTCAATAATTCAAAGGACTTGGGTATTGATAAAGACAGAATTGCTGCAGGTGGAGATAGCGCAGGAGGAAATTTAACTGCAACTCTATGTTTAAAAAGAAGAAATGAAGAAAAAAGTCTACCTAAGGCCCAACTTTTGTTTTATCCAGTAACAGATTTGCAGCTAAATAAAGAGTCAATGGACCAATGCGCAGATGGTTTTTTTCTCACCAAAGATGCAATGTTCTGGTTTAGAAAACATTATTTAAATGCCGTGGAAGAAATGCACGATCCACTTGTTTCACCTTTACTAGCCAGTGATCTCTCCAATCTTCCCCCCGCAATAGTTTCCACGGCAGGATTTGATCCTTTGCGCGATGAAGGTGATGAATATGCCAATAAATTAATTTCCTCAGGAGTAAAAGTGTTTCATCAAGAAAACGACGGCTTTATCCATGGCTTTGCCAATATGAGCTATATACCTAAAGTTCCTGAAGCTTTAAATGAGATTTGTACCAATCTGAAAGAAATGATGAAGTGAGATTTCTATTCTTAACTTTATTGTCCTTATGTTTAATAAATGTGAATCTAGTGGCTGAAGATAAAATTTTTGATCCTATTAGAACTAAATTAGATGATGAAAGTTCGATAAGTGATCCAAGAGTCCAGCATTTAAGTTATATCTTTGAAGAAACTGGAGAAACTTTACCTTATGCCTTATTTATACCTACTAAATATAAGGAGGGAAAGAAAACCTCTTTAATAGTTTCTCTGCATGGTTTAACCAGAACTTATGACTGGCTGATGGGTTACGAGGGTTTACTAGACCTTGCTGAAGAATTGGATTTTATAGTAGTTACTCCTCTCGGTTATACCAGAAATGGTTGGTACGGTGCTTGGTCAACAGGACTGGATGAAAGGTCATTAGAAAAAGAAGGGCTTTATAGCGAAAAAGATGTAATGAATGTTTTAGAACTAGTAAAAGAAAATTACACGATAGATCAAAAAAACATATTCTTGTGGGGTCATAGTATGGGGGGAGCTGGAACTTATCATTTGGGAATGAAATATCCAAACTTATGGAAAGCTCTTGCATTGGCTGCTCCAGCACCACCACAAACAAGAAAAGTAGAAGATCTAAAAATTATTCAAGATACACCTATTCTTGTTTTGCAAGGCACGAATGACAGATTGATTTACCCAACCAGAGAGTGGGTAGCTGAAATGAAGAGATTAGAAATGAACTACATTTATGATGAAATTGAAGGAGCAGACCATTCCTTCTTTGTTTCTCAGAACAAACCAAACATGAAAAAAATCTTTGATTTCTTCGTTGATAATAGAAATTAAATCTAACTAGCTTTCGCTATATTTAGAAAGTTCTATTCTCGCTATAGTTCTACGGTGAACTTCATCTGGACCATCAGCTATTCTTAATGTTCTTTGACCTGCATAAAGTCTTGCAAGAGGCGTGTCTTGAGACACTCCCGCTCCTCCGTGGATCTGTATTGCTTTATCAATAACTCTTAATGCCATATTTGGAACAGCAACTTTGATCTGAGCAATTTCACTTCTTGCAATTTTATTTCCGACTGTGTCCATCATATAAGCTGCTTTCAAAGTTAAAAGCCTGCACATTTCTATTTCTGTTCTGCAATCAGCAATGACATCATAATTACCACCCAATTCAGACAAAGGTTTTCCAAAAGCAATTCTTGAAGTTGATCTTTTGCAAAGTAATTCTAGCGCCCTCTCTGCGGACCCTATAGTTCTCATACAATGATGAATTCTTCCTGGGCCCAACCTTCCTTGAGCTATCTCAAAGCCTCTTCCCTCTCCTAATAAGAGATTATCTTTAGGCACTCTGACATCAGTGAATTTCATATGAGCATGGCCGTGAGGTGCATCGTCAGAACCAAAAACAGTCATCATTCTCTTAATCTCAACTCCAGGTGTATCCATTGGAACAAGAATCTGGGATTGTCTTTGGTGTTTAGGATTATCAGGATTAGTCACACCCATAAATACTATAATCTTACAACGAGGATCTCCTGCGCCTGAAGTCCACCACTTCTCTCCATTAATTACATAATCATCACCATCAGCCACAATAGAACTTCCTATATTGGTAGCATCAGAAGACGCAACATTGGGTTCGGTCATTCCAAATGCGGACCTTATTTCACCTTCCAGTAAAGGTTTTAACCATTTTTCTTGTTGTTGTGCACTTCCGTATTGGGCAATTACCTCCATATTTCCTGTATCTGGAGCTGAGCAGTTAAAAATCTCAGATGCAATTCCTGATCTACCCATTAACTCTGCCAGAGGCGCATAGTCAAGATTACTCATACTTTCACCCATTGGGTTCTCCGGAAGAAATAGATTCCACAAACCTTCTTTCTTGGCAATTTTCTTTTTATCTTCAATTATTTGAGGAATCTGCCATCTATTTCCTTTTTTAGAATTCTCTTCCATTTGATCTGCATAAATGGACTCAGCTGGAAAGATATGCTCATCCATAAATTGAGAAATTCTTAGTCCCAATTCTTTTGATCTTTCTGAATTATCAAGATTCACTTTTTTTCTCCCTATAAGTTTTATAAATTCTGTTTTTTGGGCACTATAAGTTAGAATGATATTGCCCTTTAACAATCAACTTTGAGTTTAACCTAAGAAATCAGCTTATAAAAGAATGAATTTAAGTGATAAAGACCTTAATTTGTTTGTTGTCTTTGACGTTATTTATACAGAAAGAAATTTAACTAAAGCTGGTGAAGTGCTTGGAATAACTCAACCCGCAGTTAGTAATGCACTGTCTAGACTTCGAGAAAATTTTAATGATGAACTTTTTATAAGAACTTCTAAGGGTATGGCGCCTACCCCCGTTGCTGAGAACATGGTGAAGGATATAAGGCAAGCCTTAGACTTGATTAGAAATTCTATTACTGAATCTGAATCTTTCACCCCCAAGACAGCTAATGCCACTTTCAGGATTTCTATTGGGGATACTTCTGAATATCGATTGCTACCAGAGTTAATTAAACATATATCAAAATCTGCTCCTGGAGTAGATGTACAAAGCTACTTAACGCCGAGGCATGAGACCCCTAAAGAGCTTGCTGCAGGAAATATAGATTTCGCCATAGATCCTCCTATTCATACTGACCCAAGTCTTAGTCATGAAAAGATTTATGAAGATCAGTATGTCTTAGTGATAAATAAAAAACATCCTTTTGCAAAAAAGAAGAAAATCACTTTGGATGATTATTTGAGCCTTTCCCATATACATATTTCTAAAGATCAACAGGTTTTGGGACATGTGGACACTGCATTAAACAAACTTGGTTTAACAAGAAGAATTGCCTTAAGAGCTCAACATTTCTTGGTTGCACCTTATATTCTTGAGAAATCTGAACTAGCTATAACTACCATAAAAAGTTTCACTAAAGGTAGAGATTTCAAGATCTTACCGCTTCCTTTTGAAGTAAACCCTCTGGTTCTTCACCTTTACTGGCATAGCAATAAAGACCAAGATCCTTCTAGTAAATGGATGCGGGAACTTATCTTAAGCACTTACGGGAAAATACAGGGAAAAAGATAATCTGGTACGGATGGAGGGACTTGAACCCCCACGCCTTTCGGCACTAGAACCTAAATCTAGCGTGTCTACCAATTCCACCACATCCGCTAAGTGAGTGCATTATAAATAAGCTTTAACAAAATAAAATCTTATTTATTGGGAATCCTCAATTTTAATTTGAAGCTTATCAAGCTTTTCCTCAATTTCTATTAAAGCCTTGTTCATCTGTATCCGGTAAGCATCAAATGCTTCTATAGCCTCTGCTTGAGATTGCAACTTTTCTTTGATATCGAAACTTTCGGTAGAAGCGTCTAGATTGGAAAGTTTTGTTTTTAAATCGGCTTGAACTTTCTCTAGTTTAGCTATCTCTAAACCTCTTGCTCTTTGCTTAGCTAAAATTGAATTATTAGTTTTAGAGATTTCGTCAAAAGATTCTTTTACCTCTTTTAACTGGAGAGTTAAAGAATCAATATTTTTTCTATTTCTTTTATTACTTAAATCCCAAAGTTTTCTTATTTCTTTATCAATAAATTTAGTCTTTTCTTCAAGAGAGCCTAGGGTCTCTTCATTTGCAATCTTCATTGAATCTATTTCTTCTTCCATGAAACTAATTCTCTCAACAAAACTTTGACCCGCTTCTTGCTGATAGCCAGAAGCATTAAAGAACCATAAACCAAGTATGACTAATCCGCCTAAATTTATTAGGCCCAATAGAGAAACAAAAAGTAAGCTACTACCTCCAATATTTCTTCTTTTCCGGTTATCTAATGCTTCAGATCTTACCGGTTTTATGTCTGATGAATTCAAGATTAATAATTAATGATTTTTAAACTTATTTTAGCCTTTCATTATATTTCTTCGTAGATACAATATGCTAATAAGATTAAAAGTTAAATTTAAGAAAATAGTAAAGAATAGGAGAACAAATGAATTTTGAATTTTCATCTGATCAAATGTTACTAAAAGATCAGGCTCGCAAGTTCTTAGAAAGTGAAGAATCTGTAAAAAAAGCGAGAGAAGTTTTAGAGGGTGAACAAACATACGATGAATCACTCTGGAAGTCTGTAATAGAAATGGGCTGGACAGCTACAACTATCCCAGAAGAATTTGATGGCCTAGGGTTGGGTTACCTAGAGCTATGTGTTATTGCAGAAGAACTTGGAAGGAGCTTAGCTCCAACGCCCTTTTCTTCTAGTGTTTATCTTGCCACAGAAGCATTAATTAGCCTGGGCTCTAATGAGCAAAAACAGAATTATTTACCCAGATTAGCAATAGGTGAAATAATCGGGACTCTGGCACATACGGAAAGCACGAGCTCTCCTTCAATTGAAAATCTAAGTTGTGAACTAAACAGCAATAAGCTTAATGGAACTAAAATAGCCGTTACTGATGGTGACATTGCAAATTTTGCTGTTGTTTCGGCTAAAGAAGGTGAAAAGGCAGTACTTTGTCTAGTTGACCTTTCAGCAAAAGGTGTAGAAATTACGAGCCAAAATACTCTTGACCCTTCGAGATCTCACGCTTCAATAAATTTTAAAGACGTAGAGGCAGATATCTTAGGTGCAGATGTAGAAGGTTGGACGGCTTTACAGGAAATATTAGATAGAGCTGCGGTTCTGTTTGCTTTCGAACAGTTGGGTGGTGCTGAGGCATGTATGAATATGGCAAAAGAATATGCAATGGGAAGATTTGCCTTTGGGCGACCTATAGCTTCTTTTCAAGCTATAAAACATAAGATAGCTGATATGTATATTGCGGTAGAGCTTGCAAGGTCAAATTGTTATTTTGGAGCATGGGCCTTGAGTACTGATGCACCTGAACTTCCGACAGCAGCTGCCACTTCAAGGGTTAGTGCTAGCAAAGCTTTTCATGAATGTTCAAAAGAAAACATTCAAACTCATGGAGGAATGGGATTCACTTGGGAATTTGACTGCCATCTCTATTACAGAAGATGTAGGCAGCTTGCAGCCAATATAGGAAGCCAAGCTGTATGGAAGAATAAATTAATTAGCTCCCTCGAAAGAGCTAATCAAATCTAGGAGAAAGTTATGGATTTTAACGATACAACTGAAGAAGCTAAGTTTAGGAAAGAGGTAGGCGATTGGCTAAGTGCCAATGCTACTTTAAAGGAAGATGAAGATTCAGGTAGTTACCCAGGTATGGGTGAAGATGATGCCTTATCCTTAGCTAAAAAATGGGCTGCTAAGCTATACGATAGCGGATGGGCTTGTTTACACTGGCCAAGTGAGTATGGAGGGAGAGGCTCAACCCCTATAGAGAGAGTAATTTGGGGACAAGAAGCTTCAAAATATAGAATTCCCGGAGGTTTCTTTGAAATAGGACAAGGAATGGCTGGACCTGTTCTAATGATGTATGCAACAGAAGAACAGAAAAAGAGATACTTACCGCCTATGGCTAAGGGAGAAGAAATCTGGTGTCAATTATTTAGTGAACCTGGAGCTGGTTCAGATCTAGCAGGATTAAAAACTAAATCTGTTCTTGAGGGCGACACTTGGACTATTAATGGCCAAAAAATATGGACCTCAGGAGCTCATTATAGTGACTATGGAATACTCGTTACCAGAAGTGATGCTTCAGCACAAAAACACAAAGGACTTACTTATTTCTTCCTAGACATGAAGAGTCCAGGTGTTGAAGTTAGACCCATTAAGCAAATTTCAGGTGGAGCAAACTTCAATGAAGTATATTTTACAGATGTAAAAATACCTGATGAACAGAGATTAGGTTCTGTAGGTGACGGATGGAAAGTGGCACTGACAACTTTGATGAATGAAAGACTGGCTGTTGGAGATGCTTCAGGTCCAGATTTTCAAGAAGCCTTTAACCTTGCTTGCGGTCATGATTTAAATGGTGATTTGGCAATCAAGGATGGGTCAGTTCGAGATAAATTAGCTGATTGGTATTGTCAATCAAGTGGACTAAAGTACACAAAATACAGAAATATTTCTGCTCTTTCTAGGGGGGAAACTCCAGGTCCGCAAGCATCAATTACAAAAATTGTCAGCGGTAATAAATTACAAGAAATAGCAAATTTTGGGATGGATATAATGGACGCTGCAGGCATAGTTAGACCAGAGTCGGCTGATGCTGAACAGAATATGTATCAAATGGGATTCTTTGGAGCTGCAGGAATTAGAATAGCTGGAGGAACTGACGAAATTCTCAGAAATATAATTTCTGAACAAGTGCTAGGCCTTCCTCAAGATATGAGAGCAGATAAAGGTATTCCATTTAACGAAATACCTTCAAGCAATAAATAAAAGCTCATTAGGAAAGCTTCACGACTCTCCTTTATTTATAAAGGAAGCTGAAGTTGATTGGGTTTCTGGGGAACCCTTCTCAAAAACACATCAAGATCATTATTTCTCTAAAGGCAAAGCAGTTGAGGAAGCTGAATTTGTTTTTATTGGCGGCAACAACTTAAAGGAAAGATGGTCAAAACTTAAAGAGCAGGAAGTTTTTAATATAGTAGAGCTTGGATTTGGGTCAGCTATTAATTTTCTTACCACAGTAAAAACCTGGGTTGAATATAAAAAAACCAATACTTGGTTAAATTATCTTTCCATTGAAAACCGCCCCTTATCATTTAATGATATTGAGAAGACACTAAAAAAACATGATGAGCTGGACACTTTTTCTAAAACACTATTAGAAAACTATCCTATCAACAGCCAGGGGCTTCAAAGAATAGAATTCTTAAAAGAAAATATCAGCCTGACAGTTTATTTTGGAGAAGTTGTTTCATGCTTGAAAGACTTAGATCCAAAATTAGTCTCTTTTGATGCGTGCTTTCATGATGGCTTCGCCCCGCAAAGGAATAAAGAAATGTGGAGTCCTGAAGTATTTCATTATTTATCTAAATTAAGTAATGACAAAACCACCTACTCAACTTTTTCTTCTTCTAAAATTGTTACAGAAGGACTCAAGCAAAATGACTTCCAGTCTCAAAAAATCAAAGGCTTTGGGAATAAACGCCACATGACTAAGGCCAGTCGGGGTAAGAAGAGAAATAGAAAAAATGATACAAGCAAAAAAGATGTTGCCATCATAGGTGCTGGAATAGCTGGCTGTACTTTAGCAAAGAAGCTAATTGATAAAGGGCACAATGTGACTATTTTTGAAAAGAATGGTGACTTTGATAAAGGTCCGTCTGGCTTTGAAGCGTTGGTCGTTTATCCTAGGCTTTCTGCCTTTAATACGCCCTATTCTCATTTTTGTTTACACTCTTACTTATATTCAACTAAATATTATGATGCCCTTAAAACTTCACACTGGAACAAAACTGGAGTCTTACTCCTCGATTTTAATGAAACCACTCACAAAAGATTTAATGATCTTCTGAAAGCTAGACAAGATGAAAAAATATTTAAAAAAGTATCAAGAGACGTAGCTAGCAGCATAGCCGGAATTTCTGTACCTAACAGTGGTCTTTATTTCAAAGATGCAGGTTGGTTAAACCCCAAGAATTTCATTAAAGATTTGCTAAATAATTCAGAGATCAATTTCATACTGCAAGAAGTAAAAAAAATTACAAAAACAAAGGTATATATTGAAGATAACGAATATTCCTTTGACCATATCTGTTTATGTTCTTCTTTTGAGAGTAATAAGCTAATCGATTTGAAAGGGATTAGAAAAAAGAGAGGGCAAATAACTTATCTAAGCAAGAAGTTGGATATTGCAAATCTTAAAATTCCAATATGTGCCGAAGGATATATATCGCCTACTTCAAAAGATTTTTTGATTACAGGTTCAACATATTCCAACTCTTTTAGTGAGAAAGCTACTTTGGAAGACGATTTGATAAATATTCAAAAGTTAAAACTGATAACTGATCGAAAAGTTAAGGTGATAGGTTCTGATTATGGTTACAGATCAACTACTCAAGATCATTTACCGCTAGTAGGTAAATCAAAGGATATCTTTATAAATATCTCTCATGGATCCCGTGGAACTACTAGCGCTCCTATAAGTGCACAATTCATATGTGACCTTATTGATGGCTCTCCTCCAATTTTTGGAAAAGAAATGATTAAATCTCTGAGCCCAGAAAGATTTACGGAGTAACCTTGAAAGAGGAAATAGCTTGTTCTATGAGAGCGTTAACTTCTTCTTGCTCCTTTGGTCCGGTAGACCTTTTAAATCGAGAAAAGGCATACCAAACTACTTCATCTGTTTTAGCATCATGAAACCTTATAGTAATGGCATCTTTATCTACCTGATAATACTTTTGTATAGGATCGTCAAAATGCCCTCTTCTATAAGATGAACCATAGTTTCTTGTTCTATCTATCTCTCTTTCCGTAGCAATATAAAACCTAACAATCATGTTAGGTTCACTAGACTTTTTAAAACCTCTTTTCGCTAAAGACTGTTCTATCGATCTTGCAACCCTTTGAAGCAATATAGGATTAATACTTATCTGAGAAGGCTCTTCTATTACATCAAAAGATTCTATTGAAAAGGTGTTATAGATAGATAAGTCATATACCTTATCCGAATCTGTTTCTATTTTTAACTGAGTTGCACATCCAGTGGTCAGTAACACAATGGCAATAAAGATAAATATTTTCTTCATGTCTTTATTTTAAAACTAAAAAAGAATATTTTCAGAATAAAATAAAGAACCTTCGACCTAGTTTCTTTTTACATTTTTGATATTGGCTATTGTATAAGTTTGACTGCCTTTGGACTTTATCTGCAACACCTAATAGCCAAGGTTTATTGCGATAGCTTCCTTTCTTATAACCTCCCCTGCCTTCGTGATATGCCAGATACAATGCCCTCGCATTAGTTTTCTCGATTTTAAGTTGTTTCATACTCTTAGCGTTATACCAACCAATAAAATCAACAGCATCATCAAAATCATTTCTAGATTTAAACCATTTCCCTCTTTCATTTACATACATCTCCCAAGTTCCATCAATTGCTTGGGCATACCCCTTAGCAGAGCTTTGTCTCTTCCAAGGAATGAAGCCTAAGAGTTTAGTTCTAGGAGGTTTTGCGGCAGCTATAAAACTGGACTCCTGTTTTATTATAGCCATCGTAACCGACACAGGAATATTCCAGCGGTCTTCTGTCCTTTTAGCTGCCTTATACCAAGACCGCTTTTCTTTAAAGATTTTGCAGACATCAGCTGAATTTTTTGGAGGGCCTGAAGAAGCACAGGCAGCGATTAGAAATAAAGATAGAAATAAACTGATTATATTTTTCATTCTAATCAGTTTAATAAATCAATAATTTCTTGTTCATTTAGAGTTTTAATATTGAGTTCTTCTGCTTTAGAAAGTTTTGAACCTGGTTTCTCACCTGATATTAAAAAGTCTGTTTTAGTAGAAATACTTGAAGTAACCTTAGCTCCTCTAACAATTAGCTGTTCTTTTATCTCATTTCTAGAAAAGGAAGTAAAAGAACCTGTTATGACTATGGTTTTACCTGAAAATTTTGAACTATTATCAGTTTGGGGTGGAGAGAGTTTTAGTCCAAGTGAAATTAGTTCATTTACAAGTTCAATAGAATTTTTATCTGAAAAATAATCATGTATAAAACCAGCCGCTACAGGCCCTATATCGTTTATTTCAATTAGATCTTCCTTAGGAACCTCCATTAATCTTTTTATATCGTTGAAATTAATAGCCAAATTGAGCGCAGTAGCCTGACCTACTTCCCTAATACCTAAAGCATAAATAAATCTTTGAAGACTGGTATCTTTACTAGCCTTAATAGATTCAATTAGATTAGAGGAAGATTTAGAGCCAAAGCCCTCAAGTGAAATAGTATCTTCTTCTTTAATCTTATAAAGATCAGATACGGTCTTAATTATCTTTTTTTCTATAAAAAGCCTAATAATCTTGTCTCCTAATCCATCTATATTCATAGCATTCCTAGAGACAAAGTGTTTAATAACTTCCACTAATTGGGCTGGACATTCTTGCCCTTTTAAACACCTTAAGGCTGCTGCACCTTCATCCCTGAAAAGTTCACCATTACAGGAAGGGCAAGTCTTAGGTAGTTTTATTTTTGGTTTCCTTTTTACTGAATCTTTAAGATCTACTTTGGTAATCTGAGGAATAACATCTCCAGCTCGTTTAATTATTACAACATCACCCTCTCTTACATCTAGGCGATCAATTTCATCAAAGTTATGTAAACTAGCATTAGAAATAGTTACACCACCTACTTTTACAGGCTCTAAATCCGCTACTGGAGTAATACTTCCTAGCCTTCCAACTTGGAAGGATATTGAGTTAATAACTGTTTTACCTGTTTCAGCAGGAAACTTTCTAGCAACAGCCCAACGCGGAGCTCTACTAACCTTGCCCATCCTTTGCTGAAGGTTAAAGTTATTAACCTTGTAAACAACTCCATCTATCTCATAAGGCAAAGCCTTTCTCTTGCTTTCAATTTTTGAGAAATATTCAATACAGCTCTCAATTCCATTTACAGTTTCTGTTTCAGGATTTATAGGTAATCCCCATTTCTTAAAAAGCTGTAGCATTTCAAATTGATTATTTGGAATTTCTTCAACGGGAGAATCAGAACCTCCATACCCATGTATAAAGAATTTTAAAGGTCTAGAAGCAGTTATCTTTGGATCCAATTGTCTTAAACTACCTGCTGCTGCATTCCTTGGGTTTGCAAAGGGTTTTTTCGCTTCTTCTTCTAACTTCTTATTTATTTTTTTAAATTCAGAGGATTCTATAAAAACCTCTCCCCTAACTTCCAAAGAGGTTGGTACGGTTGTAACTTCTTTGTTTCTCAATAATTCTAAAGGGACTGAGGGTAAGGTCTTAATATTATGCGTGATATCTTCCCCTACAGTTCCATCACCTCTTGTAGCTGCTTTATCTAAATAACCGTTTTTATAAAATAAATTTACTGCCACTCCATCCAGCTTAGGTTCGCAACAATATTCAACGTCTTCTTCTATAGCTAATCTTTCCTTTACTCTTTTATCAAAATCATCTAAATCTTTGATACTGAAAGCATTATCTAAAGATAACATTTGAGAACCGTGCGATATTTTTTTAAACCCTGATAAAGGCTTTGAACCCACTCTTTGAGTTGGAGAACTTTTTGAAAGTAATTCCGGAAATCTTTCTTCTAAGGACAATAGTTCTTGAAATAGAACATCGTATTCTGAGTCCTCTATTTCGGGCTCATCAAGAACATGGTACTTGTAAGAATGTGTTCTTATTAATGTAGAAAGTTTCTCAACTTGAAGCTGGTCTGCTTTTTTAGGCTTCATGTTTCCTTGAACTAGCTAACGTTAGCAAGACGTTGACGCTGAAATTCTTGAGACTCATCTCTCATATGTTCCAGCATTTGCTTAGTCAAAAGGTTTCTATTCTCGTCTAATAAACTACAAGAAAAGTCTTCAGAAAGAGATTTGGCGACTGAGAACATTAGGTCAAATGACTCCACAACCTTTGGTGTTTTACTGGGATCTAATACTAATGCTATATCCGATGAAGTTTTTTCTTCCAGAAAATTACCGGGTTTTTTAGCATTTATAATACTAAACAATATTTCTTCTGTGTTGTCTCTGAAAGTAAAGAAACCTTTATCTTCAAATAAAAAGCTATAAGAAGACAGGCTTTTAGAAAGAGCGGTATAGGAAAAAGTTTCATTATCTTTTGAACAAAGGTTAAAAATGATCAGACTGTGGCCTTTGAGAATTGGAATATCTTCAACCGACTCTTCTAACTCATCTAAGAATTCGGCTTTATCAATTGTTGGATCAGGAATATCTTCTAATTCCCCAGGTTTTGGTGCTGAGGGCTGTACCAAGTCTACTTTAAGTTTATTTTTTCTTGTTTTAATAGATCTTCTTATTCCGTCAACAAATACCAAGGCTAACAAAAGTCCAATAATTATAGTAAGAATTTCAGCTAGGTTTAACATTGAATTTATGCAGTTGCTGCTAGCTTAACAGCCTCTTCGACATCAACAGCTACCATTCTTGATACACCTGGTTCCTGCATGGTAACTCCCATAAGGTGCTTACTTCTCTCCATAGAAATTTTATTATGGGTTATATAAACAAATTGCACTTTATCTGACATTTCCTCAACTAAGCTAATAAATCTCATGGTGTTTAAATCATCTAGAGGAGCATCAACTTCATCTAACATACAAAAGGGAGCAGGATTCAGTTCAAAGAAAGCAAACACTAGAGCTATTGCTGTTAGAGCTTTTTCCCCTCCTGATAATTGAGCAACGCTTGTGTTTCTCTTTCCAGGAGGTTTAGCTGCAATACCCACACCGGCTGTAAGCCAGTCATCATCCAACAATATTAATTCTGCATGACCGCCACCAAAAAGTTTTGGGAAAGACTTACCCAAACTTTTATTCAAATTATCAAAAGTATCTTTGAATGTTGTTCTTGTTTCTTTATCTATTTTGTTAATAGCATTTTGAAGAGTTTCTAAAGCTCTCATCAGCTCTTCGTGTTGTTTATCTAAATGTGATTTCCTTTCTTCTTCTTGTGCATATTCTTCCATAGCTGCAAGATTTATTGCCCCTAGTCTTGATATTTTTCTTTCTATTTTCTCTAGATCCATCTGATAATCATTCACTGTTTTATTTTCGTCTAATTCAGATAAAAGTTTTTTAAGGTCTAAATTATTCTCTTTAATCTGTTTCTCTATATTATCTGCTTCCATCCTGGATGCCTGATGTTCCAATCTCAGTGATTCAAGACTTTCTCTTGAGCTTATTGCCTTCTGTTCTTTATCTAACCTTTGTTTTTCAATTTTCCTGATACCATCTGAAGCATCTTCTATTGATTTTCTTATAGAGCCCATTTTTTCCTCTACAAGTAATCTTGATTGAAGAAGATCTTTTAAAGAATTTTCCATATTTTTTAGAGGTTCTTTATTCAAAGAAGATTGCTTTTGCAAAGATTCAATTTCAGTTTCAAGATTATTAATTTCTGTTTTCAGATGGTTAACCTGCGAAATATTTGTAGCAAGCTTAGCCTGGGAATCTGCATATTCCTGAGTTTTATCTAAAAGCTCTAATCTATCTTCCTTACTAGAGCCTTTAAATAGTTCTTTTGTCTTTATTACCAACTTTGGAGTCTCGCTTGTAAGAGAACTTAGTAACTTCTCTACTTCTTTCAAACCTGCTTCTTCAAGTAACTTTTCTTCAGCTACTGTTCCACTAGATAAAAGGGATAAAAGTTTTTCTTCTGCTTGTTTTAAGTTGACCAAAAGACTTTTGAGTTGTTTTGAAAACATTTCCCAGTCTTTTTCCAATCCTTCCATTTCTGAATCTTGATTAGTTTCAGATAATTGGGTTTCTCTTAATTTATCTAATTCAGGAGTTATCTCAGAAATTGATCCCTCTAATTCTTCTATCAGTTTTGAAGTTTTTACTGTTTCATTCTTCTTAGAAGATAAATTGTCATTACTCTCCTCTAACTTTGTAGATATTTCTAAATTTTTATTTTTATTTTCTTTTATCTCTTGCTCACATCTAGAAATATCAGCACCAAGGCTATAAAACTCTTGCTGCACCTTATCCATCTCTGACTGCATTTCCATTTGTTTCGTTCTCAACTCATTAATTTCAGAATCTGAAGTTGTTTTTAAAGAATTAATTTCTTCTAATTTAATTTTTTGTAGCCTTACTGCTTCTTCCTTCGATGCTACTTCATTTGATTTATCCTGCCATTGGTTAGACCAAACAAGTCCTTTAGTGTGATTTTCTTCTTTTCTTAGATCTGCATAACGCTCTGCTGCTCTAGCTTGTTGCTTGAGTTTGAAAAGAAGCCTACCTATTTCTTCTCTGAGATCTTCTAACCTACTAAGATTGTCTTTTGTCCTTTTAATTCTTGATTCAGTCTCTTTTCTTCTTTCAAGATACCTTGAAATTCCTGCTACTTCTTCAATATAAGATCTCATCTCTTCGGGCTTTGAACTCACCAGTCTAGAAATCATATCCTGCTCAATGATTGCATAACTTCGCGGACCCAACCCTGTACCCAGTATGAGATCTGTTATATCCCTTTTTCTACAACTTGTTCCATTAAGGTAATAATTTGATTGGCCATCGATATCTAAGGTTCTCCTAACTGAGATTTCATTGTAGCTTGCAAATTCTCCACCTATTCTGCCGTCGTTGTTATCAAAAAACAGTTCTACAGATGCTCTTGAAACAGGCTTTCTCGAAGCCGAACCATTAAAGACAACTTCAGACATGGATTGACTTCTTAAATTCTTTGCGGAGCTTTCTCCTAATACCCACCTAACAGCATCAATAACATTGGATTTACCACATCCATTTGGCCCAACAATAGCTGTCAGGTCATGTGGAAAAGAGATTGATGTTGGATCAACAAATGACTTGAACCCTGCAAGTTTTACTGACTTTAGCTTCATTTTTTGCTTGGTTTAGGGGGGCAGAAACCCTTCGCCCTTGGGTTAGACGAAAACGAAAGACAAAAATATCTTTCCATTTGTGGCGTAAGTCTAGTCTATTTAATCAGATGAAACTACTGATTTTTCATTGATTTAATAGTATTTATCGCTTCCTGGATAGAGGCCTTTTCATTTTTATCCTTGGTATTTTCCTTAGCCTTTTCCCAAGAACTTAAAGCTAAGTCTGTTTCTCCTGCTTGAAAATACTTAACGCCTTTTAAAGTTAAAGCGATAGGATTAACAGGAGATTTTTTGAGAGCTATTTGGAGTGCAGTGTCTACTTCCTCCGAAAAGATGTTTTTTTCTTTAAAGAAAAGTACTTGTGCATATTCAGCAAAAATATCTGTAGGTATTTCGTCTGAAAACTTACCAATCAAGCTTTTCAACAGCATACTTGATATTAAAAATTCGTTAATGTCTCTGAATCTATTTGATAAAAAATAAATTTCTGAAGCCGTAGTTTCAGTTTTATTTACGAAGCTATTTAATTCCTGAATAACAGATTCCCTTTCTGTATCCCTAGTTTTTAAATCAGCTGAAATAAAACCATATATGGATTGGTGGCTTTGAAGGTCTCCTAAGGACCCCAAAGAGAGAGGCTGAAAATAAATTACACTAATAGCTAAAAAGGTAATTACTGAAATAAATATTGGCTTCAAAACAGCTTTTTTTTGAGTAAGAACTATTAACTCTTTTTCTTTTGGTACATCTTGCAAAAGAATTTGTTCTCTTTCATTGACCAATAAGTTTATTGACTCTTGAGATAAGTTTGTACTGAGTTCAAGATTTTTTTTCTCTGCTTTAAATAATTCAACATTTTGCTCTCTTCTATCATAGGCTGATCTATTGGATGGATAAAAACTAACTATCGAATAAATTATCAAACTTATGAATGTAATTACTAATATTAAATAAAACATTTACTCGTCTTCAACTAGCTTTTTTAGCCTTGTCCTTTCTATTGCTTTAACAATATTTTCAGCTTCTAAATCCTTAGGTTGCCTTTTAGAAGTTATATTCCAGCCAACTACAAAAAAAATAATCAATAAAAATAAGGCGAAAGGACCTATCCAGAGAATTAAAGTATTTTTTCTTAAAGCAGGCTTATAAAGAATAAAATCTCCATACCTTGAGCTAAGAAATACCTCTATTTGTTCATCAGTCTTTCCCTCTTCAATTAATCTGTGGATTTCCCTCTTTAGGTCTTTAGCAATTGGAGCATTGGAACCTGCTAAGTTTGAACTTTGGCACTTCGGACACCTATAAGTATCCACAAGAGTATAGAACCTCTCTTGATCTATCTCATTAGCAAAACCATATACTTCTTTTGTAGATTCAGACTGCAAAGAAAGTGAAAAAATAAATAGGATGCAGATAAATAGTTTAATTTTCATCTTCTTTTAACTCGCTTAAAGCACTTTTAAATTTCTGTTCCCATACCTCCTGGGTTAAAACTCCCACATGCCTAACCCTAATAATTCCTTGGTTATCTATCAAAAAGGTTTCAGGAGCTCCGTAAACACCAAGGTCAATGGCTAACTTCCCTTCTTTATCAAAAATACTGAATTCATAAGGATCACCAATTTTATGGAGTAGTTTTAAAGCTTTGTTTCGATCATCTTTGTAATTTAAACCATATATTTTTATTCTAGACTCATTCCTTAACTCCATTAAGAAAGGGTGTTCTACTAGACAAGCAACGCACCAAGTAGCCCAAACATTCAATAAAGAAGGAAGTTCTATTAAGTCATCTTTTGTAATAATCTCTCCATTATCTAGTCTTGATAAAGAGAAATTTGGAAAATCTTTGTTTAATAAAACTGACCGAAGATCGCTTTCTTCTCTATGTAGAAAAGTAAACAAACCAAGTATCAAAAGGATAAATAGAGCCAGAGGCAGGTAGTGAGTTAATCTATTCATAACCTCTTCACATGCCTGTAGCTTGAAACAAATGTACCAAGAGCAATTAAGATTGCTCCAAACCATATCCATCGAATAAAAGGTTTTATTTGTAGCTTAAACGACCAAGCTCCATCCCCAACCTGCTCCCCCAGAGTTACATAATAATCCTGAAGTAAAGTAGGTTTTATAGCAGCCTCAGTCATCACTTGGTTTGAGGATAAATAGTTTCTTTTTTCTGGACTTATTTGATCTATTAGACCTTCCTCTCTTATTTCAATGTTTGCAGATTGAAAAGAATAATTAAGTCTTTTTGCTTCTTGCATCTCTTTAAATATAAAGTGTGTATTGCCCAATTTATAACTTTCTCCCTTCTCTAGAACCACATCTCTTTCTAAAGAAAAGGTTGTAACGATACCTACCCCTAATATTAAAAAAGCAGTTCCTAAGTGGGCACTGATCATTCCAAACCTTTTAATTAAAATAGATTTTAATTCTTGGAGTTGAGTTGATTGATAAGTAGCATCTACAAGATTTCCTGAAAATATCCAACTAAACATCGCTATTGCTAAAAAGGTTCCCCAACTCAATTTCCCAAATACAAAGAAAACCAGCAAACTTAAAATAACGAATATAGAAAAACTCTCAATAGCAACTCTATTTAAAAAATTAAATTGCTTCGTAGAACTCCAACTAAGATACAGTCCCACGCCCTGAAGAATGCTTAAAGCAAGAGCAAAAGGAAGAATTAAAATTTCGTAATATGGAGCGCCGACTGAAATCTGATCTCCATCATTCAGCGCTTCATAAATGAGGGGAAATAATGTTCCGAACATTATCGATAATGCCAAAATAACTAAAAGTACATTATTCAATAAGAAACCGAATTCTTTTGAGGCTAAGTTGTAGGTGCTTCTTCCCGGTAATTTGTTATTTAAGAAGGAATAAAAAATTAGGGATCCCAAAATAAAATAAGAAAAAATAGCTAAGATAAAGACTCCTCTTTCTGGATCCAAGGCAAAAACGTGTACAGATGTAAGAATGCCAGATCTTACTAAAAAGGTCCCTAAAATACTGGCCGCAAAAGCAAGAATACTTAAAAGTATTGACCAGTTCTTATAAATTCCTCGTTTCTCGGTCACTATTAGAGAATGAAACATAGCAACCGATATTAACCAAGGGACAAAAGCAGCGTTCTCAACTGGATCCCAAAACCACCAACCTCCCCAGCCCAATTCATAATAGGCCCACCAACTACCTAGGGCTATTCCTAAGGTTAAGAAACCTGAAGATAAAAGTGACCAAGGTCTTGCTTCTCTAGCCCAAACTGAATCAATCTTTTTTGAAATGAGTGCCGATAAAGATAAAGCGAAAGGCACAGCTAAACCCGAATAACCTAAATAAAGTAAAGGCGGGTGAATTGTAAAAGCAAAATCTTGCAATAGTGGATTAAGATCTGCACCTTCTATAGGCACTATTGGAAGTATCCTTTCAAAAGGATTTGAGGTAAAAAGAGTAAAAGCAATGAAAGCAAAAATAATTTGGTTTAAAACCGAAAGAGTCAAAGCAACAAATTCTTCATCTTTTTGTCGATTTAGAAAAAAATAAGTTGTCGACCATAAACAAAGACAAAATATCCAAAGCAATAGTGAACCTTCATGTGCTCCCCAAGTAGCAGCAAACTTATAATAGGTAGGTAATAGAGTGTTTGAGTTGTTAGCAATATAAGCAACTGAAAAGTCATCTACTAGAAAGCTATAAATTAAGGTAATAAAACTTAGAAAAATAAATAAACAAACAAGGTTATTCATTGGTCCGATAACCATGTAATAAAAATTATCTTTTGTAAGAAATCTAAGTAATGGGGAAAAACCTGCTATAAAACTTATGACTAAGGCACCAATTAGAAGGATATGACCTATCTCAACTATCATTTTTTATCTTTTAAAGTTTTTGCGACTTCAGGAGGCATATAGTTTTCGTCATGCTTCGCTAAAACTTCATTAGCAATGAATATACCTCCCTCATTGATTTTTCCTTTTGCAACAATCCCAGCCTCTTCTGAAAAGAGATCGGGGAGTATGCCTTCATAAGTTATCAATAGATCTTCTTCAAAATCCGTTATTACAAAAGAAATTCTTAGAGAATTATTTTCTTTGTTTATTGAATCTTTTTTAACCATTCCTCCTACTCTAATTTGAGTATCAACACTTATTTTTTCTTCTTTTAGATCTGAAGGTGAATAAAAAAGATTTATATTTTCTGAAAGTCCTTTAAATACTAAAAAAGCAGCTGTTGCGGTGCCAAATAGAATTGACAACACAACATATAATCTTTGTTTTCTTAAAGGGTGCAAAATCTTATTCCTTAGTATTTTGTGAATGCTGGTGTTTTATTAATTTAATTTGCTTGTATGGTAAATATAGATTTATCAAGATGATTATTAGAAAAAAAGAGATAACAAACCATACATATTTACCTTGCCCGTCCATGAGAAATAGATCTTGTATTATGTCCATCATTCTTTTATTTGATTATCGAGAAACTGACGAACCCAAGAAGTATTTCTCTCTCGAATTAATATCTCTGCTCTTAATCTATTTAATAAGATGCTAAAAAGAATGCAATAAAAGCCTATTACACAAATTAAAAGAGGTAAGTACATGTCTGATGTCATAGAAGGAGCAGAAGTAATCGTAAAAGTAGAGGGTTGGTGAAGGGTTTGCCACCAATCTACAGATTTCTTAATTATAGGAATAATTATTACTCCCACTACAGATATCAAAGAAGCTGCCCTATCACCTTTTTGTTTGTTATCTATTGAAGAGTAAAGGCTAATTACGCCGACATATAGAAAAAATAAAATTAGTGTAGAGGTTAGTCTTGCGTCCCATACCCACCAAGTACCCCAAGTCGGTTTACCCCAAACAGCGCCACTGACTAAAGCTATCAAAGTAAAACTTGCTCCAATAGGGGCAGCTGACCTTAAGAACATTCCTGCCAGTTTTGCTCTCCAAATTAAACAAATGAATCCGAAAATGGCCATCATTAAATATATAGATTGCCCTAAAATTGCTGACGGAACATGAATGAAGATTATTCTGTAAACATCTCCTTGTTTATAATCTGTGGGAGCAAAACCAATTCCCCAAATAAGACCTGTAAAGAGAATTAAAATGGAAATGGAGAAAAACCAAGGCAATACTTTGGAAGCCCATTTAAAAAATAGAGGAGGAGATCCCAAAGAGATTAACCATTTTTTAATTAAATTAATCATAATTTATAAATATAGCCTCAGTTGTTGCTAAGCATAGACCAGGGATACCTATGGCAAGCATAGCTCCCAGGAAATAAAGATAAGAAAAAAAGTCTTGTCCATTAAGTGCACTTGTTATGACTGCAACCCCTAGAATTAATATGGGAACTGAAAGAGGTAGAACAATAACTGCGCTTAATATAGCAGTCTTTCCTATGGTTAATGCTCCTCCCAAAGCTCCTAAAAGACTTAGTAGAAAAGTTCCCATTAGGAGACTAATCAACAAAGGAAACAGTAGGCCTTCAGGAAGATAAAGAAAAAAAGTACTGATTAAAGATGCCAATAAAAGAGGAGCCCCGGTTACTAACCAATGGGCTAAGACCTTTGCCAATACCAATATGAAAGTAGGTTCTCCACTAATTAGAAACTGGTCTAAAGTGCCATCTCGATAATCTTCATTAAAAATGCTTTCTACTGCTAACAAAGAAGCCAGTAAGGCTGCCACCCAAATTACCCCTGAAGATAAGGTACTTAAAAAAGAACCTTCTGTTCCTAATGCTAAAGGAAAAAGGGTAATAACGATTAGAAAAAAGACTAAAGGAACCATAAAAGTAGCTATCTTTTTAAAAGAAAGAACCAAATCTCTTTTTAAAACAAGCATGAACCAATTAAAAAGAGTGTTTTTTTCACTCATGAATAGTTGTCCAATAAAATTTCTCTAGAATCAATATTAGATGAAGTATGGCTCGTAAAAAGAAAGGAACAGCCTTTAGAGTTTAATTTCTTGATAATAGAAGAAACAAGCAGACTACCTTCCTGATCCAGAGAAGCAAAAGGTTCATCTATGAGATATAACTCACGTTCATCTAATAACCATTTTGCTATAGCCAATCTTTTAAGCTGCCCCATTGATAAATCTGAAGAGGCTCTTTCTCTATACTCAAAAAGATCAACTTGTTTTAAAGAAGACATAATCTTTTCTTCATTAGAATTAAAAGTTGAATGGGAGAATCTTAAATTTTCAACTACAGTAAAATTGTTTTTAAGGGCCAATTGATGACCTTGATAAAAACAAGATTTTAAAAAAAATGTTCTTGTTTCTTCAATTGGTTTTTGTTTCCAGGTTATTTTCCCTTGCTTCTTTTCAATTAAGCCTAAAATACACTTTAATAATGAAGTCTTTCCAGACCCATTAGATCCAATTATTTCAGTGTTCACACCATTATTAACCTCAAACGATAGGTTTTTAAAAACCAAATCATTAGATCTTTGGCAGGATAAATTATCTACTTTAAGCAAGTCTTGTCTCTTATGACTGAGACGGCTATTTTATCAAAATAAACCTGCAGGCTAAACGTAAGGTACATATGAAGGTACAGCTTATATTTGTTTTAAACTAAGATGCAACTAAAAATCAAGACTATGTATTAAAATATAATCAATGTAGGCCCCGTTAGCTCAGTTGGATAGAGCGCCAGATTCCTAATCTGGAGGCCATAGGTTCAAATCC
>Ga0209019_1000173_pt1 | contig 31509 bp, 18 predicted proteins | sample METZYME_3_300m_FD_187549 | JGI IMG/M metagenome (GOLD analysis project Ga0209019, IMG submission 187549) | Marine microbial communities from oxygen minimum zone in mesopelagic equatorial Pacific - METZYME_3_300m (SPAdes) (version 2) | ecosystem: Environmental > Aquatic > Marine > Oceanic... | reverse complement strand
GCAACCTGGATGAGTTCCTTGCTCTTCAGGCGGAGGCTCAAGATCACCGGACTGTGAAACGTGTATTGATGATCTCGATACTTCTCTGGAACAACGTCAGGATCGACAAATAAACCTACATGCTCAGCCCCACCGGGACAGATAACCTGAGGCAACCCCAAGCTTCCAGCCACAGTGAGACGCTCTGGACCACCGGCACGGAGACCGTCAAAGACCTCGTCGGAAATCTCCCCAAGCGCGTAGTCGAAAACGGCACCGACCACGCCATCCTTCATTAATTGTTCCATTGCCTTCCCCCCTGACCCGACCGCGTGGAAGACAACTATGTCGTAGCCAGCTTCTCGAAAATACTTAATGGCGTGGGTGGCGCCCTCGGTAAGGACACCGAGGTTGGTCATTGCGATTAGCGGCTTGGCACCGCTTCCAATCTCGACACGCTCTGCCGAGAGGGACATTCCGTAAGCAGCCGAAGCTGCATTAGAAAGGATCCGTTCCGTAAAAGGATTTAAGCCCATCAAGTCACTGACGGAGAACATCATGGAAATATCCTTGATGCCGACAAATGACGACGTGTCACCCGAGGCAGCCGTTGAAACCATCAATTTCGGGAAGCCATACGGCAACGACTGCATTACCTTCGTACAGGAAGACGTCCCTTGTGTTCCTCCAATACCGAGGACAGCGTGAGCCTGGTTGTCGCGGACAAGATCAAGCAAGATCTTTGTTGCCCCAGCAGCCATAATTGGAGCTGCTGTCTCTCGATTGGGTGCTTCGAGCAAAACAGATAGCTCAACACCACCGGCCGCAGCAACCTCCTCCCTACTCACATCCGAAGTAATAGATGATTCCCCGAGCACACCCATGTCAATTAACTGGGCCTGTCCACCAAGGGACTCGATCTGACCACGCAGATACTCGGCTTCTTCCCCCTTCGTGTCGAGCGTGGCGAGAATAACCACTGTTTTGGGCAAAAGTCGGCCGCCCCTCTAATCTAATCTTGGAACTTCAAGCTTGAAAACTCCTGGGCCATTTCGAGAACTGCTCGCTCGATGGGTATACGTTCAGTCGATGAGCCGGTCCAAAAGCCATGCCCGGACGTATTGTCGAGCATGTACTGAGCGTCCTCGGGGGTCTCCATCGCGGCCCCATGTCCAACGAGAATGGTGTCAGGCGCGATCTTGCGCACTGCCTCATATACCTCTTCTGTGCGTCGGGCAGTTTCTTGGATAGCTTCCCCGGAGTCATAACCAACTAAACCACCTTTGGTCGTGCCAGCGTGGAAACAGAAAATGTCCGGACGAGCCTGTTCAACCACTTGGAGGCTGTCCTCCATGTCGAAGGCCAGCGCCACAGTCACCATGTCCATTTCCTTGGCCAAGACAAGCATTTCGACTTCGTTGTCGAACGTAATGCCACTATTGACCAGCACTTTGTAAACGTTACTGTCTTTGTCTATGTAACTGATCGAAGGGCCCATATTTGAGACTGACATAACGCCCATCGACTTCAGCCGCTCCAGAACTGTCCGCATATCACGCAGCGGATCGTTGCTGTTAATGCAGGCACAGATGAACGCATCACCTTTGAGAGCCGGCAAAATATCTTGCTCTGTGTAGTCGAGCGTTTGCTGGTTCGAATCGAGGATGGGCCACATCATCGCCATCGTCCCCATCCCGTTCGCCCGCAGCCGAGCACCCGAGAAGGTGTTGATGCAATCGATGCCGGCCTTCTCCAGTAACTTCGCTACCAATCCGCTGCCAGCGCTTGCAATGAGAATCGGCTGCCGCTCCTCTACTTTGGAACGCAAACGTTGAAGAATTTTCTCGCGTGAGGTACGTGCAACAATCATCCTAATTCACCACTCTCATTATCCCTTTCATCGTCTGCCAATGATTGGGGAAGGTGCACAAAAAATCGTAGTCGCCAAGTTCCTTTGGAGCAGTGAATTCAATCACCTGAAACTCCCGATAGTTGAGTAGCTCCGTAGCAATGATGATCTTATCGCTGTCGGGCAAGAACCCTACTGCGAAGCCAAGCGCTCCAAGATCTTCCGCCGCCGCGGCGATTTCCGCCGCGGAGTCCGGCTGACCGATGATCAGATTGTGTGGCGTGTAGTCGGGATTCTCAAACCATATCTTCACTGGTTCTCCAGCCTTCACCGTGAACTCAGCGGTGTCGAATCTCATCTGGTCCATGACCGTCTTAATCACGATGGCGTCCGCATCTGGCTCGACACTCGCGACCGTATCGTCTTCAAGGGTAGAGGTGAAGTCGAATGGTTTTGCGGCATTGTAGTCCCAAAGCTGCTCCACTCTCTGCGCCGCAATGCGAGCGTGCGGCACGGGTGAATAGAGCACAAGGTTGAGCAGGTCGCGGTTGACCACGTTGTGCTGCTGGTGCACCCACAACGCCTCCAAGATATGGTGCGCGTCAGCTTCGCTCGTCACGTCGAAGCGCTGCAGCCATTCCTCGGTGGCAGCGATCACTTCGGCGCTGTTGCGCTCCGAGAGTTCGATGCGAGCCCGATGGCGAATGCCGTTGACCGGACTCTCCAGGGCAGCAAGGAGCTCCGGAATTGGACGCCCATCGAGCGGAATGTGTTCCTGAAGAGGCCGCCCCTGCGCTGTAATCCGGTAGATGCGGCCATGTTCATGATCGCGGTTAGGATCACGCACGTTGTGTTGCATGTGTCCGATGATGGCGTTGGCCCAATCGGCGACATACAGGGCACCATCGCTGCCGATCTCGAAGTCGCTGGGGCGAAAATTCGGATCGGAAGAGACCAGCAGGTCGTTAGTCTCTGTGCCATGCACGTCACCGGTCTCGGTTTCGTAGGCCAGCGTGTACTGCTTGATCCCGAGAAATGCAATGACATTGAGGATAAGGAAGTTGTCCTGGTTCCGCTCCGGAAAGTGAGAGCTGGAAAGAATGCCACTGGACGGAACGGGGCGGACGGTGTGTGGCAGCAAGCCTCGCATTGTAAAACCACCGTCACCGGTCGGTTTGACCTGATAGGCCGTGCCACCGGTACCGTCGGTGGCGTAGTGGTAGCCCCAATAGTCGAAGCTGATACCGTGTGGATTGGGGTTGTTGACTGCGTGGAAGCTGAACTCGTGGGTACGCGGGTTGAACCGGTACATCCCCGAGATACCCGACTCTTGGTTGGTGAACCAGGGAGTTTCGACGTTTGAAACGTTAAAGATGCCGCGCTGGTAATAGATGAAGCCATCGGGTCCGTACACGAAGTTGTTCGCTGAGTGGTGTGTGTCGGCAGACCCGAGACCACCGAGAAGAGAAATACGGACGTCGGCAACATCGTCACCGTCCGTGTCCTTGAGAAAAAGTATGTCCGGCACCGAGGCGACGATCACCCCACCGTTCCAGAATTCAAAAGCGGTCGGGTTGTGGACGTACGCAAAGGTGATCGCCCGGTCGGCGACGCCATCTCCGTCGTCGTCGGGCAGGATCAACAAGCGGTCGTCCATTTCCTTCGTCGGCTCCCACTTGGGGTAGGTTGCCCACGATGCCACCCACAACCGCCCTCTCGTGTCGACGCCGAGCTGGACTGGGTTAACCATCTCGGGGAACATCTCCTCCGACGCGAAGAGATTGACACGTAAGTCCTTGTCGAGTGTCATCAACTCAATCGCATCCTCGGGACCCACGTACTCCAGTGTCCCGGTCACGCTAACGCCATCCTGAGTTTGTGGCTGGTCGATGTTGGAAATGACCTCAACTGGCTGCGGCATGTTGCTATCTTCGGGATCGATCGCTTGCCCAGCCGCCGCTGCCCATATGACTCTGTCGCGGTTGGCAGTCATGTAGTCGAGTTGCACGAGCTCGTTTTGCAAGACTTCAAAATTAGTTTGGTCATTGGTAAACGCAAGCGTGGAGCGAGTACCCCAGACGTCGTTACCATCTGTGGCGCGGTAACGATTGAACCAGTGCCAATTCTTGTCGAGAACAGCCGCACGAACTGACTCAAGGGTCGCCATATCAGCGGCCGGTTGTCTTCCCAAGAGTGACTCCACAATGATCTCAGCGACCTGCCGGTTACCATCTTCATTGAGGTGCACCCCATTGATGGTCAACGGCGAGAGTGCGTCTGCATAGAGCTTCTGGGAAGGACCGAACAGGTTGTAGTAGCGAACGTTTTTCTCCCCTGCCACAACTTCCATGGCCTCAGTGTAGGCAGCGAGGCGAGCATTATTATCACGGCCGTCCGGCAGGTTCGAATCGTTCAGGTTCTCGTGTGCTATCGGGGAGAAGAGCACGATGCGAGGTGCACCTTTGCCGGAGTAGTTCTGGGCGCTGGTGCGGTCGATCCACTCCGTTAGCGCCTCCCCGAACTGTGCAGGCTCACCATCGTAGGATTCGTTGTAGCCAAACATCGCGAAGATAACGTCGGCTTTCGAAAGCGCGAGATACTCATCCACCGTCATGAAACCTTCGCTGCGTGGGCGATGGTCGATGCGGTCGCCGGTGAAACCCTGGTTCCTGATGACGAGCTCAAGCCCCGGAAGTTCTGCCTGCAGGTAGGTCTCCAACCAACCATGGTGCTGCATCCGATCCGCCAGCCCGTTACCAATAATGACGACGTGGTCGCCCTTCTGGAAAAAGGTCTGATCCCGCCCGCACGCAGCGCCTATCGTGACCGCGACCGTCAGCACAAAAGCGAAGAAGACAGTGCCCCAAGGAAACCTGTTCTGCATATTCATTGAGTCTTAACTCCGGAAACTAGCGACCGTCCCGAGTCGCTTTGCTCTCCGACATGATCGGCGTTTCCCATCCAGCCAGATCAGAAGGCTTCACACCGCGCCGGTAGCTATCGAAGCCGAAGAGCACTGGGTTGTAAGGCCCGACTGGAGACACTTCGATGTCAGCTTTAATCGAGTCCTCCAAACCCAACGCCCAGAGCGCAGCGTTTACCAGCATTCGCCGAAATCCAGGGTTCAGGAAGTCCTCGGAAGCACCGTGAGTGGTCGTAAAGACTCGGCCCTGCCTCCCGTTGCCCCCTTGGTATGTCCGTGTCCAGGCGACAGGAAGTAACTCTTTCCCGGGATCTGGGGGGGAATCTGGGTTCATGCCGTTAAGCACCTGGCCCATGCCAAGGACAATAGACCCCGGCATTGGGTCGGCCCTGTATCCACCGGACTGCACGTGGATGTCACTCACACCCCGCATAATTGGATGAGTTGCTTGATCCTCACTGGGCAGAATTCTTGAACTTTGCTCGTGGTTATCACCGTAGTGCCCAACCCAGGTCTCGCCCAAAACCTGGCGGCCAAAACCGCCTTCGTATTCTTCGCCGGCATAGTCCCACGTGTACTTGACGAAAGGCCCTCCCGCAATCCGGAAAGCGTGCGTCGAGGTGCGAATACCCAGAATCGGGCCGCCGCGGTCGAGGTAGTCCACCACGTGCTGCATCTCTTCGGCGGAGAAGTCCTGAAAGCGCAGACCAACGATTAAGAGGTCAGCGGTGTCAAGCGCATCGAGGCCGGTGATGTTGGAGCTCCCGGGCTCGATGAAGCCCTCATCGTCGAGAGTGAAGAAGACACTGGACTTGAAGCCCAGGTTCTTGGCCAGGATCCGAGCCATCGCGGGCAAGATCTCTTCGGAACGGTATTCGTGGTCGCCCGCTATCAAGACGATGTGCTTACCGGCTCCTGGCCCGTCGGTGCCTTCATAAACTACGAGGTGCGGGTTGTCCTGCGGTAGAGGAAAGGAAAAGGCTGCCCCACTGGCGATGAGTATCAGCAACGAAAGCGTGGCTGTAAAGGCTGACCGGGACGACGACAAAGAGAGGACTGCTGCTCTACACACCACGGAGTTCCTCCTCGAAGAGCTGGCGCAAGCGCTTCGCCACCAGAACTTCTTCACCATCCCTCAAGCACCGCGTCCGCACCGTCACACCGTCGTAGGCCAATCGAGGCTCACCGTCCCTGAGGCGCTGCCGAACCTCGTTCGCAGTCACAGGAAAGACCTCTTCGTCCCAGGCAAGCTCTACATCAGCGTAGCCTACTGTGTTGAGTGCGTACTCCGCATTGAGGCCATCGATGTCCTGAATCTCGTCGGCAATCCAGCGCGCTTTCGCATTCCAGCCCTCCACCAAAGCCTGGTGGTCAAGGGCAACGAAGCGTTCCAGGGCGACGACGAGGCCGATGATTTCTTCCTTGCCAACCTTCATTCCACGGCCGAGGTTGCCGTTGGGCGAGGCATGCAGCCTGGCGGCTTCAATCAGATCGGAGCGCCCGGCGAGAATACCGGTCGATTGAGGCCCGCGAATCCCTTTTCCGCCGCTGATCGTCACCAAATCAGCTCCCGCTGAAATGAAACGCGACAGGCTCACCCGCGGCAGGTCGGAGGCCATGTCGACCAGCACGGGAACACCAGCTCTCTTGCCGATCTCGATGAATTCTTCCGGCATGATGACGTGGTCACCGTGGTCCGTTGCCCGCTTCCTGGGAAGCGGTGGTCCAAACTCCTTTTGCTTTTCAACCGCAACGAGGACCGCGATCATCGCCGTATTCTCGTTGATCTTCGCCGCCACATCCTCGCGCGTGGAAGCCTCAACAATGTTCATTCCAGCCGCACGGTAGGCACGGTCGTAGCTGAAACGATGCTCGGTTTGGATGAGACACTCACGTTGGGGCCAAGTCGGATGCGGCAGGTCCCTAATCTTGTCTGGATCGGTCCCGGTCAGACAGGCGGCGGCTCCAAGGATCATCGCCGAGAAGGCGCCGCAGGTAACCAAAGCGTCTTCGGCGCCCATCAATTGAGCCACTCGGCTCCCGGCTGCCGCGGTTAGTTCGTGCATGTCGACGAAGTAGTCGTTGGCTTCCGCCATAGCACTCAGGACCTCTGCTGGCATCCTGGAGCCACCCAGGGTCGTGATGTGCTCGTGGGCACCAAGGTGCGGGCGGACTCCAAGCAGACGAGTGTAGATGTTGTCGCGCAGAGACGCTTCAGAGTTGGCGATGCTACCCGGAGCAGCGGTACCCTGCGCACCCAACGCTACGGTGCTCTTATCCGACCCAGCCTGACAAGCGGTTCCCGTCAACCCCGCAAGACCCGCTGCGGCGCTGCCACCGAGGAACCTACGGCGGCTCAATTCATGGTCTTGATAGTTCATCGCGTGCCTCCCATTTCGGAGAAAATTACGGACGGACACTAACGATCGCCCGCACAGAAGGTCAAGTCCTATGGCCTTGCAACTCGACACCCGGGCCCAGGAAACTCTGCAACCTGGAACGCTAACGTTGCCACGCTTTGGGGTTTCTTTGTAGCCTGCTCCGAGAAACGAAACTACAAGAACCGAAATGAACGGAGCGGACCATGATCCGTTGTGCAATTGCCATAAGTTTTTTCATCCTTACTTTGCTCCAACCCGGGTTCGCGCAAGATGAATCGCCCGCCGTTGACTGGCAGATGGTTAACTCCATCCGTGAGGAGGGACTACAACGCTCACAGCTTGCTGCCACGCTCTCCTACATGACCGATGTTCTAGGGGCGCGGTACACGCTGTCGCGTGACATGCAACGCGCCCAGCAATGGGCGGTTGCCGAAATGAACCGAATAGGACTAATGAACACGGCTATCGAGCCGTTCATGGACTACGGAGTGAGCTGGGACAATGAGTATTTTTCGTTACACATGCTTGAGCCGGACTACCAGCCCATGGTCGGGTATCCACTCGCTAATACACCTGGAACCAGCGGTGTACAACAAGTGCCTGTGGTCATAGTGGATGCACGAACGCAACAGAATCTTGAGCGCTACCGCGGCAAACTTCAGGGGGTTGCCGTGCTCTCGACGCCACCAGCCGCTATTGACCTAACACGCTTTTCCAGAGGTGTCACCCGGTGGACAGACGAGCAATTGCGAGAGCTTGAGCAACCCGCTCCTCCTGAGACACCACGTCCCTCCCCTACACCCCGAAATCCCGATGTGCTCAGCGCGGTGGATCAAATCGCGTTCTTTAAATCCGAAGGCGCCGTGATCGTTCTCGAGTCACGTAGCGGTTGGCCGGGGGCCGTGCGTGGTTTCGCTCGACCCGGAACCAAGGTCGACAATTGGTCGCGCGAGGGGAACTTAAACTCTCTGCCCATCGTTGCGGTGAACCCCGAGCACTACAACCGCATGTACCGCATCCTTGAACGGGACATACCGGTCATCATAGAAGTTGAGATACGCAACCAGATTGGTGACGTAGTGGAGCAAGCGAGCAACGTATTAGGCGACATTCCTGGCTCTGACCTTGCAGACGAGTTGGTGATGCTCGGTGCCCATTTCGACACATGGCACGCCAGCCCAAATGCTTCCGACAACACTTCGGGTGTAGCCGTGATGCTCGAGGCAGTCCGAATCCTAAAAGCCGTTGGGGTTGAGCCGAGACGCACAATCCGCGTCGCGCTGTGGGCCGGCGAGGAGCAAGGTATCTTCGGTTCGCGCGAGTATGTTAGGAAGCACTTCGGCGATCCGAATGACTCGGAGATCGGTGTCACGCCCGCCCACGAAACTTTCTCGGTGTACTTCAACCAGGACTATGGCCCTGGCCAGTACCGCGGCATCTACCTCCAGGGCAACGAATCCGCGCGCAGGATGTTCACGGCCTGGTCGGAGCCATTCCATGACTTAGGGATGACAACGGTTTCACCGCGGGGTGTGGGTAGCACTGATCACGTGCCCTTCGACAACGTCGGGTTGCCAGCGTTCCAGTTCCTGCAAGACCGAGTCGGAGGCACGGGCGGCCACACCAACTTAGACTACTTTGACACGCTGCCGCTCGACGACCTCAGAAAAAACGCCGTGATCATCGCTTCCTTCGTTTACCACGCTGCGATGAGCAACGAGCGGATTCCGCGCAAGCGCATGGCCAGGTGAAACTGGCGGGCGGCGAGACGCTGCGAGTCTGGCGCGAGGTCGAGGAGGTCGCCGCCGAGTCCGGCTAGCGGGCGCGTCAAAGGTCGGCCCACCGACCGGCATGATCACCGCCGGTTTCCGCAAAACCTCATAGCGGTGTCTCGAGATATCTCGCTGTCGAACGCTCGGAAATCGCCATCCTGCTGTGCGAATGTTCGGAAGAAATCAGACTGATATTGATCCACGGCTATCCCATGCCCGCAATCCTTGATCCTCATGCCGATGAGCACGTTCTCTGAAGTCGTTACCGGCGGGAAGTTATAGAGGTAGTACTGGGAATACTCCTCATACCCCGAATACTCGAGATCGAGATGCTCGGCCCATCTTTGAAGGCTACTTGGATTTGAGGGGGTGTTTTCGTCCCAAGCAGAGTACGTACGCCCATGTACTGTCTCTCGAAGTCCGTCGATAATCGTTGGCGGGGAAGGATTGGCGAATTCTTGGAAATTGATACCTCTCTTGCCCGTCTCTTGACCGTTGAACCACAGCCCTTGATCCTGCTCGCCCTGGATGTGGAAAACAGATGGCAATGTGCTAGGGGTGTTTCCTTTGAAATCGACAATCCCTTCCCGAAGATCTGAACCTCCCGTTACGGAAATGGCTCTAAAGGAATAGGTGTCGTTCAAGCCGGCATCGGTTAGATCGATCGGGCCACCCAATACGTACGAGAGCAAAAAGATCGCCCCGGACGAATGACCGACCCCGAAGATGTTTTCCGGATCGATGTTGATATCGGACGACGACTGTAGTGCATTGAGCAACGTATGAACGAACGCGAAATCGTCCCGCTCTGCCTCGAAACCCTTATGCCAGAACCACATACCGCGCGCCCCACCGTCCTCAGGCGCTCGGGGAACCTCCGGCTTCTTCTCGGAGAAGGCAGACATTCTGACGACGATGAAATCGTCTTTATACGGTTCCAACCGCGGTGACCAATCCAAATACCTCAAAACGCCTTCGTCGTTGACTGTAGGACGACACATACAGCCATGAAAAAACAGAACAACCGGATACGCTTCTTCACGGTTGTATGAGATGGGGAACGTAACGGAGAAATGTCGGTCGTAGCCGTTGATGTTGACGGTGCCACGATTCGTCTGCGCGATGTCCAAACTCGAGAATACGAGTTCGGCGTCATCGGACTGCGACGATGAGACTGGAGTCGGAGTCTCGGAATCCCGGCTTTCGTCGGCGGACACTCGAGTGCAAGCCGGCAACAGCATCATGGCGCCCGAAAGCAGAAAAAGGGCGGCCGCTTGGGTTCGAATCCGTATCTTCATTGTTCTCTCCCGGAAATGCTCAATAGACTGTGGGCCGACGCTCACAGAGCGTTGCGCAACACGTCCAGCATGATGTCGATGCCTGCGTTGAGGTACGACCGAGGAATCGTGAGGGACGGCATCAGGCGGAGGACGTTGCGCCGCACCGTCCGCTTGTCGAGCGGCTTGCCCTTCGCGTGCTCGGGGCTCATGTAGCCGGCAGTGCCCCTGGATTTTCCAGGTTCGAGTAGGAACGCTTCATCGGAGCTTCCCCTCGCAAAGACGCACATATTCCTGCTGCTCCTGCCCTCGGCGCACGCCAGCAGCGCAGGCTTCCCAAGCTTCTTGGGCCCGCCCTGAATCGCCGAGAGCTTCGAACGCTAATCCCCTCCAGTAGTTGGCACGAGCTTCAAGGGGCTCGTGGGGGCGGCCAGCGTTTAGGTTGGCGGGATAGGTAAGGGCCATGTCGAAATCAGTGAGCGCTGCCTGCAGCTCCGTGAACAGATACAGCTCTCCAGCAACAGTTCCCGCAGCAATCTCCTCGTCGCTCATACCATCCTCGTAGCGGTTTATACCTCTATTGATATGGGCGCGTGAAAAAATTTCCCAGGTATCACGAACACCCTCGCGGTTGGTGAAAGTAGTGGATTCAAGCAGTGCAATAGCGTCATCGAAACGCTTAACAACTGTGTAGGTATCAGCGAGCAAAACAACGACATCAGGTCGTCGGTATTCGTCACGGGGAAGAGACTCAAGCACCACAATCCCCGCGTCGGCGTCTCCCTGCTCGATCAAAATTCGCGCCAGGTCACGGTGAAGGGTCTGGTCATCCGGCCGAGCTCTAATCGCCGCCCGGTACCAACTAGCGGCGGCAGTCAGGTCACCATCGAGCCTCCACGCAAGTAGTCCTAGATTGCGTGTCGCGACACTGAGTAAAGAGTCAATCTCCACGGCCCGGCGCCACTCGGGCTCGGCTTCGTCAAAACGTCCAAGGCCAGCGTAAAGATTTCCGAGGTACGCGTGCGCCCGAGCATCATCGGGGTTTTCCGAAATCGCGTGCTGCAGCACATCGATCATCTCGGTCCGCGAAGGGAAGACGTAGTCGGCCTTGATCTCGCTAGCTTGCGCGATCAGGCTTTGCGATTCCTCATTGTTGCCGAGCTCATGTTCAAAGTACGCGATCGTGTACAGCGGCAACGGACGTGGTAAATCCTGATTGTCGACCAAGACGGCGCGAGTAAACGCGGCAGCTTCCCGGACTAACCCCAGTTCGGCGAGAGCGAAGGCGAGCTCAAGATGCGCGAACTCGGTCTCCCCTACCCAACCGACGGATAGCGCAAACCTTTCAGCACTGGCAGCCAAGTCACCGTCACTAAGATTCGCCCCTCCTGAACCCTCTTTCACCAGTTCCGCGACAGCCCATGGCACAAGCCGGACAGTTCCTGACTCCACATCTTCTGCTGCTGCCAACGCGGCCCTATCGATATCACCTAACCTGTAGGCAGCGATCATGTGCGACTCACTGAGCCGTACATGATCGGTGTCACTTTCGGCAAGCCCAGCTTCAAAGGCCGCGATCGCCTCGGGGAAATCGTGCAGCCGCATACGGGCGCGACCAACGAGACCGTGGCCAAGCGGCGTGGGGCGAACGGCTTCGGTGGCCGCAGATCCGTCAGCAAGGGCGGCGTCGAGATCACCGAGCTGTAGGTTCGCCACGCCGCGCAAGTACAGGATCATGCCGTCCTCTGGATCGATAATCCGAGCCTGGTTGAGAAGCTCCTTGGCACGTTCATAACGACCTACCTCAGCGTCAAGCACTGCCAGTGACACCAACGCCGACGCGGCCGAAGTAGCGGGGTCCATGGATGAGTCGCTCTCGAGGACAGCCCTGTAGCCACGCCGGGCCCCTAGGCGATCACTCTTCTTGTCTAAATCGAGGGCATCCAGATACATTTGGTCACTCGTCCGCTGCAGTGGAGCATCTTCCAGTGAGGGTGCCGTTCTTTCTGGGATATCGAGGGGCGATTCGTATCGGAGCAAACTGGCACCCGCACCCGATTTAACGTCGACGCTCACCGCTTCGCCCGGAGCAATCGATAACGGAATGACCTGTACGGACCGCGGATTGAAGTTGACTGTTCTCGAGACGATCTGTTCGTACCCCCGGCGAACTACGAGCCGTGCGTTCGGGAAAACACCCGTAGACAAAAAGCGTAGCTCGACACCGGCAGACGGCTCCTCTCCAATGCCTGCAGCCATATTCCAACTTCCGAGTGACCCAGCTTCACGGCGCTGCACCGCCATGTCAGGAGTGGCGTATTCGAAGCCATCGATTAACCCACCAACCGGATACCAGAACTCCTGCCACGCTACACGTCCACCTGGTCTGAGCATCTCAAAGTCTGCCTGTGTCAAAAGCGGACCGCTCTGTACCTCGATGTATGGGCCGTCATCATCCGTTAGCGCCGCCTGGGCCACCATCCCCTCATCGGACTGCCCCCAAGTCCAGGCCTTTTTCCCCGGAAGCACGTTATGGTCCGCCACCTGCACGATGCCATAGTCACGATCGATGTCGTAAGCACCGAAAAAATCGGCCGCCACTTCATACCCAAAGACCGAGGTCGGTTCTGGGTAGTTCTTTAACCAACTTAGATCGCTGCCCTGGTGTACCGGCCAGGAGAAGAAATTGACACCATTGTGATCGGAACCCAGTGTCATCGGGTAAATGAAACGAGTGCCGTCCCGTTGCGGAAAGGCGGTGTTATTCCAAAAGTAGTAAGGATGCACACCATCGGTTGGGTTAAAAATCTCAATTTGTTCATCAAGATAGGCACGGCCAGGATGCAACGTCAGGCGCACAGTCCATCCGGTGCGGAAGTTCATCTCGGTGTAGCCAATTACCAACGACGCTGAACCATCCGGGTTTTGTACACCGACAACATCGACCGGCGAAAAGCTCGTCACCGTGTGCCCCTGTGGCCCCCGGTTCCACTCGATCCCACCCGAAACCCAGGCACCGCGCAGGGCAATGTGCCCCGGCTTAATGACCTGATTGGCATGGAACATTTCTTCGCCCCGCACTTTGTCGTATACGGAGTGGATACGGCCACCGATCTCTGGCAAACACATGATCCGCAAGTATTCGTTCTCCAGATAAACAACGCGATAGGAACGATCCACGAGTTCACTGGTAAAGCCATCTTGAGTTGTGTACGGGTAGTTATTAGAGCCGGTGAGTTCGAAGAACTGTGGATTCGGATCGTCGGGCCGAAGCGGGTAGGTTGGGATGATCACCTGCTGTTCCCACGTCGTAACCTCGCTTGAAGAACCAATTCCGTCGCACCCGGAAAGAAACAAAGTGGCAGCGAAAATAAGAAGCCAGGCCCGAAAAAACCACTCGACACTCAGCCTTGAGGCCAATAACTTTTCTAGGGTTCCATTCATTCGATGAACTCCAGCGCTCGAAATACTGCGGGTTCGTGGAAACTCGGGCCGCTGGGCGGCGACCAGGCAGCGTAGACAACGTCACGATCGGGCTCTGTCGGACCAAACGGTCGCTTGATCCGGAAGATGTTGAAGCGCCAAACGTCCCCATCATGGGGCGGAACGGACACACTGCTAATAGCCGTTAGCGTTGCGAAACTTCTCCATGGAAGGATGGCGATGGCCATCCAGCCAACCGGCGCACCATCAGCACCAATCAGAGGGTGTACCTTGCTCTGCAGTCCTTCGTGATCCCACTCAATATCCGATCGTACATTGGGCGCACCCTCGAATATCAACAGGTCACAAACCACGTTGTGTGGGCTGATCTCAATCTCAGCATAGTTGCGGCCATCACCATCTGGGTCGATGAAGATCTCGACCACCTCCTCCGTCCACAAATGGTCATCACGTTTGGTCAACGTGTACCACGGCGAAGGATCGACGGCATCAAAACGTACGAATAAGCCCGCCTCACTCCAAACTGCACGAAAGGAGGTCCCATAGATTTGTGGCCCCCACGCGACTTTCCGGGCCTTCTCCCACGCTTTACCGTCGCCACTTAGCAGTGCTTGGGTCGAAGCAGAGCTACGACGCGCACCATAGCTTTCTTCGATGTTACTGCGACCAGTTTGAATTATTGGCATGGCTACCATGAACATGGCAACGAGGCAGGTCAAAAACATCGGCATGGAGAAAGGTTACCCCAGCCAGCGGAGGATCTCCTCGGCAAACCACTGACATTCACGAAGTCGGGGCGGTTCTAAATCCAACACTATCGAGGATTACCACCCCAGATGGAGAACGATCAAAGACGAATTCAATACGTGCTGGCCGCGATACATCAAACTTCGGGTTGGCCTCGAGAAACCATTCGAGTGGCAGCAAGAAGCTCTGGAAGACAGCTTCGGAATCGGTCCGTGGATCATCGACGAACGTCTTGCGCAACTGCACCTCAAGCTGCGGTTGCACCATCGAGAAGCGACTAAGAAGCACTTCGGCAACGTTGCTCCGTGTATCAACAAGGCGAATTGTGAAGTCGATCGGCTCACGAGGACCGCCTTTATCTTCTTCCTCATTGTTACTATTAGAATTGTTCTGATCCTGCGATCTCTCTAGTTCCTGAGTACCCAGATCTTGTCGATGCTGGTTGTCTTGTTCTTCGTCCTTGAGCCTCAGATGGGCCGGCGCCTTTGAGCTTTCGTTGGCATCGGCAAGCGAGAAAAACAGTGCGCTGGAAGGATCGACAACAAACTGCTCAGGCAAGTCGATAACGTAACGGGGCGTGATGTCGTCATCGTCAAGGTTGGTGGCTACGTTTCCTTCAGTTGACTCCCTATCAGACTCATCAGACGCTTCTTCATGTTCATAGGCGACATCGTCACCATTTCGATCCTCCAAGACCTCCCAGCCGAGGTATACGCCAGCGGTCTCCTTGGTACGCGACTTCATCGAAATCCGTTGCTCTCGCCATACAGTGAGGTTTTGAGCCATTGTTGAACCACCAGCCAGCGTTGTGGTCGTCACGTCAACGTCCTCGTCGAAGGTCGCCACCTTCATGGAGCGGGCGTCGTCGAACTCCACCAAATAAGCTGTCTCCGGTAGCCACTGCTTGCCTTCACGAGCGTCTGTAAACAACGGCAGGTAGTTGAGCTGCCCACGCAGCGTCGCCTCAAGAAAAGCACTGATATACACCTCGGCGACTTTGCGCTGGTCTCGTTCGGCGATCAACGACCGAGTCGAGAGAGACCGACCAGAAGGCAATCTGGAGTCGCGATCACCCCATACTTGGTTGAACTGGCCATGGTTGGCGCCCATCACGTACAACGACGATTTAAATCGGTAGGGGCCACCTGAAAAAGTTACATGCTCGTACTGGCTGGCACCGCTGAACGAACTAACGTCACCATCGTTGGCACCGTGAATCACGAAGTAGTTGATATCGGAAAGGTCCGTGTAGCGTCCGCCAGGCTGATACTGCCCCATAACCGGAGCGATGGCGATCACAGCGTTGATGTCGAAGTTGTAGTCAAACGGGACGGTTGCATCGTCCGGGTAATATGGAAGGGAATTAAAAAACGCCGCAATAGTAACTGCCTCTCCGCCCCGTGAATGACCGATCAACCCTATGCGACTCATATCGATTTCACCGACAAAAGGGTTGAATGTCTGCTCGTTATCCCCCACGGAATCTTCCCTAGCGCCGTTTTTCCCTGAGCCACCAGTGACCTCGCCCTCGTTCCATCGATCCCATACCTTGAGGTGTTCAAGCAGCAGCCAGCCACGCGCATCATTCTCCTGACTTATATTGCCGTTGATGAAATTTTCATCGACCGACACCAGGACGTAGCCACGACTCGCAAGCAACTCGCCTAAGTATTTGTACCCGGGGTCTGAATACTCGTACATACTGTGGTTGCCATGCACGATGAGCACGAGCGGGAATGGGCCATCACCATCCGGGTACCAAACGCGACCTTGCAGAGGCAATTCGTCGCGATCAAAGCCCCAAAAATCTTTGCGCTCATCGCCTGATCTGCCAATCCAATTGGCTAGGAACGGTCGACCATCGACCGTCTCAGTGATCAGGTCAGCGTCGCGTCCGAACTCCGGACGACGAATGTCCGCGCCGCTGCCGTAAGTCAAATAGAGAACCTCGTGAGGCCCGCGCTCCGAAGGATCCGTCAACGATAAGCCCACAACCGATGCTGTTCCGTCGGTCTCAGCTTCACGAGCGGCGTTACGATACTCGATCGCATCGAAACCTGGATTCATCACCCAATACAAAAGATAACCAACGGTTAAGATGCCGAACACAATACCGATGATCGCGATGCCCTTTTGGAACCGCGTGATCGCCGAAATATCCTCGCGAGAGATCACCGCCAGCGCAGCACCAGCAACGGAGAACGCAATGACGCTAACCCATAGAACCCGGTCGTCGGTACTGAAAGGGAAGGAGCTCGCCAGTACCCCAGCGCAGGCTCCCAACATCAGGCGATAACGCCACGGCATGTGAGCGATCACAGTGGCAAGGACCACCATGCCGACACCGTACATGACCGCCTCACGGACCCCACGCACGGCGTTCGCAACGCGGTCGTAGGTCGGGAACGGCAACATCGAACGGTGTAGAACGCTGTCGGCAACAACCACGATTGTCGCGATGAACAAACCTAGCGCAGCGCCCTTCCAAGAGCGCTCACCAGGAGTCGCTTCCTGCCACTTCTGGCGCATCCATTCCCATGCACGGACGAAAAACCAAAACGCCCGCGGGAAACGCACTGCAGTCCGCGCTAGCCACTCCACGGTCTTGGTCTTGATGTTCATTGTCAGATCTTGGCTCCCCAGGAAGCGCTGCGCGCCGACTCTACCCAACCGCCAAAGGACACGCAAACGCTGCGCGCCGAACTTCCACTGAACAAGCACACGGAGTAACGTTGCGGCCGGTGAACACTTCCAGCTCTGTGCTTCCTGTGCCCGCGGATTAATCGACGTGAGCGTGCTTCTAATTTCCACCTACGAGATGGGGCGCCAGCCATTTGGTCTCGCCTCCCCGGCTGCCTTTCTTGAAGAAGCGGGTTTCGATGTGGCCTGCCTGGATCTTTCTGTACAACGGCTTGACCGTGATGCCGTCGAGCGTGCCGCTCTTGTCGCTTTCTACCTGCCGATGCACACAGCGGCGCGTATCGCTCTAAACGTGCTTGACAAAGTCGTGGTGTGGAACCCGGATGCTCACGTCTGCTTGTACGGCCTTTACGCCCTGGCAAGCGCTAAGGTCATGCAACAACGCGGCGCATGCACGATCCTCGGTGGTGAATTTGAGGAAGGGCTGGTGAGACTGGCGCAGCGTATCTGTCCCCCGGTACAAACCAGCCCCGACCAAACTTTAGAATACCAGCCCGAAACCAACATTGAGGGAGAGAGGCAAGTCGAACCGGAGATCTCGCTGAAACGCCAACAATTCCAGACACCGCGCCGTAATAATTTGCCGGCACTCGCAGAGTACGCCCACCTCACCACGGCCAATGGCGCGCGTCGAACCGTCGGGTACACCGAGACAACTCGCGGCTGCAAGCATATGTGCCGCCATTGCCCAGTTGTGCCAATCTACGGCGGTCAGTTTCGCGTCATCCAACCCAAAGTTGTACTTGCCGACATCGAGCAGCAGGTCGTTGCCGGTGCGGAACACATTACTTTTGGAGATCCCGATTTTCTCAATGGTCCTAAGCATGCGGCCAAAATCGTTACAACGTTGCACAAGCGATACCCGCATCTGACCTATGACGTGACTGTAAAGGTCGAGCACCTACTTGCTTATCCTGCTCTGCTGTCGACGCTGCGTGAGACCGGATGTGTGTTCGTAACCAGTGCTATCGAGTCGGTCGACAACCGTGTTCTGGAGATCCTCGACAAGGGCCACACACGGGACGATTTCTTTGAAGTTGTGCGATTGTTCCGCGAAGCAGGCCTGGCTCTACAGCCAACGTTCGTCGCCTTTACCCCGTGGACCACACTCGATAGCTATGCCGACCTACTTTCCACTCTCATCGAGTTGAACATGATCAATAACGTACCGTCGATCCAGTTGGCGATCCGGTTGTTGATTCCGGCTGGCTCGTGTTTGTTGGAGGTACCCGAGGTGAACCGCTTAATTGGTGAATTCGAACCTCGATCACTCGGCTATCCATGGCGTCATAGTGATTCGCGCGTCGATGAGTTGCAGCGGGAGATTCAAACCACGATTGAGCACGCTACCGCCTGTACGGACCGACTAGAAATTTTCGCGCTGATTTGTGAGCTTTTAGGCCCAAGGCTCGAACAACCTGCTCCATTGCCACCAGTAACCACTATAAGGCCGAGGGCCACAATCCCCTATCTCAGCGAACCCTGGTACTGCTGAGCAGAACCTACCCAGGAGCAGTTAGCTCCTTTCTAACAGGTCACGGTCCTAGCGACGGGTGCAAATCGATGCGGTACCCTGCTGGGACGATTCCAACATACACGTGACCCTATCGCGGCTGACTCGAAGGAAGATCGATGACACCACGCCCTGCTAAAAACCCACTTCATCCCGCCCGCCAACGTCCGTGCATTGGGTCTGCCATCATGCTGCTTGTCGCTCTGCTGGCCAGCTCAATCGCTTCAGCGGTCCCCCAGGCAGAGATCCCGACACCAGAAGAGTTCTTTGGTTTCGCGATCGGTACCGATGAAAAGCTCGCCCGCTGGGACCAAATCCTGGAGTACTTCGATCTGCTTGCCGAAACTTCCGGCCGCGTGCGCGTTGACGAATACGGCCCCACAACTCTCGACAACCGCTTCGTCTCGGTGGTCGTAACTGCGCCTGAGAACTTCGCTGACATTGACCGCTACGTCGACATAGGTCGCCAACTCGCCGACGGACGCAGTCTTTCACAGCAACAGGCGCGGGCGTTGGCCCAGGAAGGCAAGGTCACTGTCGTCCTTAACCACAACATACACAGCTCCGAGATCGGCTCGTCGCAGACCAGCGTGCAGCTGATCTACGAGATGGCGACGTTGAACACTCCGTTAATGGAGGAGGTTCTTGACAACGTGATCATGGTGCTAGTGCCGTCGTCGAATCCCGACGGCCAGATCATGGTTACCGACTGGTACAACCAAAACCTCGACACCGACTTTGAAGAAGCACCGATGCCGTACCTGTACCACCACTATGCCGGCCACGATAACAATCGAGACTTCTTCATGGGCAATCTCGTCGAGACCCGCTACATGTTTAAGCTCATGTTTGACGACTGGGCGCCGCAGGTGTACCTCGACCAGCACCAGATGGGGTCCGGCGGGGCGCGCATGTTTGTGCCGCCGTTCCCCGACCCCCAGAGCCCTGACATCCCACCGCTGCTGTTCCAGGAGATTCGCCTACTCGGCGGCCAGATCGTCACCGACCTCCAGGCGGAAGGCAAGAAGGGCATCCTCACCGGCGAGATGTACCGTATCTATGGCCAGGAGGGAGCGCTGAACTGGCGCTTTCACAACGTCGTCGGTCTGCTTACTGAGACGGCGAGCGCCCGCATCGCCTCGCCAGTCACGCCAAACAGCGGCGGCCGGGCTGGTCGCGGCGGGCGTGGTGGTGGGAGTCGAGGCGGTGGGAGTCGAGGCGGTCGGGGGGGCAGTTCCGAATTCTCTGTTGCCATGGTCGATCCTTGGCGCGGCGGTACGTGGACGCTCGGAGACATCGTCGACTACCAGATGATTGCGGCGCGCGGTGTGCTTAAGCAGACAGCGCGCAACAGAGAGGATTTTCTGTACAACCAGTGGTTGATGGCGCAGGAAACCCTGAAGCGGGCCGAAATCGAAGGACCCTACGCCTGGGTCATTCCCATCGATCAGTCCGATCCGAACACCGCCGCCGATCTGGTACAGCGACTAATCAACCAGGGCATCGAGGTCTACCAGGCTGGCGAGTCTTTTGAGGCGATCCTCTCTACAGATCCGCTTCCGTTGCCGGGATTCATCCCTCCTGATCCCGCCGAAGAGACAGCAGCTGAAGGCGACGAGGAAAGCGAAGAAGGCGAGAGCGAGGAAAGCGAAGAAGGCGAGAGCGAGGAAGAGCCCGAAACGGAACCCGAGCCGGTCACCTATGCCGCCGGCTCATTCATCATTCCAGGCGCCCAGCGAGGACGTCCCGCCTTGATCGACCTTCTCGAGCCACGCTCCCCTGTGATCAAGTACGAATATCGAGACGGCCCGGTCCAGAGACGCTACGATTCCACCGCCTACACCATGTCGATGCAGATGGGCGTCGACGTCGCTCGCGTCGATACGCAGTTCGACGTCACCACCACAACAATCAGCACCGCAGTGCCGCCGATGCCGGAGATCCCTAACCGAGCAAGTAGCGGTTACGCGCTCGATCCGCGGATCAACGAAAGCTACGTTGCCGTCAACCAGCTGCTTGCCGAAGGCGTCGAGGTCTATCGAAGCTCAGGGCCACTAACCGTCGAAGCCGGTGAACTACCAGCCGGCACCTTCATGGTCTCAAGGCGGACGCCCGAGATCGCTGACCGGATGCAACAGATCGCATCGGAGATGCGCGTGCCCGTGTTCATCGATCCGGAAGGCTCGGGAAGCGACATACCGGTACAGATTTCCGGCGCCCGCATTGGCTTATACAAGCCCTGGCAGGCGTCGATGGACGAGGGCTGGACACGATTGACGCTGGAGAATTACGGCTTTCCGTTCCAGAGCGTAGACAATGCCCGTATTCGCGAGGGGGGCCTCGGCGTCAACTTTGACGTGCTGATCATCCCGCAGGGCGTGCAACCTCGGACCTTGATCAACGGCATTTCCGAGGAGCGCATAATGGAGCCCTACGCCGGCGGCGTCGGCGACGAGGGCATCGAGGCAATTATCGAGTTTGTCGAAGAGGGTGGCACGCTGCTGACCTTTGAACGCTCGGACCAAATTGTGTTCGAACACTTCAATGTGCCAGTCAAGGACGCGTTACAGGGCCTGCAGCAACCCGACTTTTACCTACCGCCAGCGGTCTTGAAGCTCGATGTCAACAACGAGCACCCGCTCGGCTATGGAATGAAGGAAGAAGCCTTCGCGTTTTTCGGCGGCGGCCGAGCCTACGAGCCAGACGGTTGGGACGCGGCGGCGGGCAATATGCGAGTCGTCGCCACCTGGCCGTCTGAGGGCCGTGTGCTGGCGTCCGGCGAAATGCTCGGCGATGAGTTCCTGGCTGGCCGCGGCGCTGTCATCGAGGTCGACTACGACGACGGCAAAATCGTGATGTATGGCTTCCGCGTGCAGCACCGGGCACAGACGCAGGGCACGTTCAAGTTGTTCTTCAACGCTCTGTATATGACCCAGTAGGATTCGCGTTTCTTATCGCATCAGTGGCTGTTGCTTCATGTAGGATAGCGTCCGCCAGAGCCACTCAAACGGTCCGAACCGAAAGCGCTTCAGCCACCAGGCCGAAAACGGAATCTGAAACGCCCAGATGCCACACACAATCAAAATCTGGCCGGCCCGGCTGACCTGCCCGAAGTAGCCAAGCCCATGGCCGTAGAAGATCGTCGTGGCAATGATGGTGTGCAACAGATAGTTGGTCAGAGCCATGCGCCCGACGTTGGCCAGCCCCGAAGTTACTTTGGTCAACAGGCCATACTTGCAGATCAGCATGATGGCACTCGCATACCCAAGGCTTACGAGCAGGCTGGCGAAGTAGTTGTACACCTGGCTGAAGAAGAAGCGCTCAATACTCCACGCGGAGGCGAAGTTCTGGTGCACGCTGTACACAAGGATGGGCAAGCCGAGAAACGAGATCCCGATGCACCGCTTGTAGATCCGATCAGATAGCTCGGCGCTGAAGAAACCGATCTTGAACAGCGCCATGCCGACGATCATGAGACCGCTGGCACGCCAGAAGGTCCAATAAATGAACGCCTCCGTGTGCGTCCCGACAGCGACCTTCACCCGGCTGCGCCCCTGATCGGACCAGCCCCCCTGGTAGTTGGCAACCTCCTCGGCAATTTGTTCCGGCGTTGGCTGCCAACCAACCATCATTTGCTCAACGTCCTCTTGGGGCCACCATTGTACCGACAGCCCAGCTGTCATCATTAGTACCGGCGAGACCATCAGGGCGATCGCCCCGATGATGATCAGTGCCTTGGGCGAACGACGCTTGAGCCAGAACACCCACAGGGCACAGAGGCTGTAGACAAACAGGATGTCGCCCGCCCACACCCCGTAGGCGTGAACAAGGCCGAACACCATGAGCCAGAAGGTGCGCCGGTAGTGAAGCCCCGTCGCCCGACGGCTCTTTGCTTCGGCGCGTCGCCACATCAGCACGATGCCAGCACCGAACAGCGCCGAGAACAGGACCATGAACTTTTGATCGAATAACAGGTGGCTAACGTACCAGACCCAGTAGTTAGCACCGGTGAGATCGCCATAGGCAGTCGGGTTCATGTACGCCGCGCCGACCATCGAGAATGCCTGGATGTTCATCACCAGGATGCCGAGCAAGGCGAAACCGCGCAGCACGTCGAGCGAATTGATGCGCTCGGTCTGGTCGACCGGGATGAGGCTCGGTAGCTCAGGATCAGAGGCCATAGCGAACCGTACTATTCCATCGGCATCTTCTTTGATGCCAACTGCGGATGGCGAAAGATTGACGCCAGGCCCAGCAGACCGAACAGAGTCATGGTCCCCGGCGCCAGGGCTGGCGTCGCTCCTTTGAGTGATTCCCAGAACAGCTCGAAGCCAGCGCGTGACGGGTACATCTCAAGCTCAAATTCAGCGTTTCCAGTGTAGTGCTGATAAATGCCAATGATGCCTGCGATCACGTATAGAGTCATCAAAAGCTGAAAACTGCGCAGGCTCGCCGCTGCTGGCCTGGCCATCGTCCAGACAACCGCCAACGGACCAACCACCAGTAGATACATCGGCACCAGCTGCCACCAGTCTTCGTTGTGCTCTATCAGATAGAGTTCGGCCAGCACTCCGAGCATGCCGAAAAGAAGGATCGCAAGGATCAGGCAGCGGAACATCCCAATTGTTCGGTGTTCCGCGCCGTTAGCGTCCGATATCAATTACTGCTCGATGTATACGTAGCGGGCGAGCCGTGCAACCTCATTCTCGTCGACGTACTTGCCGATCTCCCGCTCGAACTGCGCCATGTTGACGTACGGCCGGTACTCCTCGAACTCGTGCACCATACGGTTGCCGACGCCCGGGATGGTCAGGAAATCTTCGCTCGATGCCGCGTTTAGGTCCATCGGCACGAAGACGTACTTCTCAAGCCGCGCGACCTCGTCGTCGTCAACGTATTTGCCGATCTCACGCCGGAAACGCAGAATCCCACCCTCCCAGGGGCGATACTCGTCGAACTCGTGCGCCATCCGCCCACCGACGCCTGGTACAAGCATCATCTCTTCTTCGCTGGCGGTGTTGAGGTTGATCGGTACAAACAGATTCACGAAGACCTCAGTCCGTTGCTGGTCGGACAGCGTAGCGGCACTCAACGTCGCGTCAAGCGCTGTGGCGGTCAAGTATGGCCGGCCGGCGATGATGGCCTGCGCGATCGTTGAATCGATGTGCGGTGCCGCCTGCAGCTCGTCTGCGCTGGCGAGGTTCGGGTTCAGCACGCTGTTGTTAGTACCTACCTGGGCAAAACTTCCCACTGCGGCGAACACTGCGATGAGCGCCAAGAAAACGACTCGCGTATGGATCATCTGAATTCCTCCGACCAGTTTGATGCCTCGCAACGGTTTGTGGGGATGGGCGAAACCATGATGACGTGTTCGGTGCGTTCCGAAAACCCTTCAGGCTATTTTACTCAAGCGTAATTGAGATTGAGACTCAATAGCGTTTATTGTAACAAGCCCCTTCGCTACCGGCAAGCCTGCTGACATCAGATGTCACCAAGTAGATTGGCGTAGCCAAACAGTGCAGGGGTCCCGCCTGTGTGGACAAACAGAATCGTGTCGTTCGGCTCCAGGTCACCCCGGCGAACGAGACCGATAAGGCCCGCGAAAGCCTTGCCAGAATAGACCGGATCGAGCAACAAACCTTCGCGCTGTGCCGCGATCTTTATCGCTTCCAACGTGTCCTCAGAGGGATGCCCATAGCCTGGCGCCAGCCAGTCGTCATGTACGACGATGTCCGTCTCATCCACCACGTGAGCCACCTCGAGTTCCTCTCCAGTGGCGCGCGCTGTGCGGAGAATTCTCGCCGCCTGGCTCTTAGCATCGCGACGCACCGAGATACCGTGGACTGGCACCTTAGATCCGGCAGCACGCAACCCAACCAGCAACCCCGCGTGGGTCGCGCCGCTGCCACTGGGAACAACGATGGCGTCGAAATCGGCCCCGAGAACGGCTGCCTGTTCGAGAATCTCCCCGGCAGCCTCAACGTACCCAAGGGCACCAAGTGGCTGATGTCCCTCGGATAGGTAAATAACGTAGGGGGTCTTTCCCTGGCTGCGCAGACGCTCGGCTATTGCATCAAGCTCAGCATCGGCGCCGGTCTCGTCTTCCCCCTCGGGGTAGCTGTGCAGTCGGGCGCCGAAGAGCTGATTGAGAAGAACGTTCCCGGAACGCCGATACGTCTCATCCATACCTTCGACACGCTCTTCAAGCTGGATCTCGCAGCCCATACCAAGCTTGGCAGACGCAGCGGCAGTGGCTCGGACGTAGTTTGATTGCACGGCACCGGTAATCAGGACGGTGTCGGCACCTCGGGCCAGAGCATCTCCGAAGTAGAACTCGAGCTGCCGTGCCTTGTTGCCTCCCATCCCCAAACCTGTGCAATCGTCGCGCTTGACCCACACATCCGGGCCGCCTAGATCGACGCTGATGTTCGGCATCGGCTCGAGGGCCGTTGGCCGATGCGCCAGGGTGGCGCGCTCAAATTCCACAAGCGATCTCATGCTGAAATCACAAACCGCTTATCCACAGACACGAAGCCCCGTCCCAAAAGAGAACGGGGCTCACGATGTTGATTCGGTGCCCGTTTACCTGGCGTCGTCGCGCAACTTAGCAATGAACAAACCTGAACGGCCAGACGTAAAAATCACAACGCGCGATTCGAAGAAAGGATAGTTGCTCCACGAACTCGCACCGGACATCCCCTCAGGACTAGTGTCGAAGTAGCCGATCTCCTTGGGGTCCTCGGGGGTCGACACATCGAAGATACGTAAACCGGCGTCGTAATTGCTCTGATACATGAGGTCGTCGACCACATAGAGGTTATGGTCAGTCGACGTAACATCAGCGATGTACTCACCAGCCAGCACCGGATCATCAAGCTCGCGGACATCCCATACCAGTGTGCGTGTACCTTCCACCAGTCCTTGCGGCTCGTCCCCCTCGTCGTTCATGTAAAAGTATTCGTGATCCTCGGTCAGCCAGCCCTGATGGGTGTAGGCAACGTTTGGATACGTCGACATGCCGACCGCCACGGGGTTTCGCTTATCGGTAACGTCGGCGATCGACAGCGCCGTCTCGTTGGAACCGAAGCAGATCTCGTGTCCCGTGTAACGGGTATCAGGACCGTTGTAGATGACGCACTGCGCGTCGTGCGAATAACCGGTGCCGCGTCGGCCCGTGGTGACGTCGGCGAAACAGCCGGCAAACGCCGGTTGCTGTGGGTCCTCAATGTTGACCATGTGTAACCCGCCGCCGCAGGTCTCGCCACCACCGCTAGCACCGACAACAAACGCAAATGCTGAGTCTTCGTTAATTACAATGTTGTGGGCGCTGTCGATCAACCCATAGTGGGCGTCCTCGTCGAAAACAATCGCCTCTCCAGCGAACTCACGTAACCGGGTCAGATCGAACACCTGCACACCATGCTCGCCAGCACCATCGGAGACAATGTAGGCATGGTCGGCGCGCACCTTGACATCGCGCCAGGTGGCTGGGCGCGCGCCCTCGTGCATGTCCAGTGTTCCGACGAAGACCGGATTATAAGGGTCGGTGACATCGACGAACGACATCTTTTCGGTCATGCAGACAAGTGCATAGTCTCTGCCGGTCTCCGGGTCGGTCCAGCCCCAGATGTCGTTGGTGGTCATCCCACGGCCACCACCCATATCCCGCATCGGTAAGAACGAGAGGATATCGACGCCCTTGCATGGGTAGCGGTCGATCATTCCATCCGTGCACTCCATCAACTCACCAGTTAGTGCAGGCAAGCCCTTCCTCTCGCTCAACACCTTAGTATGGTTCCAGCCGTTGTAGCCACGCGTCATGATCATCGCAGTCCCGGAACCGCGGTCGTCACCTGGCAGGCCAGCAACCATCACATCACCATTGAATGCTAGCGTGCTGGCAAACTGCGCTCGGCCGCTTAGGCTCCCTGGGCCCACTTTAGATACGCCGCCAACGTTGATCTGGCCATTTCCTGTGTCGTGGCTATCGAAACGGTAAATCGCTCCGCCTCCACCAGATCCTGGGGCACCGATGAAGATCTCATTGCCAGCCGCCACGATAGACGAGCCGAAGCCTACACCCGAGGTGGCATCAAAAGGCTGCAGACTCAGGCTACTGTTCCACTGTTCCGACTCTTCATCGAACAAATACACGGCCACTGATCCAACACCCCCGTTGGCACCGGAAGAGCCGATCAGCGCTGAACCAGCGTACATCGTGATCGCGCCCCCGAACCCGGCGCCTGCAGTGCCCTCCTCAGGAAACTTGACGATGCGTTCGAATGAGTCGCCGTCACGACGAAACCCGTAGACGACCCCCGCCCCCCGGTTGGTACCGGGGGCACCGATTAGAACGTAGTCACCCTCGGCAGCGATCGCGCTTCCGAAGCGCGGGCCAACGGGGCCACGACGGCGCCGTGGCTGCGGCTCCGCATCCTCGGGCGCCGCTTCCGGCGCGTCACCTTCCAAGCGACCAATTTCACCCCAGCTACTACCCTGTCGCTCGAAAACATAGGTTGCACCCTGGTTCGAGTTCGCTCCGCTCGCCCCAACATAGAGAGTGTCACCAACTAGTACCAACGAGCTACCGAAGCTCTCATCCGTGTTACTAGCGGCGGCGGCGATTGTCCCCGTTTGGACCCAGGACCGCCCATCGCGATTGAATATGTAGACGACGCCCTGACCAGCCCTGACAGCGCTGACCAAAAGTTCGTCACCGTTGGCAACCACAGCGGTACCAAAGCCATCACCGTCAGTGGCATCGGCGGCGGTCAGCGCCATGACTTCGACCCAGGTCCCATTCTGGTTCCGGTAGATATAGACAAAGCCAGAGGGAACGTTGTTACCTGGTTCTCCAATGAAAACTTCGTTGCCACTCACCGCGACGGAACGACTAAAGCCAGTCTGAGCCTCGGCCAACGGCACAAAGAAAACGATGACAAGCAGCGATACGATCGCAATGGTAAGTCTCTTCAAAGTGCACCTCGTTGTACTGGGAAAATCGATCCCAGAGCGTACCGGTAAAAAGTTTCTAGAGCAACGGATTTACAGTCTGATACCTAGTCACCGAGTTCAAGGAGGCCAACGAAGCTGGCTCCGTGTGTGATGTACTAACTAGATGATCACCGGCGCTTGAAGCGAATGTTGGTCACCCGGCCAGCGTTGACCGTAAAAGCGCTTGCCATCTCGGCAGCATCGTGCTCGAAAGTAAGGTTCAAGGGGCCGGCACGAGCCTGGCCGTCTTCCAACTTTCGGAGAAGAAGCGGTGGTGTGTTGCGCAAACGAAGCCATAACTGACCATTTTCGACAGCCAGTTCGTAACTAACATCAAGTTCATCGCTGTAGAAGGTCCCAACAAGCCCAACGATCTCATCATTGTCAAAGGGCTCAGAAGCTGTCGAAGAGTTACTACGCCGCATGGTTGTGCTGCTCGGTACTGCTCGGGCTAGCTGGTCTCCGAGATACACATCGGCAACTTGCTGCGCAAGAAGCATCGGATTGATGGAACCGAGATTACAGGTCGTAATCACAGAAAAACGCTGCTCAGGAAACTGCAGGTAGGCGGCCTTAAACCCCATCATCGAACCACCATGACTAACCGTCTTGCTGCCACGATACTCATCTACGGTCAGCCCAAAGGCATAAGTAATTTCTGAACCATCGTTGAGGACGCCGCGTGTATGGATCAGGTCAAGAAAAGGTTTGGCGCCAACATCACCACTGTAAAAATTGCGATCCCACAGCAGCAGGTCCCTAACGGTAGTGTACAGACCACCCGCTCCGACCTTGTCAAAGTTGCCTAGGTAACTAACTTGAAACTCTTGGTGCTCATCAACATCGGAATCCTGATAACTGATCGCTCGGCGACCTACGATGTGGCCCGGGCGATCATGAAAGTGTGTGTCCTTCATACCGAGAGGGGCAAAAATCTTTTCCTCCGCAAATTCCCGAAGCGTCTTGCCGGAAACACGCTCAACAAGTTGCGCTAGTAAGAAATATCCGGAATTGCTGTACAGATATTCGCTGCCCGGCTCGAAGTTAGTTTCTCGCTGTGCCGCGATTAGTTCGATCGCTTGCTCGTCAGTGAAAACATCCTCAAGGCGAATCCCTGCCAAAGACATTAGTGTATAGATGTCGCGCAAACCGCTGGTGTGGTGCACAAGGTGACGTACGGTGATCGGCCGCACGTACTTGGGAATTTCCGGGAAATATTCCCGTATATTCTCATCAAGATCGACGGCTCCTTCTTCAGCAAGCAACGCAATTACGGCGGCGGTGAACTGCTTCGAAACCGAGCCAACGTAGAAGACTGTGTCGGTGGCACTTGGGATGCCCCAGTCAAGATTCGCGAATCCGTAGCCACGCTCATAGATGAATTCGCCGTCTTCAACGACGCCAAGGGCGCATCCGGGAGAACCAGTCTCATCCCATGGGGCAAAAATCGCGTCGACAGCGGGAATGGTCGTGTCGGTTCGCTGCGCGCGGGCTGGCCCCTCGAGAGCAAAGATCGCGAACATCAAGGAAGTTGCGAGAGCAAAGCGCATAATCGGTTCCTCCTAACGAACACGACCATAGTCAAACGACTGGCGCAGTTGCCTTTCCATGTTCGGCGGCACCAAGAAAAGATCACTAGGGTAACGACGGTATCGGGTCATCGCGGTGAGAATTTGGATAGCGTCGTTCTCATCAATAGCCAGGCCAGCGAGATACTGCAAGCGGAGGCTCCGGTCGCGATTGATCTGAGCGTCCATGAGCCATTGCCTGAGGTCGCTCCCCTGACCGACGTACGAAGTCAATAGGTCAGAGCCCGAATAGAAATCGACATCCGCAAGTGACTGCCGTACGCGGAGGTTGCGGGAAAGGTGTTGCTCAAGCGCTAACAGGTCAAGCTTCATTTCCCCGACCCAGCCAACCATCACGACGTCGTAACCGTTGCCGAAGATATCACTGTTCCATACCGTCCCGTTGGGGAACGCTTCCAAGAAGGTAGCCAAGCTGCTTTTGACAGCTTCCTCGCTTGTCTCATACAGCGGCAGCCATTGCGCAACCACCCCGCCGGGGTTAAGCCGCTGCTTTACGAGCTCGTAATACTCCGCCGAGTAGAGGGCAGCAGAACCACTGACCCACGGGTGAATCGGGTCTGAAGTAATGACATCGAAGGTTTCATCCGTGGTAGCAATAAAGTGGCGCGCGTCGTCAAAGATCAACTCGGTACGGGGATCCTCGATGATGTCGTAGTTCTCTGGGCCGAGCCAGGCTGCGGCCGCCTGGGGCACTAGCGGTTCGATCTCGCACACAACGATGCGTTCGACCTCATCGTGCACGACGAACGACCCGGCGGTAACCCCAGCACCGAAGCCAACCACCAATACCGACTTCGGGCCACCCTGAAACATCGCCGGCAGGTGACCCAACATCCGCTGCACGCGCATGTCGACACGTCGAGTTGAAGCCACCACCTTGCCACCGACGTGGAAGCTACGAACGTTGTCCTCTGGCCAGTCGGAGACCGCTACTGACGTATTCATTCCTTCGCCGACATAATGGTAGGCGGTAACCGCGTCCCAATCCTCAACGAAACGTCCGTAGGCAACCAGCCCGTCTGGCACCGGAGTCACCAACCCGACCAACATGAACGTCAGCGCCAGAACCACCGTTGCAGACCCTGCGAGGCGGGCAATCCCCACCCAACCGCCAGCCCGCGCAAGCATAGACCGGTAATCACTTTCGCTAGTGGTTTCCGTGGGTTGCAACTCAACGGCCCCAGAAGCCGTCAGACGATCGGAAACGAACATCGACGCAGCAGCCAAGCCAGCAAGTAGCGTCAACCTTTGCTGCGACTGGTGAGTACCAAGTGCCGGAATCATATACATACTAAACATTGCTGAACCTAGGATCGCCCCAGCCGTGTTGGCAGCGTAAACACGACCAACCAAGTCGCCGGGGTCCTGTTCCGGCCGAGCGATCGCCGCTAGCGCCAGCGGAAAGCTCGCCCCCCATAAGCAGGTAGCAACCAGCATTGCGACCGTAGCTCTCATCAAATCGTGACCGTAGCGCAGCATAATGTCATCGTAGAACTCCGGGTTCAGATACCAAAACGGGAGTTCTTTTGAAATCATGAAGGCCCCGGCCGGAATCGCGAACACCAATAACAGTTGCGTCCAGCCCAGGGCCATGCCTGGTCGTCGTGCCTGTTGAGCAAGAAACGAACCAACGGCACTACCAATCCCCAACCCAATCAAGAAGACCGCCAGGATGATTGAAAAGGTATATACGGTGCCGCCGAACAGCAGTGAGATCAGGCGTGTCCAAACGACTTGAGTACCGAGTGACGTAAACCCTGACAGTCCAATAACTACGTACACCCAGGGGTTCGGGGCCTTAGTGGAGATGAGAGCCTTGGCCTTGGGCAAAACAAACGGCACACCCCTGACGATGAGCCAAAAAGCAACCATGGCAATCACAATATTGATCGCCGCGGCGACCAGGGTCGCGATTACCATGTCATAGACCCTTAGCAGATAGAACCCGGCGAACAGGCACCCGGCTACCGCGCCACCGATGTTGGCAGTGTACAAGAAGCCAATGCGCGAGATCCCTACCCGGGTCATCTCCATGTAACGTGAGATAGCCGGCAAGGTCGCGCCCATTAGAATCGTTGGCGGAAGCAAGCAAAGCAGACAGATGATGGAGCGCAATAACACTCCAGCGAACCCGTAGCCAACAATGCCAGAATAAATATGGCCCACAAAAGGTAAAAACAGCAACAAGGCGATACCCATCAAGCCTATGCCGATCTCAAGCACTGCGTAGACCTTTAGCGGATGGTGACGCATCGAAACGTATTTAGAGAACGCTAGGCTGCCGAGAAACAGACCTCCCATATAACTAATCAACAGGATACCGAGCGAGATTGCCGAAGCA
>Ga0209019_1000168_pt1 | contig 31975 bp, 27 predicted proteins | sample METZYME_3_300m_FD_187549 | JGI IMG/M metagenome (GOLD analysis project Ga0209019, IMG submission 187549) | Marine microbial communities from oxygen minimum zone in mesopelagic equatorial Pacific - METZYME_3_300m (SPAdes) (version 2) | ecosystem: Environmental > Aquatic > Marine > Oceanic... | reverse complement strand
ATACCAGGCAGTTTAACGATAGTTCCCGGCAAATTAACATGTCTGTGTCCTTTTACAACTCCACCGTCAATCACTTCGCAATCGAGTCCTCTTTCGTTTTTACCCAAAACCTTTAAACTCACCATACCGCCGTCGATGGAAATATAATTTCCTGGCTCCAGATCACGTTTCAAAGCACTATAGTTGACAAAAAGTGTACCTTCTGTCTCTTCATGCGGCGGAGAGCTGACAGTGACACGTTCACCGGTAACAAGCGTTACGACCTCATTACCAGTTCTGATTTCTGGGCCTTGTGTATCAAGTAATAGTGCAATTGGGAATTGTCTACTCCGATTCAATTTTCGAATTTGCTCTATAATTTTTTTATGAGAATCATGCGTTCCATGTGAGAAATTCAAACGTGCCACATTCATTCCTGCCGCAGCCAGTTCTGCCAATCTTTTTGGAGAATCACTGGCTGGACCGATAGTGCAAACAATTTTTGTACTTAACATTTTATCGGGTTTATATGATTGTAGATCGGTGGGATTCAGTAATTGTTCAATCAATGTAATGACCATCTTTGAAGTGCTTATACCGGAGGGAATCCTGAAAAATATAGGGTTTGTAGATTGATTTTCCGAGGAGCATACGAACACACTCCTGGATTCCCTCAATGATGGAAGGATGAGGGTGGATCAATTCGGCCAATTCCTCAACACCCTTGTCTGTGGCAATCAACAAAGCAACAGCCTGAATTGCGCTGGAAGCATGTTCTCCAACTGCACGCATACCCAAGACTCTCATCTGATCGTCATCAGTAACAAGTATTTTAAAAAATCCCTGAGTGTTGCGCATAGCAACTGCTCGTGGAATGCAGCAAAAATCTAGACTGGCAACACGATAATTCAGCTTTGCTTTTTGAGCCTGTTGTTCATTCATACCCACTCCGGCAACCTCAGGATTGAGAAACATTATAGTTGAAATGTTTTCGTATAACATTGGTCGTTTTGGTTTGCCGTAAATTTTTTCAACAGCATGGCGTCCCTCCAACTCACCGACGTTAACCAGTGCAATGTCTGCAGTAATATCTCCTACTGCATAAATATTGGGAATGCTGGTTTGCGTATCATTATCAATGATATGTCCGGCTGCACTCAGTTCCATTCCTATCTCTTGCACACCAGTATTTTCTACATTCGGTACACGTCCCACTGAAACCAAAGCTTTTTCTGCGTGAAAAACCTCTCTCTTTCCATCCGGATGTTCCAGGATATATTCAACCTCACCGTCCGCAATTACCATTTTCTCTAAGTTTGACTCCCGGTGAATCAGCACTCCATTGGTCTCTAAATTGGATTCAATCACTTTAGCCAAGTCCGCATCTTCGAAAGGTAAAATGCGATCGTCTTTGGAAATAAGGTGAACTTTTGTTTTTCTGAAATTGGAAAAAATAGTTGCAAACTCACAACCAATTACACCAGCTCCAATAATTACTAGACTTTCGGGGAACTCTTCTAATGAGCTGATACCGTCGCTGGTCATGATGATATCTTCATCAATGGCAATATAGGGGAGTTTACGAGGACGGCTTCCAGTTGCAATAATTATATTTTCTGCAAATACCTTATGTTTTCCGGAATCTGATTTAACCTCAACCTCACTTGAACTAAGTAACCTAGCACTGCCTTTGAGAAACCGGAAGGAATCAGGACGCAGTTGAATGATCATTTGAAGATGTTCTTCAAGTTGTTCGGAACGTTCCAAAACTGCATCATTAACTTCTTGAAGAACATTATTAAAATGAACATCCGGTTCAGCCAATCCGTAGTGGCGCATTTTTTTACTGAAAGAGGCAAATTCTTTAGAAATTTCCCAGAAGGTTTTAGAGGAAAGCGCACCGTCGTATATTCCGGCACCACCAAGGCGGTCACGCTCCACAAGCAAAACAGTTTTATTAAAATCAACCGCACGCATTGAAGCTGCGTAACCGGATGGTCCTCCTCCAATTATACACAGATCATACTTTTCCATTCAGGAGAATCTCTCTTAAAAACTCAAATTTTTTGGCTTCGTTCTTTAATTTCGTGATTCAAAATACGATCGTTTTCAGAATAATCAACTGGCAGTTCAATAAGATGGACTCCGGGCTTTTCATGACATTTTTTCAAGAGCGGAACAAAATCATCAGTTTTCTCCACACGATAACCGTTTGCACCATGGCATGCAGCAAACTTGACAAAATCCGGATTCCCGTATTCAAGACCGAAATCATCAAATCCCATATTCGCCTGCTTCCATCGAATCATCCCATAAGAGTCATCCCTCAGAATCAGGCAGATCAAATTCATTTTCAGTCGTACTGCAGTTTCCAATTCCTGGGCATTCATCATGAAACCACCATCTCCGCAAATGGCCATCACTTTCCGATCCGGGTAAACCATGTGGGCTCCCATTGCAGAAGGCAGGCCAGCACCCATTGTGGCTAAAGCGTTGTCTAGTAAAACTGTGTTCGGCTCAAAGGCCTTGTAATTGCGTGCGAACCAAATTTTGTAAACGCCGTTGTCAAGTGCGATAATCCCGTTGGAAGGCATCGCTTCACGCACATCTGCAACAAATCTTTGAGGTAGCATTGGAAACCGTGGATCATCTGCACCTTCCAACAAATGAGATTCGACGGCTTCTTTGACTTTCAAAGAATAGGAAAAATTCCAAGTGCTTTGAGGCATTATCCTCTCTTTGATTTGCCAGATGCTATTTGCAATATCACCAATAACTTCCAGTTGCGGAAAATAAACGGGGTCGACTTCTGCCGAAGAAAAATTGATATGAATTACCTGAAATGAGTCCTGTTCCATAAAAAAAGGAGGCTTTTCAATGTCGTCATGGCCAACGTTAATGATCAAATCAGCTTTCGAAATGGCACGGTGCAAAAAATCATTAGCTGACAGCGCAGCATTACCCAAAAACAGAGGATCACGTTCATCAAGCACACCCTTCCCCATTTGGGTACTGATAAAAGGCATTTGGGTTTTATCCACAAACGACCGCAACATACGACCAGGCCTTTTCCTATTGGATCCTGCTCCGATCAAGAGTAGCGGATTTTTTGCGTTTTCAATCATTTCCACGGCCTGCTTGATCGCTTTTTCTTCAGGTACTGGACGGCGGGCACGACTGCAGGGCAAGGGCTGAGCTGTAGTATCTTCATTCGCTACGTCTTCCGGTAATTCCAAATGTGCTGCACCCGGACGTTCTTCCTGAGTAATCCTGAAAGCTTCCCGCACTAGTGGAGGGATGTTGTTCCCGCTCACAATTGACTTCGTATATTTTGTCAATGGTCGCATCATTTCGACCACATCGACAATCTGGAACTTGCCCTGTTTGCTGTGCTTCACCGGCTTTTGCCCAGTAATCATTACCATCGGCATTGCTGCAAGTTGGGCATAAGCAGCAGCAGTTACCAGATTGGTAGCACCCGGACCAAGTGTAGACATACAGACTCCGGTTTTTCCAGTGAGTCGTCCGTAAGTTGAAGCCATGAATCCAGCTGCCTGTTCGTGACGAGTCAGAATCAACTTGATTGAGGAATCTTTAAGAGAATTGAGCAGGTCCAGATTCTCTTCTCCTGGAATGCCAAAAATATGTTCAACACCCTCTTCTTCCAAAGCTTTAACAAATAAATCAGAGGCTTTCATTATATTTTTCAGTTTACAGTTATCAATATTAGAGATGCATTACATAGCAAACTCAGGGAGAGTCGCATTTATTAATTGGTTTCCGAAAAACTATCGGAGCGCGCCGCCTCACAGGCTCGCGCATAGCTCTTTGGTTTGGTATCTTCAAGGAGAGAACCTTCCTCAATGTATTCGTAGATTTCGGAAAAGTTACGGATTTCATAGGCCTCGATTCTACGCATCAAGTGCCAGGGTCTTAGATCTTCTGCTTTATCCAATCCCATTGCCCCCATGATTTCGCTGGCACTGGCCACAGTATTTCGATGGAAATTATAGACACGCTTACTTTTGTCATCCGGAACAAGTGCCCCCATCAAACTGGGGTTTTGTGTGGTGACACCAACTGGACAAACATTCGAATTGCACTTACGGGCTTGAATACAACCCAGTGCTATCATCATGGCTCTTGCTGAATAACAAAGGTCCGCGCCCAAAGCAAGTAGCTTGACCAATTCAAATCCGGATGTCATTTTCCCACCACCGATAACTTTTATTTTTTTTCTTAAATCAAATCCAGCCAAAACGTTATGCACAAAAATCAGCCCCTCAACGAGCGGAGTTCCAATATGATTAGAAAATTCCAAGGGTGCCGCACCAGTTCCTCCTTCACCGCCATCTACACTCACAAAGTCCGGAGTAATTCCGGTTTCTTTCATAGCTTTGCAAATGGACATAAACTCCCTTCGTTTTCCCACACACAACTTAAATCCGATTGGTTTTCCTCCGGACAATTCCCGAAGATGCTTGACGAATTCCATCAGTTCAAGAGGATTTGCAAAGGCGGTATGCCCAGGAGGAGAGTTCACATCCTGTCCCATTGGCACATCCCGAATTTTAGCAATTTCTGCAGTCAGTTTAGCAGCTGGTAGGATTCCCCCATGTCCAGGTTTTGCACCTTGGGACAGTTTTATTTCAATCATTTTGACTTCTTCTGTTGTCGACTTTTTTGAAAAAGTTTCCGGACTAAACTTTCCATCATTGTCGCGACATCCAAAATAACCAGTTCCAATTTGCCAGATTAAATCTCCTCCCTGAAGATGATACGGGCTGAGACCTCCTTCCCCAGTATTGTGAGCAAAAGCACCGATTTTTGCACCTTGATTGAGTGCAATCACAGCGTTTTTACTCAGAGCGCCAAAGCTCATTGCTGAAATATTGAGAAGACTTGCTGAATAAGGCTGCTTGCAGTCTGTCCCGCCAATCACAACCCGCAGATCCGAAGGCTCCATATGTTTTGGGCTGAGTGAGTGATTGACCCATTCGTAGCCTGTTTCATAAACATTTTCAACAGTGCCGAAAGGCACCGTATCACGGGAATTCTTTGCTCGTGCGTACACTACGCTTCGCTGTTCTCTACTAAAAGGACGCCCGCTTTGTTCAGATTCCACAAAATACTGCTGCATTTCCGGACGAATTTCCTCAAGCAAAAAACGCATGTGTCCTAAAACAGGGAAATTTCGCAAGATGGAGTGAGATTTTTGAGTGATGTCTCGCAGACCAAGCAAAATGAGCGGTCCGAAAATAACCATCGACCAGAGAACTTCCGGTAGATAAAAGTAGGAAAACACGTTAATGGCGAGAATGACAAAAGTTGTTTGCAGAAATAATGTGCGCATAGTGACAGTCTCCAGAGGCAAATAGGTCAATACTTAGCAAACAGTAGCTTCAGTTTGTTCTAAGTATACCGAAACTTTTACAGGAAACTGTCATAAAATGCAAGTGTTACTCTATGGCTAAAAATGCAGACTAACCACCAACACGGGACATGACAAGAGTAGAGCCAGTGAATGCTACATCTTGTTTGTACGAAATAGATTTTTTAACAAGATTTTGCAGTGGCACTGATGGATCAGGATGATCCAAAAAATGTCGGATAGAAATTGGAGTCGGGTTACTCAAGCAACCAATGAGTTGACCATTGGAAGTAAGACGCAAGCGGGAACAGGTAGAGCAAAAAGGTGCGCTGTTATTTGGGATAATTCCAAAAAATCCACCAGGAACCCAATAACGAAGCGAAGTTGAATCAGAATCCGTGGAAACAGGCTGTATTGTATAACGTTCTGAAATTCGCTCCAGAATTTCGTGCATATACACTAGTTTAAAATCATCTTTTTTGTAGAGTGGTCCCATTCCCATAAGCTCGAGGTAACGTACTTCAACCCCCCGAGCCACGCCGTATTCAAGCATTTTAACGATCTCTTCATCGTTCTCACCCTTGATTACGACCATGTTGACTTTAACCCGAAGTCCATATTTCAAACACTCTTCAATTCCCTCCAGTGTTTTATGAAGTTTACCAACTCGTCCCAAACGTTTAAATTTTTCTGGGTCAAGGGAGTCAAGACTTAGGTTAACGTTCTTGAGACCTGCTTCGGAAAGAGCTTTTGCTTTTCTCGCCAACAACTGACCATTAGATGTCATGCCGATGCTAGTGATTCCCAAATCCCGAATTCCAGAAATAACTTTAATTAGGTTAGGATAGAGTAGCGGCTCCCCTCCAGTAAGACGCACCTTTTCAATTCCGGCATGATCTTTTAGAATCCTGATTAAGCTCAACATTTGATCCATACTCAATTCGTCAGGAGCACGCTTGTGATCGCTAAGGCTGGTGACACAATAAGTACAGGCCATGTTGCAGACCTCACTTAGAGAAATGCGGAGCTTATTGATGTTTCGACCGTGATGATCAATCATCGGTGGGTTCTCCTTTCCAAAGCCGGGAGGCAGACCAGTTTCCATGTCAGCCCTATCGTTCGCCAAACCATGGTTGTCACGTTAGGTTTTGGCGAATCGGAGATTATTCAATTATTGGATTTTAGATATTTGTGTAAATCCTATTTCAACAAATACATTAAGTCAAGCCCTATTTTATATAAAATGAATTGATAAAAAACAGATATTTGCTTTTATTTGGCTCCTCTTCTAAGGTAAAATTATCTTTCTTAGAAAAACAACTCTAAGTATATTGACCAAAATTCGCTCATTTGAAGAGACCAGCAACCATATTCCAGCTTAAATCAAAAAGCATCCAGTTCAAATATCGAATGGCAAAAAAAAAGTGGGGTCAAAATTTTCTTATCCACCAAAAAGTGGCAGAAATAATTGTTGATGCCGCAGATGTCCAAAATGAAGATTCCATTCTGGAAATTGGTCCCGGCCACGGAATGCTAACCCGTTCACTGTTGAAGAGAAATGCACAAGTCACTGCTGTTGAAGTTGATCCGGAGTTGTGTGATAAATTAAGAAAACAATTTGAGAACGTAGAAGGATTCACTTTGCTTGAGCAGGACGTGATGGAACTTGCACCTGAAGCTCTGGCCAAATTAGTAAGTGCTCATGCAAAAGTGGTTGCAAATTTACCATACAATATTGTTACTCCATTATTATTACGGATACTTCCTGTCCGCAAAACATGGCAGTCTTTGACTTTAATGATTCAGTTGGAAGTGGCTAGGCGGATTTGCGCTACACCTGAATCCGGAAAATCTTATGGCCCATTATCTCTAGTTGGAGCTCTGGGCTTTCAGAGCAAGATTATTAAAACAATTCGTCCAGATTCTTTTAGGCCAGCACCAAAAGTTGATTCGTCAGTAATCCGTCTTGTTCCTCGAAATTCAGGACTCACTCATGAAGAAGAAAAACTGTTTCTAAAGTGGAGTCATCTTCTGTTTCAGCAGCGAAGAAAAACTTTACTTAATGGAATCCGCAGTCATTTCCCGGAATGGTATCAAAACTGCGAAGATTTACTTAGAGAAAAGTTTGCTCTCCGCCGCCCAGAATCATTAGCTTTTACAGAGTGGTTGAATCTTTTTGAAGATTATTTGCAAAATGAAAAAAATGAATCCTGCTAAGGCATTAAGAAATAACAATAAAAAGATAATTAATTAAGGTATTTCGGTGTTTAAACTCTTTGCGAAGATCAGCCTTTTTTCTACATTATTCAGCCTGCCGTTCGCTGGAATTTCAGTTGGTGTTGAGTCGTCAATACAATCTCTTGACTTTTCCGGAAGCGGACCCTTATTTCTTTCAGATAATCAAATTCAGGAAGATTTACATCAAGCAGAACGCTTACTGCAAGACAATTATGTCCGCTATCCACTTCTAGAGAAGGCCGGAGTAAGTTGGCAATCAGCCTTTAAAAAATTAGCAGATCAAATGTTAACAAAGACTAATCCCACTCTGACACATCATTTTCAAAAGCAGTTGATAAAAGCTTTGGAGTTTACAGAAGATTCTAATTTACAGGCAGATCTATTTTTAAATAAACGACATTACGTTCAACGGATTGAACCAAAAGTAGCATTTTACTCAGGAATCCGCATGGCACAGCAACAGGAGCGCTTTCGTGTCTTGCCCTCTCTGAAGCAGCCGAAAAATATTGTCAATCACTGGTTCATCGACTGCAAGACAACACAAGAGGTGTTCTTCCCCGTTTTGCCGGAGAGGCAGTCTGAATTGCTTTTCATGTTGGGGCAACAGGCCAATCATCAACTTCAATCCCTAGATTGTACATTCGAAAATGATTCTGCAGTAAAACAGCAAATCCTCCTTCCACTGATTATGTCTGAGGCCGAACTGAATCGACCTGAAATGCCCGTATATGAATACAAGGTAGGGAGGACACCTTACGTTCGCTGGTACAGGGATGGTAAACCTGAAGAGATCGCAGTAAAGCAGTTCCAGAAACTTGCCAGAAAATTACAAACAACCCGCACACTGATCATCGATGTACGGGGTAATAGGAATGGAAGTTTTGCGTTTATTGAAAAGTGGCTCAAGAAATTTACAAGCAATCATTGGAAAAACGTGATTGTACGGGAACGGCAAACACTCCCTGTCTTAAAGGGCCTGCTGAACAGAGTACAATGGAATCTGCATCATTCCACACCACGTTTACTGATAGGACAACATCAACTGGAACAAAAACGTATGCAGTTGCAGGCACTTATTAATCATTTCAGGGACAAAGGTATTGATGAAAAATGGGTAGAAACAAAATTCATTTTCAATGGACAAAACAACGCACCAAAGTGGAACACACGTCTGATCGTTATAGCCAACCAGCACTGTGGAAACGGTTGCCAGTTCTTGGCAGCCTTGACCAGACAAATCCCCAATGGAATTCTTATTGGCACAAATACAGGACCTTTTCCCAAAAACATTTCCGGACCAATTTATCAACTGAAGCATTCCAGCATCATGCTTTCATTCAGCCATCGGATGCATCTGGATCATCGGGGAAAGCCAGTTTCACCCTCCGGATATCTTCCGGACTACTGGTTGTTTCCGCCAATGGGATTAACGGATATCCTGCGCTTTGCCAGCAAATCTAACTAGAACTCACAACATTTATTACAATTCAACAACTTGATATTCTCCGCACTTTAAGTCAATATCAACAGGTGTTTTGCACATAAAGCTGTTTTTTGAGAAATACCAACAATATGCATCAACAATTTTAAACTACTGATGATTCAACTTTTGACTAATTCGATACGTATTCCAATTATAGTTTTTTTGTTCATCCTCAATACTTCATTTCACGGAACACTTGTCAGTTTGTGCGCTCCGGTCAAATTCGTAATTCCTCTCTCTGGATGGCGTCACCTTTGGGGCAAAATTTCTTACTGGATTTCCGGAGGTTTTATCATCACAAATAATTTCCTTTTGAAAATATTTTTTCATATAGAGTGGGACGTTAAAGGATTGGACAATTTGAATCTGGATGGAACATATTTGGTGATCAGCAATCATCTTTCACTGCTCGACATTCCGGTGGCACAAGGACTATTTTTAAGACGAATTCCTTTTTTGCTCTTCTATATCAAACAGGAACTGCTTTGGATCCCATTCCTTGGACAAGCACTCTGGGCTCTGGAATATCCAACCATGAAACGTTATTCCAGAGAAACTTTAAAAATTCGCCCTGAATTGCGAGGTAAAGATTTAGAAACCGCAAAGATTTCCTGCGAAAAATTACTGGGACATCCGGTAACTATTTTGAATTATGCAGAAGGAACACGCTTCTCACCAGAAAAAAAGACCAAAACCAAATCACCTTACATAAATTTACTCAAACCACGTGCTGGAGGAATTCACACAGTTTTGAGCAGTTTAGGCGACGAAATGACATGCATCCTCAATGTCACACTGGTCTATCCAGGCCATTCTTCGCCAAATTTTTCCGATTTACTGTATGGAAGGGTTAGCAGAATTGTGGTGCGCATCGAAACCCTGAAACTTGGAGAAGGTGTGGTACCATCGGTGGAAGAGATTCGGGGCAAAGGAGGGTCTTTAGCGGTGAGGAAATGCCTGAACGAGCTGTGGTGTGTCAAAGATAAATTCATCAGCAAAATCCATCGTGAATCACAAGTGAATACAGAAACAAATCATCCCACTAATGAACCATCTTCCACAGAATCCGTTGGTTCCAGCAGCACTACACCTTTTTCTTCAGAATAAGCCCCAAGTACCAGCACCTCTGAATTAACACCGGCTACACGTTTGACAGGGAAATTTACCACAGCCGAAATTTGCATTCCCGTTAAATTACCTGACAGGTAGTTTTTTGTAATTTGCGCGGAGCTAGTTTTAATCCCTAGTGGACCAAAATCGATCTTCAGAATGTAGGCAGGATTCCTGGCCTTGGTGTTAAGTGTTGCCTCCAGAATAGTTCCTGTTCGAATTTGAATCCGTAAAAAATCTTCAAAATTGATTTCTTCCAAAATATACCTCTTTAGGGAGAAAGTTTTAGTTGTTGTTATTGGAGTTTATTTTCCCAGATGATTTCCCTTAACAGTGCCTGCAATGGATGCAGTGGACGAAAACCTTCGAAGCGCTTTACCTGGCTGCGGCAGGAAAAACCGGTGGCCAAAATATTTTGCCGCAAAAATTGATCAGCAGGGATCTTATTTTTCCAGCTTAAATTGTAAATTCCACGGGATTCTTCGAAATGTTCTGTTTCGTGTCCGTAAGTTCCAGCCATGCCGCAACAGCCCACAGGAATCAACTGTAAAGACAAACCAAATACCTTAAAAACCTCCTGCCATTGCTCTTGTGAAAGCTGAACTTGGGTTTTTTCGGTGCAGTGCCCCAACAATTGATACTCCGGCAAATTTGACTTTGCTGAAACTGCAAATTCACGAAATTTTTCGGAACTTTTCACTAACAATTCCTGCGGCAGCAAAACCTCAAAGGGCAGCTCATTTTCCCCAAGAATTTTTAAATATTCATCACGATAAGTCAACACTACACTAGGGTCGAGTCCAACCATAGGAATTCCGGAACGTGCAACATGAATCAGCCATTTTGTGTTTTTCTCTGCAACTTTCTGAAATTTATCCAGGAAGCCTTTTACATGCAAAGGTTTGCCGTTAGGATGAAACGGTGCAACATAAACCGTATAACCCAAGTGACACAGCAACTCATAAAATTCCAGCACAAGCTGCGATTCGTAAAACGAGGTGAAGGCATCCTGCAGCAGAATCACACTCTGTTCTAATTCTTCCGGAGTACGTAAAATCAAGCCATCCAAATCAAATGCTGGTGCAGCAGAATTCAGCAGACGCCGCCTGACAGGTTCAGGACTGTATTCCGGTAAATCTCTTAAACCAATTTGCTCTTTCAGTAACATACTGCTTAGAGGCCAACTGAAAAAAACGTTTGCAACTGACGGCATTTGCGAAAATAAACGACCGAATGATTCCATAGAGCCTACCAAATAATCTTTGAGGGGACGCAAATAACGGGAATGATAAAGGTCAAGAAATTTTGAACGCAATTCTGGAACATCAACATGCACAGGACATTGAGTCGCACATGCTTTGCAAACTAAACATCCAGCCATTGACTCATAAACTTCGTGTGAAAAATCGTACTCACCATGTTTTTTGCGCCATGACTTTTGAACTTTGTTAAGCAAATTATACAGAAACCCCCGCGGTTTGTTTGCCGAAGCTGATACTCCCTGATTCAAAGAAAGTATCCGGAGCCACTCACGCATCAGTCCTGCTCTTCCTTGCGGAGAATGAACACGATCACGAGTAATTCTTGAAGAAGGACACATCACATGATCTGGAGAAAAATCGAAACAAGCTCCGTTGCCGTTGCAGTTGATCGCTGATTCATATTCCTTCAGCAATTCTGGAGTAATTTGCCGGTCTTTGTGTCCGCGGAGCGGACCTTCCAGCCGAACTACCTGGTCACTGAGAGAAAGCGGGGTGACTATTTTTCCGGGATTGAGCCGATTATTTGGATCGAATGCTTCTTTAATGCGGCGCAAATCTTGATGCAATTCTTCACCAAAAAATTCTGCTGTGTATTCACTGCGAAAACCGCGTCCGTGTTCGCTCCACATTACGCCCTCATATTTTTTCACTAGTTCAACTACTTTATCAGAAAGTTCCCTGATCCAGCTTTCTTCTTCCGGATTCTTCAAATCCAAAGCCGGACGCACGTGCAAACAGCCAACGTCAACGTGACCGAACATCGCGTACTCCAAACCAAATGATTCAAGTAATTTGCGAAATTCACTGATATAACTAGCTAAATTTTTCGGAGGAACTGCCGTGTCTTCCACAAACGGAAGAGGTTTCTTCTCACCTTTGGTATTGCCTAAAAGCCCAACACCTTTTTTGCGCAAATTCCATAAATCACTAATTTCCTGCGAATCTGAAGTCCGGTAATAACCCGTTGCTTCTCCGGAATCATATTTCTTTGCGTCAATAATTTTGCAAAGTGCTGCAACCTGTTTTTCCAGATTACTTTTGTTGCTGCCACAAAATTCGACCAGGTTAATCGTCCGGGTTGGGTGATTTTTGCTTTCTGGTTTTCCAGTTTCGTCTGCAATGAAATTTTTGATTTTCAGATATATCTCATCTTCTTTTGCCAGGCTGAGTATTTTTTCGTCAATCGTTTCAATCGCTGATGGATCAGACTCAACCAGGACTTCTGCATTACGAAGAGCATCATCAAAAGCCTCGTATTTGACAACAAGCAAACGTTTGTGTTTCGGAAGCTGAGTCAAGCGGAGCTTAGCCTCGCTGACAACTGCTAATGTTCCTTCTGAACCGGACAGCAAATAGTTAAGATTAAAGTTTTTTGCTGAATTTTCGTAAACTTTCGCCAGATTATATCCTGTCATAAAGCGACTCATTTTCGGAAATACTTCTTGAATGAGCTCCGCTTTATCAGAAACCACTTGGTCAACAACTTTAAAAACATTTCCTGAAATTCCAGATTTTTGCTTATATTCTGCCAGTGTTTCCGAATCGAGTGGAATGGATTGTAAAACTTCTCCGCTGGAGAGAATACAGGTCAACTCTATAATATGGTCGCTGGTACGCCCGTAAATACGAGAGCCTTTACCACAAGCATCGGTGTTGACCATGCCACCCAATGTGGCTCTATTGCTCGTTGATAAATCAGGAGCAAAAAATACTTTGTGTGGAGCAAGGTGTTCGTTGAGCTGGTCCAGTACAACACCGGGCTCAACACGAACCCAGCCATCCTTGAAATTCGTCTCGAGTATACGGTTCATGAATCGTGAACAATCGAGAACGACGCCTTCTGTAAGAGACTGTCCATTTGTGCCAGTACCTCCACCGCGTGGAGTGATTTTGATACTTTGACGAAATTGCTGTTGTTCTGTAATTTTCAGCACAGTCTGAATGTCTTCCGCATTTTTTGGATAAACAACTGCTTGCGGTAAAACCTGATATATACTGTTGTCTGTTGCGGTAACAAGACGTGTTCCGAAATCATGCTTTATATCTCCGGAAAACGTACTTTCCCGCAACTCTGAAAGAAAATTATGTACAAATTGAGGTCTACTTTCAGAAAGACTGATGCGGGGAATCATAGTGTATTAAAATTTAAGAAGATTTTCTGGAGTTAATCTTTGAATTCCGGAGATCGGCTTTCCATCATGGCCATTACCGATTCCTCCAGATCAGCTGAAAGCAGCATGGCAGAGTTCCAGGTAGCCACATAATCTAGTCCGTCTGCAACAGAATGATCGCGGGCATGCAGCAGCATTTCCTTCACGCCGCGCAAAGCTAAAGGGGGTTTGCCTGCAATTCGCTCTGCAATTTTCTGGACTTCAGAAATCATTGTTTTCTGGTCATCATAACAGCGGTTGACCAAACCTAATTCAAGGGCTTCTTTGCCGGAAAACTTTCGTGCAGTGTAGGCCAGTTCACGGACAATACCCTGTGGAATCAAGTGAGGCAGACGTTGCAAAGTGCCAACATCGGCTGTAAGTCCAAGATCTATTTCTTTGATTTGGAAGACTGCGTTGCATGTAGAATAACGCATATCACAAGCACTGATCAAATCGACACCACCACCAATGCATCCACCATGAATAGCGGCCAGAACTGGCTTACGGCACTGCTCAATTTGAGTAAAAGCTGCTTGCAACTTTAATATTTTTTGGCGTAAAAAATCACGCTTTCGTCCTTCACAGTCATATTTCTCAACTTCCTGCCCCATAGTCTGTAAAAAACCGAGATCAATTCCGGAAGTAAAATGATTTCCGGTACCACTCAAGATGCAAACCCGTACCGCTTCGTTTTCACTTAATTCATTAAAACTGTTGCCGAGTGCCATCCATAATTCTTCATCCAGTGCGTTTGCCTTTCCCGGACGGTTTAGCTTAATTTCCGCAACTGACGCATCTATTTTAATTAACAGTGAGTCTGTCATATTAGATCATTGAATATTGAGTTAATGGCTGAAGCGGACCGGAATCAAATTCCAGCTGTTTGAGAAATTCTTTTGCTTGTTTCAATTCCAGCTCTGCTTCATCATGAATCTGATTTGAAACTTCATATTTTTTGAACAGAATATTGAGTTCTTCAAAAAATTCTTGAGCATCAAATTCATTCTGCAATTTTTCCGAAATTTCTCTTTGTTTTTCCTCCGGCAAGCATTCGTGGAGCAAAAAGCAGAGCGGGAACCACAGTTCATGTTCTTTCAATTTTTGCAGAAATAGTTTTTTGTTTCCAACTGCCTCCAAATCAGTTTTCAACTGAGCTGCCATTCCCACATGCACACCAAAGGAAAACAACGTTGAAGCCGTCACTTCCGATGAATTCCCCCAGTAAGCCGCACTTTGCGCACCAGCACCGAACAAGACTGCAATTTTGTCACGTGTAACGCTGCGCCAGTGTTTTGGGGTTGCAGTAAGAGACGGTTCTGAAACTTCAAGAACCTGTCCGCGTGCAATATTTTGTGTGGCCAATGAAACACATTCCAGCACATCCAAATTTCCTACCCGCGTCAAAATTTGAAAAGAGATGGAAAGCAGATAATCACCCAATAAAACACTGGTTTCACTGCCCCATAATTTTTGAACATGCTTCAGACGGCGTCTGGCTTTTTCTGGTTCTTTTATGTGTCGGTGCAACGCAGCTGCAGCATGCAAATATTCTATGGTACTGCCGATATCTATGATGGCTTCATCCGGATTATTGAAGAGATTTGCGCTCTGCAGTAGAACCAGTGTACGCGTTTGATTGTTGTGTGGAGCTACCATGTGGTGTACAATGTCTACCAAAAAAGGAAGGGACACACCCAAATTTTTTTTCACGGCATTTTGAACCAGCCGTACATTATTATCACTGTCCAACAAATTATTTTTGCAGAGAACTTGTTTCATTATTTACTGGTTTCTAATCTCTTTCTGCAAGTTTTAGCACACGTAATGACAGCATGATTAACACTTACATCGATTGGTTCAATCGTAATAGTTCCACAATCAAAGACATCAGAGCCAAAACGAATCCAACGATGGGCCAAATTGTGATCCAACGGGATTGTACAGCCTGCAGCTGACGAAACAGCAACAATGCCGCAAAGACACACCAGGCACTGATTGATGAGCCAAAACGCAAATTGGCTAAAAGTGAATGATCGTTTGAATTAATTAGGATTCCTAGCATGATACCAATGCTCAATGCCAAAAAACCCCAAATGGTTCCCTGCCAACTGAGACGATCCAGAGTACCAAGTGCAGGAAAGTGGATCATAATTGATGTCATCAGTTTCGTTTTAAGATGGTGCTCCTGATAAATGAAAATAATGCTGGCCACACACGCAACTCCCAACATCACATATCCTGCCAAAAGAATGATGATATGTGATCCAAGCAAAACATGATAAAGCCAGGTTTGCTCTGAAACTACCTCTCCATCCAGCACTTGCCTCTGGGAAATGATGAGTGACAAACCCAGCAGCAGGATTGCAAATAAACGGACGAATGAAGTATTTACCAGACTGAGCAGACGCTCTGGGGAAGCCTGTACTCCAACCATACTGCCCCATGCTACTACGCTAAGGATATCACTCACAAAAGTTGAAGGCCAGATTGCTTTCGACCATAACATTCCCAGTAAAGTTGCCGTATGAATTAACCAGGCAACACGCATTCCTGTGACATCTGTCCATGCCTGCAACCTGTGGTCCGAATGTTCTTTGAAGGGTGAAGCAAAAAGTCCGGAAATCCAACTGATAATGTAGAGCAACAAAGCTACCCATGTTCCTGCAATCAGCATATCGTTTTTTTAGTATAATTGACGCAACTTTGGTTGAATGAGAAATTAGCTGAACTGATATCTCATACATGAAACCAATGCTTTCCTGACATTTTATCTGCAAAATTGAACACAGAATCAGTGCAAAAGGAATTCTTAACTTTGAATATGTTACAGAGAAATACCGCTTAAAGTGTATCCCTGTTACTGTCTCCAGTCAATCTGATTTTTTGAAGATCAAGGGCAGGAAAGTTTACCAGAATATTGTTTTCCGGAAAGCACTGCTAATTTTTTACTGACAGGCAGCGTAACAAGGACATCCAGTTTTGAATCGTTGTCGACGTCTGAAATGACAAATGCTGCTGGTGAAGCACCGTCTTTCGATAAGGTTGCAGCAAAGGATGTCGGTGAGGCATAGCCAGTGCTGGAAGTGGCATCGCTGAGTGTCAACGAAAAATCTCCGGTAAGGAGAGAGGCTCCTGAAGTAGTGACAAGAAAATTGTGTCCAACCACAAAATCCATTTTATTGTCGTTATCAAAATCTGCCGCAGCCAGTGTTCCCGGACCTCGTCCTGAACTAATTGTGACAGGTATATCAAAATCTCCAGTACCTTTCCCATAAATCAGAGAAAGAGTACTGTCTCCAGAATTGCTCACTGCCAGATCTTGTTTTCCATCGCAGTTCCAGTCACCGGAAATCATGCTGACTGGTAAGCTGCCTACTGTGTATGTGGTGCTTTGTTTGCTGAAAGATCCTGTTCCACCGTTGAGCCAAACTTGAACCAAGGTACTGTCTCTTAATAAAACCGCCAAATCTAAATCCGTGTCACCGTCCCAATCTCCGATTGCAATCTTTATTGGATGCTCGCTAACAGATAGCGTTTGGGAAACAGAAAAAACTCCGCTGCTGTTTTGAAGAATGGAAACACTGCTGTTATCACGATTTACAACTGCCAAATCGGTTTGATTGTCGCTGTTCCAGTCTCCAGAAACAAGATTGAGCGGCATATCGCCTACAGTGACGCTTCCGTTATCACTAAAATTTGCAGTGCCATCGTTGTGTAATAACTTTATTTTGTCTTGATCGGTATGCGTAACCACCAAATCGGTCTGATCATCTCCGTTGAAATCTGCGGAAACAATATCCTGCCGCCATTCTGCAGTTGCAGGTGTAATGGTGCTGGATGTAAAAGGAAAGCGGCTGCTGGATGAAGAGTTATTTTGAAAGAGGGTTAGGGTTCCGTCTTCAGTATTGGAAATCCCATTTTGCTTCCGAGAGCTGGCTACAACAAAATCTGTTTTATTGTCTCCATTGAAATCACCAGATACAATTCCAAGTGGGTTTTCGCCCGCATCAAATTCCAACGGTGCTTCAAAAACGGTCCCGGTAACAACTGAAGGACCTGGGCTGTTTTGTCCAGGTAAGTCGGAAGAGTCGCATCCAGCAAAAAAGATTGTTCCAAAACTTACCAGCAGAAATAAAAGAATGGACCAAAATTGAATTTTAGGTAAGGGGTTACTTTTCATTAATCAAGCCTTTAAAAAAAAGACCATATTTATCATTATGATAATCTTGAATCAAACCAAAATATTTATTCCAGGGTGGAACTGGTGTCCTTTCTCTGCTTTGGTAATAAAGCACAGTGTTGGTTACCTTCCAACGTTCTTCAAGGAACGCTTTTAATGGAGAAGTTTCAGTAAGGCCTTCAAAAACAATGACAGGAGATCGTGCACCATGTGCATATTCTTGAAAATGCTCTATGATATTATCTCCGTTACCTGCCAGCAACTGCTCTTCCAGGTAAGCTGTCGCTTGAAAGTCAATCTTGATCCAATCTGCCAGATCCAACAATTTATGATGGACATGAACATCCATTTTGTTAGTATCATCAAGAGCTAAGCGAATACCCAAGTCTTCTGCAAGCGAACGAATGGTTGCTAAGTAATCTTCGGTTACTTCTTCGTTGATTTCAAAAAAAAACATCTGCTGATATTCCGGAAACAACTCCAGTAATATTTTTAGAGTACGCGGATAATTCAAATAATTTGCATCAACATTTTGGGAGAATGTCAGCGAAGGCATGGCTTCATGATCATGTTCCATGTGTTGACGAAGGAGACGTACTGTAAGAAAAGTAGCAATCAGCGAAGCAAAACGAACAAGAACGGAGGGAATACCTAGCTCCTGCGATCGCTCTACTATTTCACCAAAGCTATTTCCATCTCTGTCGATTGCCAACAACTCAAAGCCTCGCGTAGTTATCTGCAAAGTTCGTGGTGCAAGGGTGTCAATTGATTCCGCTTTTACCGTAATCCATTTCAGATAATTCCTAGCTCGATCTGTGAGATCATCCCACTCACGCTCAGTCACCACACCCAAAACTTTCTCAATAATTTCAGGAAAACACGGTGTGGGCAGGCATCCCGGTGCAGCAACGACAGTTTGCCCGGTCAAAATTAATTCATCCGTCAGACCAGTCACGTATTGTTGCAGTTCTTCTACGTTTTGCATCAGTGTCGTTTTTTCTGGAATACTTGTGTCTGAAGATAAAACAAACGTTTTTCTAATTAAATCAAAATTCTAAGTATTTTTAAGACCCTGATATTCTTTGAAGAACATGATAATTGACGTTTAAACTCAGTAAATCTGCAGTTAGAACGGCTTTCCTTCAACCACCAGCTCTGATGCCTAATTACCTGAACCCAAAGCCAAATTGGCAAATTTTGTGTATTGTCCTATAAAAGCCAGACGTCTCATTCCAATTTCACCGTTTCGATGTTTTGCAATACTAATTTCCGCAATTCCCTTGTCATCAGTATCTTCATTGTAAACCTCATCACGATAAATAAAGAAAATCACGTCTGCATCCTGTTCTAATGCTCCTGATTCTCTTAAATCTGACATCATTGGACGTTTTTCAGTACGTCTTTCCAAGCCTCGGTTCAGTTGTGAAAGGACAACCATTGGCAGAGAAAACTCTTTGGCAATAGCTTTTAATGATCGTGAAATTTCTGACATTTCCTGCTCACGTGATGGGTTCCTCAAGTTACTTTGCATCAGCTGCACATAATCAACAACAACAAGGCCAAGCGCAGGAAATTCCTTTTTTGCCTGCCTAATAACCTTTCTGATATAGTTTGGACTAATTGCAGACCTGTCATCAATTAGCAGTGGTGCTTCCATCATGTGGGTTGTGCCTTCCATCAGTTTGTCCCAATCATCCTGTTCCAGGTTTCCAACCAGCAATTTTCTGTTATTTACTTTTGCTTCACTGCAAATCAAGCGCATGGCAATGTGTTCTTTGGGCATTTCCAAGCTGAAAAAAAGTACTGGAATTTGAGCATGTCCTGAAGCATAAAGTGCCATATTAATGGCAAGTGCTGTTTTTCCCATTGAAGGACGAGCTGCAATAATAATTAAATCACCCTTTTGCAAGCCACGTGTCAAATCATCCAACTCAGTAAAACCAGTTGGTACTCCAGTCACATTTTCCGGAGATTCAGAAACCTTCTCCAACTCTTCGAAATTGATTGCAAGAACTTCTTTGAGATGAGAATAACTTTTCAGACGGGTACGAGCATCGATGGACTGCAAACGGTCGGTGGCCTCTGCAATGAATTCCGAAATATTTTCTGCATTTTCCTCTTGTCCACGCTTTGCAACTTCATGAGCGGTGAGGATAATGTCACGCAACTGCCCCTTTTCTCGTACAATGTGAGCATAAAACTCAGCATTTTCGGCAACAGGTGTTTTCTGTGAAAGCTCATTCAAATAATCTACACCGCCTGTTTGTTCAAGTTGCTGTTTTGATTCCAACTGACTCAGCAAGGTAAGTTCGTCAATAGGAACAGGTGGCTCCTGCGCAGCCATTTCCTGCATGGCTGCAAAAATATGCTGATTGGCGGGAGAGAAAAAATCGTCTGTGTTAAGGATATCCAGTATTTGCAGAAGGATTGAGTTCTGAATGATTATTGCACCCAGCACAGCTTGTTCAGCCATTCTGTCGTGAGGGAGTAATTCCTCAAGGCCAACAGCTTGCGGACGTACTTTTTTTGTACGCTCAAAAACCCTGGGTTTTTTGGATTTGTTTTCTGAAGACAGCATTGAAACTCCGGGTATGGAGACGGCAATCAAGTATCTGGAGGTAGTAAGAGAGACTCAGGACTCATCTGAAAATAGAAAAATACAAAAAGCAGTAATGTTCTCCTGCTCCTTCAGGGTTACAGCTGAAATCATTAAAATCTACTCATGTTCTTCAAGTTTTTCGAGTTCTTCGTTGTCTATCTTTGTTTCTTCTTCACTTTTCTCTGTCGGTTCATCGACAGCAGCCGTTTTAACAGCAGTTTTGTCAGAATCTCCAATTACCTTAATTTGCATAGTCACCGAAACCTCAGAATGAACCCGAATAGTAAATTCATGGTTGCCAACATTTCGAATAGGCGAACTCAATTGGATAGCTCTGCGTTCAAAATCAAATTCTTTTTCTTTTAACAGATCCCTCAGATCCCGGTTGGTAACTGAACCAAACAACTTGCCGCCTGGTCCAGCTTTACGGGTGACTTCTAGATTAACGGTATTGAGTTTTTCTGCCTCTTCGTGTGCTACCGCGATTTTTCCTGAACGCAACTTTTCTATATGTTGAAGACGGTGCCGCAACTCTTTAGAGACTTTGCCTGTAGCCAAAAGTGCGATTCCCTGCGGGAGCAGGTAATTGCGTCCGTAGCCGGGTTTTACATCTATTGTGTCACCCAATGAACCTAAACTGGGTACATCTTCAGTTAATATCAACTTCACGGTATTTCCTTTTGTTCTTAGTAATTAGTTTTGTGTATTCCCAAGATAATTTCACCTACAATTTATTAAGATGTTCAAGAAATAGTTTTCTCAGAAAATCTTCGATCTACATATACTTGTTGAGACACGTACCCCTTCATTGGTGAAAGCAGTGCCAGATTGCGAGCACGTTGAATGGCAGTTTTTAATTTTCTCTGATTTGCTGCACAAACTCCTGAAATACGACTTGGGATAATTTTTCCACCTTCAGTCACATAATTTTTGAGCATTTCAACATCTTTGTAATCGATACGATTAATACCAGCTTCCTTGAATGGGCAGACTTTGAGCTTACTACGCAGCAAAATACTTGTAGGAATACGTTTACGGCGTAAATGTGATCTTTTTCGTTTTTTTAACATAAATTATTTATCATAAGAGTTAGGTGTAACACCATTATTTGCTGAAAGGCACAGTATTTCAAGCCTCTGCTGTTTCAGTTTTCTCGTCTTCGACTTTGGGTTTTTCCTTTTTAACTTCTGTTTCAGTTTCAACTTTTTTTGGATCATCAGCCACAGACTTTTTCCTATCAGTTTTTGCCTCTGCTTCTTTTACCGGTTCTTTTTCAACATCAGCAGAGACTTCTGGAACTTTCTCTTTTTCGCTAGTTTCCTCTTTAGGTGGTATTAAGCTTTGTAAAAATGCTGCTTCTGCATCAAGGTCATCTGTCTTCATTATTTGATGACGCAAAACATCATCTGAATAACCAAATTGTCGCTGTAACTCGTTTACTGTTTCTCCTGTACCAGTGAAGTACCAGGCGTGATAAACACCAAAATCATTTCCTGAAATTTCGTAAGCCAGACGGCGGCGTCCCCAGACATATTCATGAATAAGTTTTCCATCTGATTTGGTAAAACTTTTCTTAATTTTCTTCAACACAGATTCAATCTCTTTATCACTGAGAGACGGATCTGTAATGAACACTAGTTCATATCCTGTCATTTATCTTCCTTTCGGATTATTGAATAATGTCAATAAGTTCACCTAAGTTAACAAGGAATCTGCAAAGGTTCGTATATAAGCATCGTAGCATTTACACAATAAAAGATGCTATACGTTAAAGCGAAAGTGCATGATATCTCCATCCTGCACCACATAATCCCGCCCTTCAAGACGCCAGCGTCCGGCTTCCTTGATAGATGACTGAGAACCCAACTGGTCTATGTCATCAAAATGAAAGACTTCGGCGCGGATAAAGCCTTTCTCAAAATCTGTATGAATTTTCCCTGCAGCTTCCGGGGCAGTAGATCCTTTTCGGATCTCCCAGGCACGTACTTCCTGTTTTCCCGCAGTGAAATATGTGATCTGTTCCAGCATCCGGTATCCAGAATGCGTTAGCCGATCAAGTCCTGAACTGTCAATACCCAGCTCTTCCATGAAAAGCTGCGATTCAACATCTTCCATCTCTGATAGTTCGGATTCAACCTGCGCACAAATCGGAATAACTTCTACACCCACTTCATTGGCTAATTCCCGCAGCTGTTGTTCATGAACTTCCGGATTCTTGAGTCCATCCTCTGAGATGTTTGCAATATATATATATGGTTTCAGAGTCAACAAACTTAATTCAGAGATCCGCTCCTTATCTTCTGTACTCAAAGCTAACTTACTTGCAATGAGGCCATCACTCAAATGATCGCGCAGTCGTTCAAAAACCACCAATTCTGCTGCTAGAGCACGGTCACTTTTTATCTGGCGGGTAAGACGTTCTATCTTACGTTCCGTCTGCTCCAAATCAGACAATATTAACTCTGTCTGAATGACCTGGACATCACCAACCGGATCAATCTTACCATCGACATGTACCACGTTTTCATCTTCAAAACACCGTACCACATGTGCCACCGCATGAACCTGCCGAATGTGGCTCAGAAACTGGTTCCCCAAACCTTCACCCTGACTGGCACCTTTTACAAGTCCTGCAATATCCACTATCCGCAATGTGGCAGGAACAACACGATCCGGACTGACCAGTTCGGTTAAACGGGCCATTCGCGGATCCCGCAGTTGAACGATTCCAATGTTTGGATCAATAGTACAAAACGGATAGTTTGCTGCTTCTGCTTGTACTTTGGTCAAAGCACGAAAGAGTGTGGATTTCCCAACATTTGGCAAACCGACAATTCCAACTTCTAATGCCATTTGCTTCCGGAATCTTTATGCGTTTTGTTCAATATTTTTTCAAAGACTTATGCCAATTCCGGAGCAGAAAAAGAAGTATTCTCAAACTGCGACGTCACCAAAAACCGGATCAACTCAGACAACACAAAATCAATAGCACTTCGAGCAAGTTTTTCTTCAGTTTTTGACCAACGACTCAATACATGCCTTACAACATCCTGTTTCTTGGTAGGCCGACCAACACCAAATCTAATTCTGCGAAACTGCCTGTTGCCCAATGAGTCAATAATAGAGCGGAGTCCATTGTGTCCGCCATGTCCTCCACCGTCTCGAAAACGAGCCCGGCCCGGCGTTAAATCCAAATCATCAGAGATGACAACAATGTTCTCTACAGGAATTTTGTAAAAACCAGCGCATTCCGCGACAGCCCGCCCGCATCTGTTCATGTAGGTCTGAGGCTTGATCAGAATGCAAGCCTCTCCCTCAACCGATGTTCGACACAACTGGCTTTGAAACTTTTGCTGAAATCCAGATATCCCCAGCTTGTCCATGAGTAAATCTACAACCTGAAACCCAACATTGTGAAGCGTACCTTCATACTCCCTGCCCGGATTTCCCAAACCGGCCACCAGTTTCATGCCCGCCCTTTCCTGTTTCAGAACTTGCTAATGTTTACTCTTCCTCTATTTTTTCCTTTTCATCAGCAGAATCTTCTCTCTCGCCTTCGCCTTCTTCTCCTTCTTCAACTGCTACAATCTCTTCTTCTTCTTCTTCTTTTGCACGTCCAACAATTGAAATAACTGCATAATTCTCATCAGTACTAATAGAAACTTTCGCCGGCAACTCAACTTCCTGAATTCTAAGCGAATCACCTATCTCCAAAGCAGAGGAATTTACTTCTATGAAAGACGGAATGTCTGAGGGAAGACAGCTAACAGGGATCTCCCTGACAACCATCTGCAGTACACCCCCGTTTTTTACTCCCGGCGATTCACCAATCACATGTACTGGAATCCTGAAAGTTTGCGGTTTAGCTTCAGGTAGTTCCCAAAAGTCAAGATGAGTAATTTTGTGTTTGTAAGGATGCTTCTGAATTTCCCGCAGCAAAACCTGTGCTGTCCAGCTCTCTCCACTGGCAGAGTCTGTAACTGTGAGTGGTAAAAGTTCGTGCATACCAGTCATTTTTTCGAGAAAGTGGCAGGTAGCCTCTTCTACCATCTCCAGCATAATGTTTCCACGAGGACCGTAGAGAACTGCAGGGATATTTCCTGATTGTCGCAATTTATGATTGGCCGATTTCCCTTTTTTGCTGCGAATACTCGCTGCTAATTGATTTTGTGACATGTCTCTATCATCCATCAAGAGGATGGTTAATAACAAAAGTTAAATGCTGATGCTAACCTGAATTCACTAATCAGTCAACGCAATTCTTCAATGAAATGCCGACAGTCAGATTTTCAGACTGGGTAAAAAAGTAATTTAACATCTGGCTAATTTAGAGGGTTTATTCTTCTTCGAGTATATTTTGTTATTTATATTACAGCTGAAAGGTAAAGAATATGCCTAATTTCTGTGAACATAAGAGTCAAACCACTTGCACTCAGTAAGGCTTTATTCTTGAATTTTGTGCTGCAAAGCTCTACCTTAACTATGAGTTATTGTATAATTTTAACACCATATAAAATCAGGCACAACTAAAACAAATCTGTAGACATAGCTGATAATGAGCATCTTTCACAAAATTTTTTCTTATCTCGGAATCGGGCTGGCTGTCTTCATGCTAGCCCGACTCGGAATATTTGCTGTTCACCATGAGAACTTTAGTTCACTGACATTTGGAGAAGTATTTCTGGGATTTTTCTACGGGATCCGTTTTGATCTGGCATCTTTGCTAGTGTTTTCAGGAATACCACTGCTGTTATTGGTACTCCCTTTTCGCTGGGCTAGTTCAAATTGGTGGCACGGATCACTTTCCCTGCTGGTCTTTTTTTTATTGGTGATAGAAAGCACGTTGCTGGTAGGAGATCTTGTATATTTCGGCTATGTAAAACGTCATCTAACAAACGAGTTACTTTTTTTAGCAAAAGATATTAATTATTTATTTAATGAAATAGCAGCAAACTCCGGATATTTTGCTGCCTGGCTTGGGCTGGTCTGTCTGGCATTATATTTCTGGGTAAGGCTTGTCCTGATAAAATTGCGGCCGGTGAGCTTTCACTGGATTAAATTTGTCCTCTTTATAGTCTTCGTTGGAATTGCAGGTCGAGGCGGAATCGGCATGAAGCCTCTGGCCATCGTCCATGCGTATTCTTCCGGAAGCACCAGTTTCGCTAACCTAGTTCTGAACGGAGTTTTTTCTGCATCTCATTCAAGCCTTTCGGCTCCAGTGGAACGTCTGCCACTTTCAAAAACAGAAATCATAAATACTTTGGATTTACCCCTTGATTTTTGGAAGAAGCCATTTCCTCTCGCGCGAAGAAATGAATCAGACTCGGGTGAATCATACAATTTAGTTGTCCTTTTTGTGGAGAGCCTGTCACCTCGTTATCTTGACAGTTTTGGCAGAAATAATTACAAAATCACACCGAATTTAGACAAAATGAGTGCAGAAGGATGGAAGTTCAACCGTTTTTATTCTCACGGCCAGCGTAGCATCGAAGGTGCTCAATCTGTCCTGACTGGACTGCCGTCTGTGCTTGGACTTCCGGCAATAAGTAATCTTTCAGCAAATTATACTAAAATAGCAACACTGGCCGAGCAGAATGGGGCTTCAACGCTTTTTGTCAACAGCGCATTGCGCGAATCATTCCTAGCCCAGGCTATTGCCGGTTCTACTGGTTTTCGTGAATATTACGGAAAAGAAGATATGCCACTGCTGCTGGATTATCTTCCTGAAGAAAAGGATAGAGACTCGGGGTGGGACTATGAAACATTGATGTTCAGTTTGGAAAAAATTAATAACTATGCAACTCCGTTTCTGGTATTCATCGGTCTCAGTACAGATCATACACCTTTCCCAAAATTTACTGCTCCATTTAATCGTTACCCGCATCATGTAACCAAAGAGGGCGGTTACCTGAATTCACTGCATTATACAGACTGGGCAATCGGCGAATTTATGTCCGAAGCGAAAAAAAAGCCTTGGTTCAAAAATACAATCTTTGTCATCACTGCAGATCATGTTCTGGCTCATTTCCAAAGTGGAGGGTTTCTAGAAAGGTTTCGGATTCCGTTGATTTTTTATGCTCCAGAATTGTTGAAGCCTACGGAAATTGAGATCGTTTCTTCTCAACTGGATTTAATGCCGACCTTTATTGAATTCATGGGATTGAAAGCTGAATTCACAGCACTTGGCACTAGTTTGCTCCAAAAAAAAGAGCCTCTAGCGCTTGTAAAGGAAGGATCTTTAGTGGGAATTATCACAGAAAAAGGTTATCTCAAACACACTTTGAGTCGCCGAATGGAGTTTGGAAGGCTGGCCGAAAATGTACCTGATTCATATTTTGACGATTTAGAAGCTCGTTTACTGGCTTGGGATCGCGTTGCTTATGATTTAACCCGAAAAAATCGCTGGGCACATTAATGCTGAGTTGTCGTTTAAAAGTCTGACTTATACCTTAACTTGAAAACAATTAGTAAAAATTGCATTAGGGCTTGCTGAAATATTATTCAATAATTTCAACAAGTAGTTATTCGATTCAGTATGTCATGGGCAAGTGTATTTCCTGAAACCGCACAAAAAACCTGCACAACGGTTGCACAAATTCCTCATCCTGCGAATCGTCTTCACGTGGATAATATATTTGTCGCTTTCGAACATTCTCCATTGCCATTCCGAGCGAAGTGCAACGAGGGGCCAAAATCCAGGAGGGTGGTTTATATTCTTGTCCTCAATCTGATCAGGGATACTGGATCCCGGATCTCAAGTCCGGGATGACTAAATAAATACTTTTCTGTGAGCCCTACAATAGTTTACGATACGGGCAGGGAAAATTATCAAGGAAAAACCGCCAACGCTCTATTAAACATGAACGGGAAAGTTACTATGAAAAGTCTATGGATCACGGTTTTTCTATTGCCCCTTTGGCTGACAGGCGCCTGTGAGACAAAACTGCCAGTTTTTTATGTAAAGGCCAGAAATACTGAAGAGCTCAAGATACATGCTTTTGAACGTTGTGGAAGACACTACCGGGTACTCTCCTACGAGGAAGACACGGCAAGAATTGAATGTCTGGAAAAAATAATTGAAAACTAGTTAATATAATCTAAGATTCAGAATGTCCATTAGTGTAAAATAGCCTATCGGCAAAACCCAGATAATGTTTAAAATTGCAAAAACTGTTGCTATTACATTTCCATCCATTGCTACCTCCACATATGGATTAGATTTCTTACAGCTTATAAAAGACTGAAAAATATAGTTTTTTATTAAGATGCTACTAACTGTGTGCTAAATTATTTGCACAATAAATGGGAATGAGGATAGTAGATTATATAAATTAATGCAAATGAAAAATTGAGTTTATTCATTTGTGTAAATTCTGGGAATACGATCATTCAAGTTTGTCAAAATTTCATATGGAATCGTTTTTGCCCAATCGGACATCTCTTCAACAGTTATGCGCTGATTGTCCTGCTCACCAATCAAAACCACCTCAACACCTGCTTCTAGAGAATCATTTTTGCAGTTTACCATAAATTGATCCATACAAACTTGTCCCACAATGGTCCTGCGTTCTCCACGTATCAGAACCTCACCGTGATTTGAAAGGTGCCGCCGATAACCGTCGCCGTAACCGAGTGGAATGGTGGATATTTCTACCGAATTGTTGGAAGTCCAAGTTGCACCGTAACTGACAGAAAATCCAGCCGGAACAGATTTGTGAAAAGAAACCTGGGATTTGAGCTGGAGAGCCGGACGCACATCCAGAACATGTGGACAGGATGATTCAGGATATACTCCGTAGAGTAAAATTCCCGGACGGATAAGATCCAAGTGTGAATGGGGAAAATAAAGCACACCTGCTGAATTGGCAAGGTGACGTAAAGGCATCGGTGCACCAAGCCGCTCAAAAACCGAAATTGCTGTTAAAAACCTGTCCACCTGCTCTATGGTCATTGTGTTTTTCGGATCATCTGCGCAGGCCAAATGTGAACAAACCCCTTTAATCGTTACGTGCTGTGCACGTACTGCTTCTTCAATAAAACCTGCAGAGTTTGCGGCTATGGTGCCGACCCTGCCCATTCCACTATCAATCTTGAGATGAATTATTGCCTGCTGTCCGCAGGATTTGCATATTCTTTCCGTTTCTCGCAAAACTCCAGAAGAGGAAACAAAAAATTCTAAATTCCACTCCAAGTAAGCAGGAATCTGTTTTTTCAGCACTCCTCCAAAGACAACAATCGGCAGGGTTATGCCGGACTCCCGTAAGACTATTCCTTCTTCTAGCAAAGCTACACCAAGGCAGTTCACGCCTAGTTTTTCATAGAGCTTTGCGACCCTCAGCATTCCATGACCGTATGCATTCGACTTGACAACTGCCATCAGCGGACGGTTGTTAGTGTGATTACGGATCAGCTCGAGATTATATCTTAAATTTTCCAGACTGACTTCAATAAAGGTAGGCCGCATCAAAAAAAGAGGTTTGAGGTTCAAGGCTAGAGGTTCTGGTTGATTACCTCAATCTTCTAGCCCCCCTGAGAGCTGTAAAAGATAAAAAGTGCACTGCAGAAAAGTTCAAAGTTTTCCAGTTCTGAATCATTACTGATCTTTTTCAGGGTGATTCTTAAATCATCCATGCTTCGGATTTGACGAAATGCCTCATAAAAACGAACTCGAATTTGATGCTCTACAAATAAAGGAACGAGCTCATTGATGATGACCGCAAGCCCTCCTGGTTCTTCGCCGAGGCGTTTCAGCACTTGTGTGAAGAATCCTTGCATATATGCTTGAAGTTTACGTTTGTCTTCTTTCAATTTTTCTCTAGGCAGATATTCCGATGAAACACTTTTAAGTTTACTGTCACTAACTTTTGTTTTAGCATCAGCTTCCCTTGCAGAAAATTTCAGAGAAGAACTAAGCTTTCGTTTACGATGTGCAGATATACTATGCGGAAATTCAAGTGTGTATGGTGACTTTTTTTCATATTGCTCAAAAAGACTCTGGGTTTTAATCGGGTCCAATTGAATTCGATCTGTTTCTGCAGCAAGAATGCCCACCATGAACGGATTCTTGGGATTGCTGTAAACTTCATAAGTTTCTGCACCAAAATCGTAAGGCATTGACTTAATTCCCTTTGTGTTTTTCGAATCCTGTTTCAAAATCAGCGGCTGAGGTTGAACAGCCTCAAATGAATCCTGCGAATCATCCTTTTTCTCATTCATAAACGACGGTTTCTCAACTTCATTTACCTCATTTTCCATTTATTTTCCTCAAAACAAAACTTTTTGAATCTCTCCGGCAAGATATTTGCTCTTGTCTTTTGAGAGTTATAAGAGCAGTCTTAACTGAATAAACCATAGTTAACAAGAAGCACCAACTATACCACCTGACAAAAATCATGTTTCAGACTACCCTCCGTCCTCAATCTTGCATCAATTTTGCGAACAAAATAAGCATAAGCAAATGTTTCAAGACAACGGCAGTTGGATTTATTACTTTCCTGGTATTCCCAATCAGTTCCGTCTTTGCAGACAAACCTTCCTCATGGAAACCATACATTAATTTCTTTGAAAATGGGGACTGTAAGGTGCTCATTCGCCAGCTGGAACCCATCTCTAAACCAAAAGATTGGGCAAACAACGGCATGTGGAGCCGTTCAAGAATATTGAATGCCAAATGTCAGCTGCAGCTTGGTAATTACAATGCCGCACTAAATAGTCTCAAACAAACTGCTGAATCAGAAGTGAGTGATGCTTGGATTTATCAAAAAATCCGCGTTTTACTTCAGTCTGATAAACTCCGGGAAGCAATTACCAGCATCCGCAAATTGCTTCTGCATCCGAAAATGAAATTTTACATCCGGCCGCTTCGTGAAAATTTAAAGAGTGAATTCCGCACAGATGATGAGGTTCGCTTAATTTTCCCCCTGTTGCATGAAACCAGGAAACACTACAAATTGTTCCTCACGGATTACGAAATACATGCACTCTATCTCCGTGGAGCAAAACTAAAGGGAGTAAAACTTGAACATAAATATCGTGTTTTGGGCTGGCAGTTTCCCGATGATGAAAAAACCGCCCGCCAATCACACAAAATGCTAACAGCCTCTGACTTCAAAATAATGACTCCGGCAGAAGTCCACAAACGTGTCCGGATCCTGTCCGGACTAGGTCTTAACAAATACCTGATAAAACACCTCCCGCAACTGAGAAAATGGCAAAGCAGGAAGGTGCTGAAAAAACTTGGGGAAGCCTATTTAAAAGCTCTCTTTGCAGAAACATATTATGCCCGGATTATAAAACTTCATAAACAGGGTACGCTTTCAAAAAAATGGGCTCTTTCGAAAGAATCTCAGCTTTACTGGACTGCACGTTCCTATATCAAACGTAAAAACATAGCAGCTGGCCGAAGTATCATCTATAAACTTGAAAGACATAATGCGAAAGCCGAGCGCCTGCCAATATTATTTGACACATTTGCCACACGCTACATGCTGGATTCAGAAATTGAAAAATCACAATTTTGGTGGCAGCGCCTGCTTAGTCATTTTCCCAAACATAACCTGGCTGCAAAATCCGCATGGCAGCTAGCCTGGTCACACCTGCAGCAAAAAAATACTGATAAAGCCCTGACATTCCTGAAACGAGGACTTAAAACAAGAATTTACAATTCTGAAATGAAAGCTAAGCTGCTATACTGGCAGGGCAAATTACAGCAGGCAACCGGCAGGACAGACCTTGCTGATAAAAGCTTCAAAAAGCTGATTCTCCGCCAGCCAAACACGTATTACGGCATGCGCCTGATGTCTGCAGAAAATATCCCAGAAAGCATTTTGTCAGTGGTCAAATCCCGCAAAGCTAAACTGTACGCCGAACCAACTGAGCCCATCAGCGAAAAAACCAAAGAATTACTGCAGAGAACTGAGTTTCTCTTTGATATCGCTGAACCAGAACAAGCACTCAGAGAATTATTTGCCGGATTGGGACGTTATAAAAACAGCACGAGGAACTGGCATGTGAGCCATATGCTTCATCGTAGAGGTGAGCACCATGCATTGCTCAGGATTGTTGCCAATTATTATCTGCCGCACATGATTTCGCTTGAAGTTGGAGAATATCCACTCTGGGAATTGGCTTACCCGAGACCTTACTGGTCCCAACTGAAGAGCTATGCAAACCAAGCAGGAATTGATCCATATTTTGCTCTGGCAATTATGCGCGAGGAAAGCCACTTTGATCCGCAGGCCTTGTCTTCATCCAAAGCCATCGGCTTAATGCAGTTGCTGCCGTCAACAGCAAAAGATATTGCCAAAAGAAAGAAAATTAAACTAAAAGAAAGAGAAGAAATATTTGATCCGGAAATGAATACAAAACTTGGTACATTTTATCTGGGAAGGCTTGCCAACAAATTCAAGTCTGAACTGATTTACACTGCGGGCAGTTATAATGCCGGACCTGAAAATATGAGCAAATGGATCAACCGCTGGAATGGGAAATCGCTGGATGACTTTGTCGAACAAATTCCATTCAAAGAAACTAGAAAATACGTCAAGCGGGTTTATCGGAGTTACAAACTTTATAAACAAATCTACAGCTCATAAATTGCT
>Ga0209019_1000167_pt1 | contig 32055 bp, 26 predicted proteins | sample METZYME_3_300m_FD_187549 | JGI IMG/M metagenome (GOLD analysis project Ga0209019, IMG submission 187549) | Marine microbial communities from oxygen minimum zone in mesopelagic equatorial Pacific - METZYME_3_300m (SPAdes) (version 2) | ecosystem: Environmental > Aquatic > Marine > Oceanic... | reverse complement strand
TGAAAAAATATTAAAACCAACGTCTGCGTAAATAATGCTATTTAAAATTGCAATAAAGAACCTGTTCGGAGCAAAACTAAGAACAGGGCTAAACGTGTTTGTCACATCCATTTCATTTTTCTTGGTCATTTTTGTATCAGGCATGTATGACGGAATGAGAGAATATGCAAAAAATATAACAATAGAAACCGAAGTCGCTGGCGGGACCTATTGGCACCCAGAGTATGACTCAATGGACCCTCGCACTTTTGAAGATTCACATTCAGTTATCCCTTCTCAAGTCAGAAAGTTAATTGATCAAAAGAACGCTTTTGGGGTACTCGTGAGTCAGGCATCTATCTATCCAAATGGTCGTATAATGCCTGTAATTATGAAAGGCATTACACCTGATCAAAATATTGTTAACATGCCTACCAACATACTGGCCGAACATAATGATATTAATATTCCTGTTCTTATCGGCAGTGGAATGGCAAAAAATGCCAACCTTAAAGTCGGGGATACATTTACAATTCGCTGGCTAGATGCAGACCGCACCTACGATGCGGATGAGGGCACTATTGTTCATATAATGGAAACAGAAAATTTTAAGCTTGATCATGGACATATATGGATACCTCTTTCAAAAGCACAGTCCATGCTGGCAATGAAAGATCAGGCGACCTATGTCACCTATTCTAAAGATCTCTCAAAAATAAAAGATATCGGGGACTGGATTCACCATGATGTAAACTACATGATCAGAGATATGGAGGCGCTGATCAAAGCAGATGAACCTGGTGCGCAGGTGATGTATTCAATACTACTAGCCTTAGCAGCCATGGGGATTTTTAACGCCCAGGTATTATCAATATTTCGGCGAGGTAAAGAAATCGGTACTCTCATGGCACTGGGGATGACCCGGTCTAGGGTGGTTGGGCTTTTTACTCTTGAAGGAGGGTTAAATGCGTTCTTAGCAGGTATAATCACTTTAATTTTATTTGGCCCAGTCCTATTTTACTTTGGAACAAATGGGATTCCATTACCGATGGACTACACAGAAATGGGTATGTTAGTGGCAAAAAGATTGGTCCCGGTTTACTCTATCAGCCTTATCATTTCAACAACCATTCTAATATCAATCATTGTTCTGGTAGTGAGCTATATGCCATCTAGAAAAATCACCAAAATGAAACCAACGGACGCGCTACGTGGAAGGGCGGCTACATGATACGGTTTTTAGCAAAAGGACTTGTCAGAGATCGTTCGAGAAGCCTTTTCCCATTATTGGCGATTATCATTACAGTTACATTGGTCATCTTTGGAATAGGATTTATGGAAGGGGCGATGAATAATTTTCTACAAAGTACGGCTGTTATCTCTAGTGGTCATGTAAAAGTTGTTACGAAAGCCTATAAAAAAGAAAGCAACCAGCTACCTAATGATCTAGCACTATTTGATATTGAAAATATTATTCAAACACTCAGTGATATGTACCCGGATTATTTTTGGACACCTAGAATCACATTTGGCGGATTATTAGACGTCCCGGACGAAAACGGAGAAACAAAAGAACAAGCTCCTGTTTTTGCGCTCGGAATTGATTTCTTTTCAGAGAAATCTCGCCAAGTGGAAATATGGGAACTTGAAAAATGTCTAATAAGTGGACGACTACCAAAAGATAGAGACGATGCACTGGTAAGTACAAAACTGGCTAAACAGTTAGGCATTGGATCTAGCAGTTCTATAACTCTGATAGGTTCGACTATGGATAATGCTTTTACTACTTATAATTTTAATGTAGTTGGAACATTTAATTTGTATAAGGGCCAAACAGATAGACAGATGATGCTGGTTGATATCTCTGGTGCAAGACAGGCTCTTGATATGGAAGATGCTGCATCAGAAATATTAGGCTATCATAATTCTCTTTATTATCATGATGAGGAGGCAGTAACAACCCGTAAACATTTTAATATAACATACAGTGATAGTATCGCCCAGGTTCTAAGAAATGAAGAGTCGAAGGATATTCTATCATATATGAATGGGTGGAATGAAATTAATACAATTGAAAAAAGTAAGCTCCCTCAACAAAGATCAAATGCGCTATTTGACAATCAAATGTATGATAACTCTGAAGAATGGGGAGAGCTATCCGTTGAAGACCCTTCTATATATACCCCAACTATGGTTGCTCTAAGAGACGGCAGTCAACTAGCTACCATGGTGGATTTTAGTAATGTAGCATTGGGGGTCATGGCAGGTATATTTTTGGTTATTGTTATGATCGTTTTGTGGAACATGGGACTGATGAATGGACTTCGCCGCTATGGAGAGATTGGCCTTCGTCTTGCAATAGGAGAGTCTAAGGGGCAGGTTTATCGGTCGATGGTCAATGAGGCAGTTCTTATTGGTTTTGTGGGAACATTAATAGGAACAATCTTTGGTATATCTCTAACCTATTACGTCCAGGAGTTTGGAATAGACTATTCAGAGGCAGTTAATCAAATATCTGGCACGATGGTAGTGCCTAATGTGTTTTATGCCAAGGTAACACCAGAGCTATACTACATTGGTTTTATCCCAGGGGTTTTAGCAACAGTTTTAGGAACGATGCTTGCCGGTCTTGCCATATATAAGCGTGAAATGTCACAATTATTTAAGGAGCTTGAAGCATGAAAAATATTCTGGTTTTATTTTTTCTTTTCTCTTTTTTATTTCCTCAGCCTGACCAGATAAGTGCAGACGATATCATGAAAGCAATGGATGAAAATCTCAATGCAAAATCTAGAATAATCACCAGTAAAATGGTGGTCCGAGGCAGGCGTAGCAGTAGAACAATTGAGTCAAAAAACTGGGTAGTTGGTACGGACCTCGCCTTTACCGAGTATATATCCCCACCAAGAGAAGCCGGAACAAAAATGTTAAAACTAGGAGACAAGTTGTGGACATACTCTCCTCAGACTGACCGAGTTATCCAGATTTCTGGTCACATGCTCAGACAGTCTGTAATGGGTTCTGATATGTCATACAACGATATGATGGAAGACAGGCCCATAGAAGAGCTTTATGACGCAACTATAGAAGGATCAGTCGAGGTAGATGGTAGAGACCACTGGATCATGGTACTAGATGCAAAAGTAAAAGGACTCTCTTATCCAAAAAGAAGGTCGTGGGTCGATAAAGAATATCTGCTGCCAATCAAAGAAGAGCTCTATGCTAAAAGTGGAAAACTTCTTAAAACTGCATCATTGCATGGAATTAAAAAGGTCCAGGGACGGTGGTTCCCTTCCAAATTTGTTTATAAGGATGAGCTAAAAAGAAATAGTAAAGGGACAGAGTGGATAATAGATAATATCGAGTTTAATAAAAAAATACCTGACTCTAGGTTTTCAAAGGCCCTACTTCGAAAGTAACATAACCGTCTCAATATGTGGAGTATGTGGAAACATATCCACCATTACTGTATTTTTAATTTTATACCCATTCTCAGTGAGGACCTGTGCATCTCGAGCCTGGGTAGTCGGATTGCATGAAACATATACAATTTTCTTGGGTTTTAATTTGTGCAAATAGCCTGACATATCTGGATGCATCCCTGCACGTGGAGGATCAACGATAACCACATCCGGCTTTGGTACCTTTCTCGGTAATTGTCCGGTTTTAAAAAAAGTATCCAGGTTTGCTTTAAAAAAATGAACATTATCAATATTATTGATCACAGCATTTTTTTCTGCATTCTCTAAAGATGACCTTATGACCTCAAACCCATATACCACATTCGCGTTTTTTGATAAGTATAGGGCAATACTTCCGGTTCCACAATAGAGATCATATACAACCTCTTTCCCCGTTAGGCCTGCTGCCTTCACAACCTCATTATATAGTGTCTCACCCTGGTATGTATTCGTCTGGAAAAATGAGTTGGCAGAAATTTCAAATGTTAACTCCCCGATTCTTTCTTCAATATATGGATTTCCAAAAATCAGATTCTCAAACTCCCCATAGGCAACATCCGCCTTACGCGTGTTTACATTATTAACCATTGATGTTATTCCCGAAATTTCCTCTAACAATCTATCAATTAATGGCGATAGTTTATTTATGTCATCGTATGCTGTTACAATATTTACCATTAGCTGATCAGTGTTTACCCCAAACCTGAGCATTAGATGTCGCAAAAAACCCACATTGGTTTTTGGATTATATGGTTTTAGATCTGGATGTTTTAAACATATTTCTTGTGCGACAGATAAAATTTTATTCCCGATTTCAGGCTGGATATGACACTCCTCTATATTAAGAATCTTATCAAATCTTCCAGGAATATGTAGGCCCAAGGCAAAAGAGCTGTCTACGCCTTTTGGCTCTGACTCAAGCACCCAACGATTAGGAGAAAAAGTAAACTCCATTTTATTTCGATAGTTATATACGGGATCAGCGCCTTTTATTTCATTTAGTTTAAAATCAACAAAACCACCAAGCCTTTGAAATACTTCTTCTACTTGTTTTTCTTTTTCTTTTAATTGTTCTTTATAAGATAAGCTCTGGAGCTTGCTACAGATCCAATAGTGGTTGCATTTGACCTCTATAGCATTTGGAGACTCTTTAATAACCTTGGTTACCCTTGCCTCAGCATATCCTTTTTTCTTTTTATATATAAAAGCTTTAACAAGCTGACCCGGAATAGCATTTTTTACAAAAATAACAAAATTATCAATTTTAGCCAGGCCCATTCCTCCATACGCCAACGATTCAATCTTTAGCTCAAGCTCTAGTCCTTTTTTGATTGTTAAGGAATCATTCATTTATTATAGAAATCGCATTACTTGTACCAATACGATTTGCTCCAGCTTTTACTAATATTTTTAAATCTGTTAGGGTTTTAATGCCTCCACTTGCTTTTATGCCCATATCAGAGCCAACCGTTTTACGAATTAGTTTAACATCCTCTTCTGTTGCACCCAAAAATGAAAAACCTGTAGATGTCTTGATAAAATCAGCACCAGCATTTACAGCAAGTTCTGAGACTATTTTTTTTTCTTCATCAGTCAAAAGACAAGTTTCTATAATTACTTTTACACAGTTCCCGTCTGCAGCATCAACTACCTTTTCTATTTCAGACTGTATAAATCTAGTGTCTCCTTCTTTAAGAGCAGAAATATTGATGACCACATCTAACTCTTCAGCTCCTTGATGAGTTAAATATCTTGATTCTGCAAATTTCATTTCCGGGGAATCAGCACCTAAAGGAAATCCCACAACCGTACATACTTTTGGGTTTTTGCTATTTAATATTTCTGATGCTAGTGGGACAAATACTGGATTTACACATACAGAAGCAAAATTATTATCAACAGCCTCTTCACATAAATTTTCTATATCTGATTTAGATGCAGTTTGACTGAGGTTTGTATGATCAATGTAAGTTGACACAGATTCAATCATAAAAGACTTTTAACTTTAAATATTAAATCTTCCGCCTCTTTCTCTGACGGGCCTTCAGCATATATCCTCATTATTGGTTCAGTGTTTGAGCTTCTAAGATGAACCCACTTGTTGTCCCATATAAATTTTAATCCATCAATCGTATTTTTTTCTGTATCAGAAAAAAGGTTACTTACTTTATTTAAGAGTTGTTCTTTATCTAAGCCCTCAATACTCACTTTATCCTTAACTATTTTATACTGGGGCAATGTATTATGAATCGAGCCTAGAGTTTCTGAGGATTGCGACATCCGGTTCAAAACCATTGTAGCTGCTACTAGAGAGTCCCGACCTAGGTGACACTCTCTAAGAATGACTCCGCCATTACCTTCTCCACCAAATTTTGATCCAATATCATTCATTTTATTTACAACATTTATCTCACCAACAGCAGCGCGTTCAACGGAACAATTACTAGCATCAGCTAATTTATCTAAGGCTAACGATGTAGATAGATTTGTGACAAACGTTTCTTCTGATCTCATAGACTCTATATAACCATCAGCTGCGAGAACTATAGTATACTCTTCGCCAAGAGGTTTTCCACTTTCATCTACTACTGCAAGTCTATCAGCATCTGGGTCTATCGCAAAACCCACATCAGCGTTTTGACTTATCACGCGTTTGGATAATTCTGAAAGATTTTCAGGGAGTGGTTCTGTGCCTCTCGTAAATACACCGCTAGGTTCACAGTTTAACCTTATAACCTCACAACCCAGTAGATCTAACATTGCTGGCAATGCATATGAGCCGGCACCATTAACAGCATCGATTACTACTTTAAATTTTCTTTCTCTGATTTTATCTAAACTGATACATTTTAAAGAAGTACACTTAATTGTATGTTTATGGACTGCATTTTTTTCTTCCCACATCATACCTTCTTCTATATCATCTGAATTATCAGGTATAAAACTATCCGCATATTCAAAAAGTTTCTCACAATCCTTTAAATGGAAAAATGTACTGTCCTCTCTGACAAATTTTATTCCATTCCACTCTATTGGATTATGGCTTGCGGTTATAATAAATCCCCCAACTGCCTCAGTAGTATGTACCATGTACTGAATCGTTGGAGTTGGAACTATTCCACAATATATTACTGTCCTGCCTAGCTTAAGAAGCTCTTGTATCATTATTTCAATGATAGTCTCTCCAGAGGCACGGCTATCTCTACCAGCATATATAACCCCTGGGTTAAGACCATTATGTAATGCGTTTGCGTACTGAATAATAGTATTTCGTGTTAGATCTTCTTTTACAAGACCTCGTATTCCAGATATACTTCTAATTAACATTGCAAAAACCTTATCATAAAATAATTATATATAGTGTTACGTAACCCAAGAATAGTAATGTAAAATAAAAAAGGGCTCGATCTAAGATGAGCCCTTCATACCTAATCGTTATAGAAAACTGTTAACTGCGACCTTGTCTATTATTAGTTGGTCGCCTAGTCCTACGCCTTCTAGCAGCCCGTGGATTATTTCTTAGAGCTTCAATTCTTGCCGTTCTGGCCTTTCTTCGAACAGCCTTCTTTCTAGCTTCTCGCTTTTCATCACTAGGCTTAATATAAAATGATCTGCTGCGAAGTTCTCTCAGTACGCCTGCTCGCTCCCATTTCTTTTTAAACCTTCGTAAGGCTCTTTCAAGAGATTCTTTGTCTCTTACTTGTATTTCTACCACTTGATTCACCTCCTAAAGGATTTTTGTGGTATATTAAAATTGCCGCGAATCTTAATCGTGCATTAGTTTAGATACAAGGATTAAACCATTGAAGCAAACTCCTGGACCGTCAACGTTTCTGGCCTCCTTGAAAAATTTATTTTTTCTTTTACTTGATCAGAAATATCCCAACTCTCAAGTGAATTTCTTAACATTTTTCTTCTTTGATTGAATGCGGCTCTAACTAATTTATTAAATCTAGTATATTTATGATCTTCAATGAGTGCGTTTCTTTTTTTCGTAAACCGTATGAATGCTGAGTCTACTTTTGGTTTAGGTATAAATACTGTTGGAGGAATTGTAAAACAACAATCAACATCTAAATAGGCACCAACTACTACTGTCAATCGACTATATTCTTTGGTCCCTACTTTTGCGATCAATCGATGTGCCACCTCTTTTTGCACCATAATAAATGCATCAGACCAATAATCAAGTTGTTCTATTAACCAAAATATTATCTGGGAAGTAATATTGTATGGGATATTGCCTATTACTCTTACAGGGTTATTAATACCTAAATCATAAATATTAGTTTTTAATATATCCTTGTTAACAACTTTCAATTTTCTTAACCGATTTGAATTATTCAGTTTATTAACCAGGACTGGATCAATCTCAACAGAAACCATTTTATTTACTTCGGGTAGAATTATTTTTGTGAGCACTCCTTCACCAGGACCAATTTCTAAAATATTATCAGAATCTATTGGGTCTATTGTCCGATATATTTTTTTAACAATATTCGGGTCTATTAAAAAATTTTGGCCCCATTTTTTTCTAAAAGGATGTCTCTCTTTGTTAATCAAATCAAAAACTATTTATGATAGATTAAAAAGTTTTTTTGCATTTTTAGTTGTAATAGTAGATATATTTTCAATATCAGAACCAAAAATTTCAGCGAGTTTTTCTGCAACATATCTTGTTCTACCGGGCTCATTAGTTTTACCTCGAAATGGCACAGGACTTAGAAAAGGTGAATCGGTTTCTACCAATAGTCTATCTAATGGTAATTTCTTGGCGACCTGAGGTAAATGACTATTCTTAAAAGTTAAATTCCCAGAAAAAGATATATAAAAACCCATATCTATTAATTTCATTGCGACCTCATAAGAACTGGAAAAACAATGTGCAACTCCTTTTACATTTGAAAAATCTGATAATATATTAATAATATCCTCATCTGCTTCCCGATTATGAAAGACAATTGGTTTATTGATTTCTTGAGCAAGTTGAAGCTGGTCTTTAAATATAATTTTTTGACTATGTGGATTAGAAATATTTCTAAAATAGTCTAGGCCCATTTCTCCAACGGCAACAATTTTTTCATTTGCTAAAAGATCCCGAAGTTTGTTTATATAGTTGTTTTCAGCTTTTTCTGCATCATGGGGGTGTATCCCGGCTGTTGAATAAATATTTTCGTATTGCTGGGACAGATTATAACTTTCAATAGAATCACTTAAATCTGTGCCTACACATATAAATGTTGTAACACCTAATTCTTGCGCACGGTTTAAAACACCATCTAAATCTTTTGATAATTCATCAAAATAAAGGTGGCAATGAGTATCAACTAACATCAAAAATTATCAGAATTTATTCTCGGGAATAATGGTTTGTGTTCTCCTAATCTTGTACCAGATTTTAATCCTCCCCAATTTCTATCTACTGATTCTGTGTTTAGAGCGGATAGTAATATTTGTATTCTCTGGGGCATAATTGGAGAAAGAAGTACAGCACATATTCTTAATGCTTCCGCTCCTGTATATAAAACAGTCCCAGCAGATTTTAAATCTTCTTTAACAAGTTTCCACGGTGCCATATGTTCAAAATATCTATTGATGTTACGAACAAATTGAAGAGTTTCTTCAATTGCCTCATTAATTGACATTCTTAACATATTATTGTCAAATTTTTTGACTAATTCTATTGAAATTGATTTCAATCTTTTTTCTTCATCACCCAAAGATGAAACTTTGGGTATATACCCATCATAGTTTTTATTAATAAGGGTAGAAATGCGGCTTAATAGGTTCCCAAAATCATTAGCTAGGTCACTGTTATATCTATTAACAAAAGACTTAAGAGTAAAATTTGCGTCTTGTCCAAGCACCATTTCTCTCATGAGATAATATCGAACAGGATCAACACCATAGTCATCAATAAGATCCATCGGGTTAATCACATTGCCACTAGACTTGCTCATTTTTTCATCTCCCATAAGCCACCAGCCGTGTGCAAAAATTGTTTTTGGAAGCTCAATCCCGGCAGACATAAGCATCGTAGGCCAATATACAGTATGAGTAGTTAAAATGTCCTTTCCGATTAAGTGCATATTTGCTGGCCAATATTTATCAAATGAAATATTATCATCTAAGAAACCAGGAGCAGTGATATAATTAATTAAAGCATCAAACCATACATACGTCACATAGCCTGAATCAAATGGTAGCTCGATACCCCAGTTCAATCTTGATTTAGGCCTTGATATACATAAATCATTTAATGGCTGTTTTAAAAATCCTAAAATTTCATTTTTTCTGTGATCAGGCTGTATAAACTTAGGATTAGAATTAATATGAGCTATAAGTGCTTTTTGGTATTTACTCATTCTGAAAAAATAATTTTTTTCTTTTAGTTTTTTAATATCACGAAATTGACCAGTATCTGCTTCTTTCTCCGTAATAAATCTCTCTTCAGATACTGAGTAAAGACCTTCATATTCATCTTCATAAATATCACCAGCATTATATACTATTTTTAATATTTCTTTTACTACATTCTTGTGCCTTTTTTCTGTCGTCCGGATAAAATCATCGTTTGATATGTGTAGTCTTTCCCATAGAGATGTAAACCTCTTAGACATTTCATCACAATGATCTGCTGGGTCAATACCCCGCTTTGTTGCAGCATCTTGAACTTTTTGACCATGCTCATCTAACCCTGTAAGAAAAAAAGAGTCATTCCCAAGTTGTTTTTGATATCTAGACAACACATCTGCCAAAATGGTTGTATATGCATGCCCTATGTGTGGAATATCATTAACATAATAAATTGGGGTTGTGATATAGAATGATTTATTCATGTATATGTTTTTGAATATCAAGTATCAAATTCAATATTATTAGTGGCATATATAAATTCTGAGAAACAGATTTCATTACATCCTCTAGACATAATACAATCGCATAAATATTCGCTGTTGGATAGGTTTTGCTAAATGAAACTATCTGGGAATGTAAATTTGTATCATCAAAATCACTTTTTAATCCCTGTCGATGTTTATTTACACCCTTAAACCATAATGAAATTAAATTTATATGATAGCTAAACTCCAGTTGGTCACTTACACAAAGACGGCTGTAATGATCAATAAACCTTCTCCACTGATCCGGATTCTGATTTATGAGCGTAGTAGATATTTTTTCTATTGTACTTATTATCTTGTTAATTGGTTGATTAGATAATGCTTTAGCCTGATGTATATTCCCTCTACAAATAGAAACTAAAAAATTTGCATCTTTTTCTTTAACCTTTCTTTTCAGAAGCCATTCAAAAATATAATCATTTGGTAACATCGGTATATCAATTGCTTGGCAGCGGGAGATAATGGTTTCGAATAACATTTTTTTATAATCCGTTGTAAGTATTATCGTAGTATTCTCAGGCGGTTCTTCTAATACTTTTAGTAACGCATTCCCTGATTCACCTTGCCCAGAACATAATAATTCAGAATTAAAAATAATTACGATATTCCTGCCGCTATTACTATCCTGTTTAAGGTATAATGTTTTTTTTAAATCTCTTATAGATTGAATGAGTATTCTTTTTGCTTTAGGAATTAATATTTTATAAAAAGGATCTGAAGATTTTTGTTTGATTGACTTAATATAATCTTGTGGTATAAAATTCTTATTACCACTATCTGTTTTATTATCCTTTGGTGTTGGTAGGGGTACAATAATATTTAGTCTTTCATGTTGTAAGGTGCTAAATCTTATACAAGATTCACATTTAAAACAGATTTCAATATTTGAGCCTTGACAATTAAGTAATTGAGCAAACTTTAATGCCAAACCTTCTTTGCCAGATCCTTTTGATCCAGAAAACAAATATGCGCTTCCGATATTTCCCGAATCTGATATCCTCACTAGTTTCCCCCAAGTTTCTTTTTGGGCAATAATAAGAGTGTCATTCATTACTTTTTTATTAACCATTTCTCTGGATCAAGTTTTTGACCCTTACCCCAAACTTCAAAATGTAATTTAGAACCGTTTACTGAACCAGAATCACCCATATATGCAATTACATCTCCTGATCTAACTTCACTATCTACATGTGTCTGAATATTTGTAACGTGGCTGTATACAGTATAAAAGCCACCTCCATGATCAATAATTACTGTTGTTCCATATCCTCTTATATAAGTAACCGTTGTCACAATGCCGCTCATTGTAGAACGTATAGGCGAGCCTGGTTGCCCTTTTATATCTATGCCAGGATTATCTGTAGTTGTTTTTAACCGAGCGTTCCACTGTTTACCAAATTTTGATATGACTCTTCCTTCAGTAGGCCAAGGTAACTGCCCCTTAAGAAAATTAAATTCTTTTGTTTTTAATGCCTCTTGTTGTTGGCGAATTCTTTCTTCTCTTTCAAATCTTGCTTTATCCTCTAATACTTTTTTTATGATAGACTCTAATTGTTTTACCCCGGCAGCTTTTTCTTGCATATAATTAGCCAGTGCAGATTTATCTTGTCTTATTCTTGTAAGCTCTTTTTCTCTTTTAATTCTCATCTTTCTAAGAGACAACATTTGTTTTTGTTTTTCTCTTTTTAGCGCAATACTTTGTCTTAACAAAGATTCAAGTTGTAGCCTGTCCTTATTTATTTTTAATAATAAATTTTCTATTTCTTTAGTCATTTTTTGTTCAATGGAGGATATAATCTTAAGGTATTGAGTTCTATAAACTGCTTGACGCCACGAAGTAGATGATAAAACCTTCTCTAAGTCTGAGATTCTACCCTTTAAGTAAGAATTCACTACCCTTTGTTCATACCTGTTCTTCATGATATTTAATTCATTTTCTTTTATTGTAATATCATTTTTCAATATATTTATTTTTCTCCTATTAATGTCTTCTTCTTTTTTTAATGATTGTATTAGTTTATTTATTAAGGCTAATTCTTCGTCTAGATTTGTAATTCTTTTAGATGTTGTTGACTCACTAAAATTAGCTTTCCTTAGCTTTGAGCTTAATTCTTCAATCTCTTTTTTCATTTTATTTATAGCATCATTTTGATATCTAAGTTCTTCATTATAATCTCTTTGAACCGTTTGGCCTATTACAAGATTCATAAAAAGATATATAAATAATATATTATTGGAATATTTCATCTAATGAAACCTAATTAGTATGTTGCTCTGATTACAACGTGGATTATATTTTAGAAGAAATAGCTAAAGTTCCTCAATTTTAAATAAAATGAAATCTTTAAATGATAATTGCAATTGTTTTTCATTTAAATAATATATCCAGAGTTGTTCTTCCTTTGCATTTTTCTCAGATATAATTTTTTCATGCGGAGCACCTAATAAATCCTCGATTAGTGGTAGTGTCATTCCGATCGTCAACCGAGGTGACCTAGCAATTGCTTGTAAATATCTAGCTTCAGACATCTTATGATCAATAATCATACCAGTTTTGTAATTATCTAACTTTTTCAACTTATTCTTTAAGTCTTTTAATAATTTTTCATTATTTGTTCCGATTCCAGATGATATTCCCTTAGCTTGTTCGAGAGATTGAATTGCTAGTATGATTTCATCGAACTCGTCTACCTGATCCGCGATTTCGATTAATTGAATACCTGCCAGGTATTGTAACGCAATTATTTGAGGTTTTAGGTCAATATTTAATTCTAATGCTTTAGAATATTTTTCCATCGCTTTTCCAAGTATTAAAATAGACTGTAACTTTTTCCCTTCTCCTAATATCACAAAAGATCTGAATTTATTAAGTTCTTTATCCCCAAGGTCAGAAAATTTTGCGACTTTTTTTACTAAACTTAGTGCTTCTTTATAAAGAGCATTGTCTAATAGTAGCTCTGCAGAATTCATCCATTTTCTTGCAATCTCATCAATCCGAAAATTTAATGCTTCAACTATAAGGGTATCATCTATCACAACTCTGGATCTGGCTTTTATGTATTTATCCAAAGCTTTTTCAGATTCACCCATGTCATCAAACAAGAGACCCTCTTCCATAATTTGATAGGGGATTTTTTTATTACACTCTGATATATATTTCATTGCTCTATATCTATTTGAATGGTTGGGATAATGTTTTAAAAACTCTATAAACTTATTTTTTGAAGTTAAGTAATCTTTTTTATAGTATATCTTTTTTGCATCATCACCAATAGTCTTCTTACCTCCATAAAATGTTGAGAGTGTAAAATAAATACCATAATTAGCAAGATCAAATCGTTTAACTGGAGTAATATTATCTGGATCAGTTATGTTATTTATTTTTGTATATGAATGACGAATATCGATACCAATTGAAAAGCGATTTGATTTCCCTGGATCAATAATATAACGTAGGCCCAAACCAAGAGCCATTGAGGTCCCGCTCCCACTTGGGACAGAGTTTATTGTTTCAATATCTTTATCAAAATAAAATTTTGAAAACGCAAGCCCATAACCATATCTAAAATTAATATACCAAGGATTAAAAGGTTGCCATTGTATTGTATTTGTAATAAGATATTCTCTTAACTCTGGTTTAAACTGTATCTTATTCTCACTTATGCTTGTTCCTTCTTTCCAATCGTCTGGTATATTTTTTGGTACTAGAATCGAGCTGGATCTGTAATTAATACCAGTTAAAAAATTCATCCAACTAGTGTTCATTATAATATTTGGTATATTAACCATACCAAAATCAATATCTATCGAAGTGCCTACTATATTCTTTGCTTCTTGGCTTAAAGGAGAAACCTCTGAATCATACCATATCCAATTATCCATATCATCGACTGAAGGAGATGATGTACTACCTGAAAATTTTCCATTTAATCCTAATCCATAACGAATTTCAACCGGCATGTATGTAACCGGAGCAGAAAATTCTCTTGATCTAAACCATTTATCAAACCAGTACCCCTCCTCATACTCATCTTCTTTATCTATTTTAATTAAGCCCCAAAATAACGTTTTTGGTTGTTGTTTGAATAATGATTGAGAACTAAGGTTTGTAATCATTACGAGTGCTGACACAAACCAAATAAATATTTTTTGTTTCATCATTGATGGAAATTTAAGTATTCAGATATCTTTTACAAGAAGAGACTGGGTATATTCTAAGGTATAATATTTTTATAATTTTAGGAACAACCAGTTAATTACCTTTTATATAGAATAATGAAAATTTACGTTATCATCATAATGCTGTGCAGTTTCTTATGCTCTCAGGAATTTAATATTGCTAGAGTACAATATGGTGGTGGTGGTGACTGGTACTGCGACCCAAGCAGTTTGCCGAACTTATTGGAATATTTAAAAACTAATACTTCCATGACAAAGGCATCAAAAGAAGTTAGAATAAAACTAACAGACAGTAACGCAAAACTCTTTCCTTATCTATATTTAACTGGCCACGGTAATATTAGATTTTCTGAAAATGAAATTATTGAGCTAAGATCAATACTTAGCAATGGAGGTTTTCTCCATGCTGATGATAACTATGGAATGGATAAATCTTTTAGACGCGAGATGAAGAGAGTTTTCCCCAATAAAGAATTCGTTGAGCTACCTCATAGTCATCCTATTTTTTCTTCTTATTTTAAAATTGAAAATGGCTTGCCTAAAATTCATGAGCATGACAATAAACCACCTCAAGCGTTGGGAATTTTTGAAAATAATAAACTAGCGGTTTTATATACTTACGAATCAGATTTAGGCGATGGATGGGAAGATGCTGCTGTACATAATGATCCACCTGCACTAAGAGACTTAGCCCTAAAAATGGGAGTGAATATCATATATTTCGCGCTAACTCAATAATATGAAAATTCAACAATATTTAAAAGCCGTTAGAGATGCAAAAATAAAAGTAGATCTTATTAGCATATCTTTTATAATTCTCATGATTTTTATATTGCTTTTATTAATGTTCATATTACTCGAGTCAGTATTTTATTTTTCTCCTTTATATAAAAAAATAATATTAGTTACCATATTTTTTGCATCTTCATTAACCTTATTATGGCTAGGTATTTCCTATGTAATTATTAACCAAAATCGTTATCCCAGTTACTCATGGCGAAACCTGGCTTCTATCATAGGAAAAAATATTTTCCCAAATAATGTTGATACAGCTTTAAATGCTTATCAAATAGAATCACAAATAAAAGAAACTCAATCAAAAGATCTTGCAGATAACTTTATTGATAGTGTCGCAAAAAAAATATCTGATGTTAATCCTGAGGAAATCATTGACAAAGAGCCTTTATTAAATATAAAACTTATTACAGTAATAATAATGTTCATTTCAATTATAACATTATCCATGTTCTGGGAACAAAGCTCAGATGCATTTTACAGGTGGAAAAACTATAATAAGCAGTTTTTGGCCCCAAAACCTTTCAAATTATACAGCTTAACCAGGAATCAACATATCCTTGGGGGAGAAAAAATTTCCATAATAATTATGTCTGAGGGGCAATCACCTGATTCCGTTTTACTTAGATTAACTCCAACACAAATAACTCTTAATGATAGAGATTCATCAATAATAGAATTGAAAACAGGAAAAAACTTATCTGAGTTTTACCAGTTCGAATTACCTGAATTATTTCAAGATTATGAATATAGTGCAATTGTTAATGCACAACAATTTTATGAAGCCTGGGAGTCTGTAGAATCAACGCCAGATACAATCTTTGTTACTGATAGACCAAAATTAGAAAATTTTGAAATGATAATTATACCTCCATCATACTCTAAACTGCCTTCAGAAATTCTTGATGGAAGCATTGCTGTCGTTCAAGGCTTAATGGGTACAATTGTTAAAATAAACTTAGAAAGCAATAGAAATCTAAAATCGTGTTTTATGAAGCAAAATGATTCTATAAAATTTTTCGAAACATATAAGAATAAAGCTAATGGTGAGTTTATAATAAAAAATGAAGGAAAGTTTTCCGTTCACTTGGTTGACCCCAGAGGGATTACCAACAGAGACCCCGTGCCATATCACATTAGCATTTTGCCGGATAATAAACCAAGTATTAAAATTATTAAACCGCCGCCAATTATAACTTTAGGGAATAATCAGATAATACAATTTCATCTAGAGATTGAAGATGACTATGGGTTTAATAATCTTCAGCTTGCTTATGAAATAAGAAGACCAGAATACTTAGATGTGGAGCCTTACATAGCAATGTTTATTATACCTGAATTAAATCAAGACACAACAATACAAACTATAAAAACACATTGGAACTTATCAGACTTAATGTTGATGCCGGATGATGAAATACACTATCATTTCGAATTATCTGATAATGACGATATATCAGGCCCTAAAAAAACTCTATCTGAAACATTTATTGCAAAGATTCCATCTTTATCTGATTTATATGAAAAGCTAGAGAATAAAGAAGAAAATATAAACGAACAAATAAGCGATAGTTTAGATGACCTTGTAGCTTTAAAAGATGAAATTGACAATATGGAACTAGATATTATAAAAACTAAAGATGAACTAAAATGGGAAGATCAGCAGAGAATAAAAGAAATTATCGATCAAGCAAAAAATGAAATAACCAAAATGAAAAATATTTCCAGTGCTATAGAAACACTAATGGAACAAAGTGAAAAACATGATCTTTTTCTTCCTGACTTAATGAAAAAATTCAATGAACTATCAAGCCTTCTAAAAGAAATCATCCCAGAAAACTTAATAGAAAACCTGAGTGATGCTCAAAATTCGTTAGAAGAAATGAATTTACAATCTTTACAAAAAGCATTAGAAAACATGTCAAATAATATATCCGAAATTGAATCTGAGTTAGACAGATATATTGACATATTTAAAAGACTTCAGGCTGAACAAAAAATGGATGAACTAAAAAATAGATTAGAAAATCTGGTTCAACATAAAGACAAACTTGATAGAGATATCAATAACCTTGAAATATCTGATAATACATCTTCAGAAACAAGAATTTGGCAAGAAGAACTAAGAGTATTAGAAGAATTAAATAGTATAAACCAAGATATTCAAGAAGCATCAGAATTAATAAAGCCTTTCAGTGAAAAATCTGCCACCAAACTTGATCAATTAAAAAATAGTCCAGAGTTTAATCAAGCTTCCAATAATATTGAAGAAACAATATCAAGTCTGCAACAGAATAATAGTAAAAAAGCAAAAACCGCGAGCCAATCAACGATCAATAATCTAAACAACATTCAGAGAGAGCTAACAAAAATCCAACAAGAATTTCAGAATGAAACTGTATCAGAAATGGCAGAAAAATTAGAAAAAATAATGAGGGACATCCTGTTTCTATCTAAAAAGCAGGAAAAATTACGTATAGAGACTCTATCTCTTTCAAGAAATTCTTCTCAGTTAAAATCAATGGCATATGAACAACAAATCATTCAAGATCAATTGAATAATACTATTAAGCAAATGATTGATTTATCAAAAGAAACTTTTTCTATAACTCCTCAGATGGGGAAATCAATTGGGAGAGCTAATAACGCGATTGAACAAACTAAATCAGATATAACAAATAGAAATATTAGAAATGCCGGAAAACAGCAACACCATGCAATGGAAGCATTAAACTCGGCAGCACTAAGTCTTTTTCAAAGTATTCAGCAGATGCAATCTTCTGGTTCTGCAAGTGGCTTTGAACAGTTTTTAAAAATGATGCAACAAATGGCTGGTAAGCAACAAGGTTTAAACCAGCAAGGAATGAATTTAAGTTTGGGGCAGATGACAACATCGGCTCAACAGCAAATCTTGCAATCCATGCTGCAGGGCCAGAAAAGTATTCAAAAAACTCTACAACAATTAATCGAAGAAATTCAGAAATCTGGTAACCAACAGGGGCAAGGAGATCTAAATGGGATAGCTAAAGATATGAATGATGTAATATCTGATTTATCGAAATATCGATATACTAGAAAAACCAAAGAAAAACAACGTAGGATTTTATCAAGAATGCTAGATAGTCAAACCTCTTTATCTCAGAGAGGATTTAAAGAAGAACGCAAATCCTATTCTAGTAATGTTTCTAATCAATATAACAGCCCAGGAGGTCTGCCAGCAGATTTAGGACAAAGACAAAATATTGCATTAGAAGCATTAAATCGGTCTCTCAATTCAGGGTATACTAGAGAATATCAAACAATGATCAAAAGATATTTTAATGCAATGAGCCAACTTGAAATTCAGAATAATGAGAACAATGAAGAAATCATACCTTAGAATTATTTTTTTCTGCTTTTTACTTTCATTTTCATTATGTCAATTTATGTCATCTATGAAAACCGCCAGAATATATGAGATGAACAAAGATTGGGATTCTGCTATTAGTATTTATAAAGATATAATTAGTAAAAGTCCTAATAATTTTCAAGCAATAAGAAACTTAAAAAACATATACAAAAAAAGTCAACGTTATGATGATGGAATAAATTTTTTAAAATATTATCTGAACAGAAACCCGAAGGATATCCAGTTACATATAGAGCTAGGAGAATTTTATTATTTAAAAGAAGAAATATCTCTCGCAAAAAAAGTGTGGTCGGATGGAATAAATAACTTTAAGAGTAATAAATCATATTATAGGATATTGTTATCAACCTATGATAAATATAGCTTGGAAAAAGAAATATTTAATATGATTAAGAAAGGTAGAACTAGTTTTGGTAAAAGTTTTTTAGCCCAGGAATTAGGTAGTTATTATCAAAGAAGAAAAGAATATAAAAAAGCAATAGATGAATATATTCTAACATTATTATCAAATACAGGTAGCGGGTCAACTGTTTCTAGAAGAATATTAATGATGAGCGATGATAGTGAAGCAAAAGGCATAATAGAAATAAAATTATTAGAAACAAGCACTAAATATCCAGATATTCTCTTACCTACTTTGGCTGACCATTACTTTAAACATGGAGACTACTTTAATTCATATAATACATACCTAGAATGGGCAGATAAAGGATTCTTTAATGCAAAAAAGTGGCTTGATTTTGCAAACAGCTTACGAAAAGAAGAATCGTATTCATTTTCCATTAAAGCCTATGAATTTGCTCTAAAACAAGATTTAAGAGGATACCAAGTTGGAGAAGCCTTATTAGGATTAGCTAAAACTTTTGAAGATCAGATTTCCCCAATTGAAGAAAAGGATATCATTCCATTTTTTTATAATGATAATATGTTTTTCGCAGATGCTTTCCAGCTTTATTCAAAAATATCTCCTGAAAATTTACAGTCTAGTTTAGCAATCTATGATTCCATATTGGTTTCAATTCATGAATCCTCACTAATTACAGAAGCGCAATTCAGACTAGCTGAAATCCAATATAGAATTATTGGGGATTTTGATAAATCATCTACTTTATATATGACTGCTCTATCTCAGAATCCACCTATAGAATTAACAAAAAAAATTGTTTTACGCATTGGTGATGTATTACTAGCAAAAGGAAATTTCAATGAAGCAATATCATTTTTAGATTCTATATATAGTGTATATAAAATGCCTGAGGTAAAAAATAAACTTGTTGAGACACATCTTTTTTCAGGTAGACCAGATACAGTTCTAATGATAATTAATGAAATATTTTCAACCATAAACCCAACAAATAATTCTTTTAATGATTTAATGGAAATAAGAGATATTATAAACCATTATTATAGTGAAGTTGATGAAACTAGTAAAACAGCATTTATAGAGTTTTTAAAATCTGAATATCTTTTGAAACAAGGAAAAATATCTGAAGCAAGTCAACTATTAGATTACATAATAAAAAATAATAAAGATTCAGAGCTAGTCCCCTTAATTTCATTAAGAAGAGCGATAGTGTTAATGAGACTGAAAAAATTTGATCAAGCGCTAAGTCAAGTTCAATCAATCGAAAATACTATCTTTGCTGATAGAAGTATTATTATGTCAGGACAAATATATGAACAAATATATAATAACACTCAGAAAGCATTGGCGTATTATATGCGCATAATCAATGATTACTCAGATTCAATTTATTCTGAGCCAATTAGATACCATATAAGAAGATTAAATAATATTGAAAAGATTTAAATGAAAAGAATAACTATAACATTCATTTTATTTATTAGTTTAATCCATTCCCAAAAAATATTGATTCCAATGGATCAAACACAAAACGATCATTTAAAAGCATATGGTATAGCATACTACGTGCTAAAAAGAAATATTAATGTTGAATGGTTACTCAATTTTCAAGGAGGGTCTTTTCTAATTGATAATCATCCTTTTATACAAGCTGAATGTAAAATAAGAGGCGTTAGCTTTTTAGAACTTGGCAATGAATTATTAGATATTTATTCAACAATTGAAGAAAATAATATGGATATAGTTTTATTAGAAAAAGCTCCCAACATTGCAATTTACTCCCCACCAAATAAACAGCCTTGGGATGATGCGGTAACACTTGCACTCACTTATGCCGAGGTTGATTATAAAACCCTATGGGATGAGGAAGTTATTAATAATACTTTAGATAAATATGATTGGCTCCATTTGCATCATGAAGATTTTACCGGACAATATGGAAAATTTTATCGTAATTATCACAATGCGCCATGGTATATTGAACAAAAAACCAGATACGAAAACTTGGCAAAAAAATTTGGGATGGGAAGTGTTCATGAAGAAAAAAAAGCTATTTCAAGAATCATAAAAAATTATATTTCCAATGGTGGTTTCTTATTTGCAATGTGTTCAGCTACGGATTCTTATGATATAGCACTTTCATTAGAAAATATTGATGGAGTACACAGTGTATTTGATGGAACGCCAATAGATAAAGATATTGATGACAAAATCAATTTCTCCAAATCTCTTGCATTCACAGACTATAAAATTTATACGGATCCGATGATATATGAATTTTCTGATATAGATTACCCTCCTAGTCATAATCCAATAACTAGAGGAGCTGAAGCTGATTATTTTTCATTATTTGAATTTTCAGCTAAATATGATCCTGTTCCAACAATGTTAACACAGAACCATGTCCCCATTGTAAAAGGATTTATGGGACAAACAACTGGATTTAATAAAAATATGATTAAAAATCATGTTATTATAATGGGTGAAGACCCAGCATCAGATCAGGTAAAATACCTCCATGGTAATTTTGGAAAAGGAACATATACATTTTATGGTGGTCACGATCCTGAAGATTATCAACATTTTGTTGGTGATCCACCTACTGATCTATCATTGCATAGAAACTCCCCTGGATATAGGCTAATTCTAAATAATATATTATTTCCTGCTGCTAGAAAAAAAGAGAAGAAAACATAGACTTAGGATACTATTTATGTGGGGACAAAAAGAAATAATTATTAAAAACAAAACCAGAGGATTTCATCTAATTACTAATGAAATAATTCAAAACCTTCCCGAATTAAAAAAAATCTCAATAGGATTGTTACACATATTTATAAAACATACGTCTGCATCATTAACTTTAAATGAAAACTCAGATCAAAGTGTTAGAATTGATTTTGAATCTCATTTAAATAATATGGTTCCTGAAGGAAAACAATATTATACTCATACAATTGAAGGGACAGATGATATGCCCGCACATATTAAATCATCTATATTAGGGAGCTCATTGATGATACCTATTAATAGCGGATATTTAAATTTAGGAACGTGGCAGGGGATATACTTATGTGAACATAGAAATAATTGTAAAACTCGAAAAGTAGTTCTTACGATACAAGGTAATTAGACTAATATTTTTTTGCTTCTTTCCATATTTCATCTAATTCATTTGGAGAAAAATCATTAATATTTTTATTCATATCAAATATTATTTTTTCTAATAACTGGAACCGTTTAATAAATTTATTATTTGATCCCCTCAATGCATTCTCAGCAGATATACCAAAAAACCGACTAAGATTAATTACAGTGAATAACAAATCTCCTATTTCCTCACGAATTTTATTTATATCATTTTCTTTTTGAGCAAATCTCAACTCATTTATTTCTTCATCTAATTTTTCCCAGACTTCATCTATACCTTCCCAGTCAAAACCAGCATGTGAAGCCTTTTCTTGAATTCTCTGAGAAAAAATAATAGATGGTAAAATATTTGGCACACCATCTAGCCTTGAATCTCTATCTTTTTCCAAATATTTTTGAGTTTCCCAATTTCTATTAGTTGTGCCACTATTTGGTTGTGCTATCTGGGCAAAAACATGAGGATGTCTATTAATCAATTTTTTGTTGATACTTTCAAGCACATCATAAATAGTAAATTTCTCTTTTTCTGCAGCAATCTGAGATTGAAATATTAAATGCAACATTACATCTCCTAATTCTTCTTTAGTGTTTTCATAATCTTTTTTATCAATACTATCTATTAGCTCATATACTTCTTCAATAAAATACGGTAACAGAGAATCACTTGTTTGTGATTTATCCCAATCACAACCTTCTGAACTTCTAAGTTTTTTTATTATTTTATCTAGTTCTTGAAAATTCATTTTAATTTGTTTATCTAGATTATTTTTCAAATAAATCCTTCCATTTTGTTTCTTTTAACAATCGATCTTCGATTTTAGACATAATGTCTTTCTCTTTTTTCGTATCATCAGAAAAACCTATTAGATGTAATACTCCATGTATCATTAATCTTGCTACCTCTTTTTCATATGGTTCATTGTATTTATCAGCATTAACTATAGCTGTTGGCATACTAATATATATATCACCTTCTATTTTAGTATCTTTATTATTATGCAAAGGGAAAGCAATAACATCTGTCCATTGATTTTTTGAAAAAAATTTCTTTTTTAAATCACTAACAAATATATCCGAAGTAAATATTATACTTATATCATATAAATTAATTTTGTTGAACTTAAAAATATTTTTAATAATTAATATGCAAAGATCTTTATTTGGATAATCGTATTCTGGGTTAGAATGAATACTAATTTTCTTCATTAGATTTTAGCAAATAATTCTAATTACTTCTCATCAGGATATTCAATGCGAATATGATAAATCCCTCTAAGCACATGGAGCATACCCGTATTCCCATCTACAGTGCCCTTGATTTTATTTAATTCATCGAGAGTCAATGGGCATTCACTAAGTTGATTATCATCAATACGCTGTTTAATTATTTTATCAATCATTGCCTCAATTTTCATTATATCGGGATTTTTTATTGACCTTACGGCAGCTTCTATAGCTTCACAAATCATTAATATACCTGTTTCTTTTGTATTTGGCTTTGGCCCAGGGTATCTGAATTGACTTTCATCAATTCTGGATTTGTCTCCATCAACTGCTTCTAATGCTTGCCGATAAAAATATTCTACCCTAGTAGTCCCATGATGCATAGGAATAAAATCAGATACAATCTTAGGCAAACCATATTCATTTGCAAGTTGCAAGCCGTCGTTGACATGATTCCGAATGATCTTTGCGCTCATAGTAGGTTTTAAAGCATCGTGCTTATTATCATCTATGTATTGGTTTTCAATAAAATAATCTGGTTTAACCATCTTGCCAATATCATGATAATAAGCACCAACTCTGCATAGTAACGAATGAGCACCGATGGCAGTCGCGCACGCTTCCGCAAGGTTGCCCACAACTATGCTATGATTAAAAGTACCATTTGTTTCTCTTTGAGATCTTTTTAATAGCGGTCTATCATAATCTAATAATTCTATTAATGTTAGATCTGTTGTTATTTCAAATATCATTTCACTTAACCCAATAAGTCCATAAGTGAGAATCGGCGCCAAAAAGCTATTTAGTGTTAATAATTGTAGATCAAAAAATATTTTAGAAAATGATTGTTCTTTAAAAAGACCAAGTGCAACAATTACCATTATACTAGACCCAATTAAAGCAAACATAGTTGTGAACAATTGACTTCTTTTTCTTAGCTTACGAATGTTATATACGCCAACTGTCGAAATAAATAGAGATGTTATAACAAAATCGATGTTTTGACCCATCATAAGACCCACTAGTATGGATACAACAACTGTAGACATAAACCCAATTCTAGCATCAAATAGTATCGTCAATGTCATTGCGCCAACAGTAACGGGAATAAGATATTCTGAAAATTCAAAATATATAATAATCAGATTTGCCAATAACATTTGAATTGATATAATTATAGACATTAGTAAAATCATTTTCCAATCGATAAAAACATCTATTCTATACATATAAAGAAATGTAAAAAATAAAGAGATCACAATTGATAATAGAATTACTCTTCCCAAATAATTCCACACATTATTCAAAGATCGACCCTTATTCTGTTTATCAATTGCGAATGATAAAGAATTTAATTTCTGAAGCACATCTTCTGTTATTCTAATATTAGCATCCACAATTAATTCTCTTTCAAGGACGACTCCTTTACTGCGTGGAACTTGTTTTATACTTAGCCTCTGGTTTGATAATGTTACAGTTCTATCGTATAATAGATTTGGGGACATATGCTCTACAATAATATCATACCCAATATCTGAAAAAGGGTCTTCTACATCAACCTTAATAATATATTCTTCTTTTGCTTTTATCCATGCAATCTCAAGGCTATTAAAATCCTGTTTCTTTGAAATGATAGGAACTTGGCCTTGATTAATTTTTACTTTATTGCTAATAATACTATCTATCGATATATCATATATGCCTTCAGACCACCTGTTTTTACATATTTGACTTACAATATTCTTATGCAAAAGCCAATCTTTGAGCTTTCTAGGATCAGTATTAGAAGTTAAATATTTATTCCAAGATGAATCCTTTGAAGCTGTAAAAGGATAATCTTTATTAAAAACTTCTGAAATAATAGAAAGGCTAGTACTATCAGCAATAAATTCATTTTTTGCTTTTTCTGCAGTAAGATGATATTTACGTTCATAATAAAGCTGTTTGGATTTGTTATATCTCCAAATTGCAGACCTTAGATTATTTATAGATTTAAAAAATTTATCTAGTTCTAGCAGTTGATTGTCAACCACATTTTTTCTTCTGTTAAAAATAAAAGGAACTGATTTTTTTTCAGTTTTCTTATCCTTTTCATAATTATCTACTGTTTTAAGTATAGGAAAAGTAAAAGGGGCTATTATTGGCTCTCTAGTGATATCATTCAATTTATATGAATACTGTAGCGCTTCCCCTCTAGGGAATAAGAATGATATCAAGATTATAAGACAGAAAATAATCCCAATTTGTTTCCAATTTTTATTAAAAAATGAGAGTCTTTCTATATTCGGAAGTAATGATTGAGATTCTCTAGTCATTGATCATTTCTCTGTTAAAATTATTTTTTGAGCTAGCCTATAAGCCGAGTCTTGTTCACCCAATGGGTTTGATGATCATTTGTCTGCGCTTACTGTTGCCAGCAAGCTGGAGCGATCTACCCGTTCATCATATGATGCGGACAACATCTCTGAACCTATTCGATCTTGCACCAGGAGGGGTTTACAAGCTCAATCTATTTCAAGAAAGACTGGTGGTCTCTTACACCACCTTTTCACCCTTACCTACAATAATAGGCGGTCTATTTTCTGCTGCACTTTCCATATCCTCACGGATTCCCTGCGTTACAAGGCTCCTTGTCCTGCGGTGCTCGGACTTTCCTCTCTATATATGATATTATATATCATGATAGAGCAATCATCCAACTAGCTCAATAAATATAATTAATTTTTCTTACTATAAACAAATCGTCCGCAATTATCACATCTGTGTGTATGCGCAGCCGCAGCTCTTATCTCTGATGCCATTTGGATGGGTAAGGCAGCGCCACAACCACCACATGCATCACCTGAAAGAGAGACAACAGCAACTCCCGACCGAGCTGATATCACTTTTGTATAAATTTGAATAGTACTAAAATCAATTTTTGAAATCTGTTCTTCACGTGATTTTTCAAGTGCAGCTTTCTCTTCAGATGTTTCTGATAGTGCTGTTTCTAGTTTCTTTCGGCGAAATCCTAAATCTGTTTTTAAATCTTCAAGTGAAGTCTCATTTTCATTCATACTTTTTTCTAATATTTCTTTTTCATCCATAGACAATATTATATGAGAATCATTTTCATCTTTTTGTTCCTTAAAATGATCAATCTCATTCGTTAATGCATCATATTGTTTATTATTTGTGACTAAAAATAATTGATCCGTTAGTTTGTTTATTTTTTCTTGTATTTCGGAATTAGCTGTTTCAGATTTTTTTAAACTTAGATTAATATCCTTCAATCTTGTTTTGTCTTCTTTGAGCTTAGATATTAATCTACTTTCTTGTTCATTTAATTCCTCTACCATTTTAGGAAGGTCACCTAGCAAACCATTCAAATCATCTAACTGGGAATCTATATCTTGTAATTCAACTAGGTGTGTTATTGACATTCTGGTTCTTGTTTATGTTTTCCAGTTAAGGATATACTATTTTTGTGATATTTCAATTAATTAAAATTTTTATAACATTCGAGCCTCCAAAGTTATCTAATTAATGCTTATATCTGAAATTTTAATTTTGTGTTTATAATATTCTAAAACTGAGTTAAATATCTACATAAATTCAGCCAAGTATTCATTAGAATAAAAAATAATTAAAATAACATTCACAAATTATCATGATAGAAAATGAGACTGAGTTTTTATCCCGGCATATCGGACTTAACAATTCGGATATAAAATTAATGCTTAAATCCTTTGGGGTTAGGTCACTTGACGAGCTTATTGAAAAAGTTATTCCGGAAAATATATTCTCGCCATTAAGTGAAAATCTGATTGAAAAGAACTTATCTGAAAAAGAAGCTCTTGATAAACTAATCGAATATTCTAATGAAAATCTACTATATAAATCATATTTAGGGATGGGGTATTATGGGACATTAGTCCCTAGCGTAATAAAAAGAAACATACTTGAAAATCCTGGATGGTATACACAATATACTCCTTATCAAGCAGAAATTAGTCAAGGTCGTCTAGAAGCATTATTAAATTTTCAAACTATGGTTACAAGCGCTACTGGGTTACCGATCTCAAACGCATCACTACTCGATGAAAGCACTGCAGCAGCAGAGGCGATGACTATGTTTTACAATACAACAAAAAGTCCAGATAAAAAGTGCTTTTTTATTTCAAAAAATTGTCATCCTCAAACAATTGACGTACTTAAAACAAGAGCTGAGCCCTTAGGCATAGAATTAATTATAGATGATGAACATTTGTTTGATCTAAATGAAACAATGTTTGGAATGTTATTACAATACCCAAATACCGATGGGAATATCATTGATTATACTGAACTGATAAACAAAGCTAAAGAGCTAAACATATATACATGCTTAGCTACAGATTTATTAGCATTAAGCATACTAAAAACTCCCGGAGAAATGGACGCTGATGTTGCTATAGGAAATACACAGAGATTTGGTGTCCCAATGGGCTATGGAGGACCTCATGCTGCATTTTTCGCGACAGCCGAAAATTTTAAAAGAAAAATTCCCGGGAGAATTATAGGCGTTTCAAATGATGTACATAATCAAAGTGCTTTAAGGATGGCTCTCCAAACTAGAGAACAACATATTCGCAGAGAAAAAGCAACGTCTAATATATGTACTTCTCAGGTTTTACTCGCAATTATTTCATCAATGTATGCTGTTTACCACGGTCCTGAAAAAATAAAACTCATTGCAACCAAAATACAAAATCTATGTTCTAAACTAGCAACATCATTAAATAAAAAAGGGATTAAGATTTTTTATGATCATTTTTTTGATACGATTAGAATTATTCCCAATAATAATTGGGAGAAAGCAGCAGATAAAGAAAAAATGAATTTTAGAAAATTTGAAGATGGTAGCGTTGGAATATCTATTGATGAAAGCACAACAGATGAGGACATATTAACAATATGTGCTGTTTTTAATTCAAAATTATCAGAGGAGAAAAATATTTATCTTCACGCAGAAGAATTAAAAAGACAAATTCCGTTTTTAGAACATGAAGTTTTCAACAAATATCATTCTGAAACAGAGATGCTTCGCTATATTCATAAATTGGAAACAAAAGACTTGTCTCTTAATAATAGTATGATTCCTCTCGGGTCTTGTACAATGAAACTAAATGCTACTACAGAAATGATTCCTGTAACTTGGCCAAAGTTTTCTGACATCCACCCATTTGCTCCGTTGAAACAAGCTAAAGGGTATTCTAGGCTAATTAATGAATTAAGCAACTGGTTATCAAAATTAACTGGCTTTGATGCATGTTCAATGCAACCCAACTCGGGAGCACAAGGCGAGTATACTGGGCTACTGGTAATTAGAGCTTATCACAAAAAAAATGGTGATAGTCACCGTAATATCTGTCTCGTACCAGAATCAGCTCATGGTACAAACCCAGCTAGTGCAATCATGGCAGGAATGAAAGTGGAGATAATATCATGCGATGCTAATGGAAATATTAATTTATCTGAGCTTGAAGAAAAATCTGAAATGCACTCAAATAATCTTTCCGCAATTATGTTAACCTATCCATCAACACATGGAGTATTTGAAAATAAAATAATTGAGGCCTGCAAAATAATTCATAAACACGGAGGTCAAGTTTATATTGACGGCGCAAATTTAAATGCGATGGTTGGTCTTTGTAAGCCAGGTGGTTTTGGTGGCGATGTTATGCATATTAACTTACACAAAACTTTTTGCATCCCTCATGGAGGCGGTGGCCCTGGGATGGGGCCAATAGTATGCAAAAACCATCTATCAGAATTTTTACCATCTCATATTATTCTTCAAAAAGCCAATAACAATTCTATTAGAGCGGTATCGGCAGCTCCTTTTGGTAGCAGCAGTATCCTTGTTATTTCTTGGGCTTATATTGCTATGCTTAATTCTTATGGACTTGGGATGGCTACCAAAATAGCCATATTGAATGCAAACTATATGGCTAAGAAACTTGAGAATCATTACCCGATTCTATTTAGAGGAGAGAATGATTTTAATGCCCATGAGTTCATTATCGATCTAAGAAAAATAAAAGATCAATATGATATTAGTGAAGAAGATATTGCAAAAAGATTAATGGATTATGGTTTTCACGCACCAACAATGTCCTGGCCTGTTAAAGGTACTATGATGATAGAACCAACAGAGAGTGAGTCAAAAGAGGAGTTAGATCGTTTTTGTGATGCTCTGATTTCTATCAAAAGAGAAATACTAAAAACAGCTAATGGTGAATATGATCAGAATGATAATCCATTGAAAAATGCTCCACATACTGCACTTTATATAGCTTCAGATGAGTGGTCTCACGCATATTCACGTAATGATGCAGCATATCCATCTAAACATTTGAAAGACCATAAATACTGGCCACCAGTTGGAAGAATTGATAATGCCTATGGAGATAGAAATCTTATCTGTACTTGCCCACCTATTAGTGAATATAAAGATTGATGTTTTGGTTGTTGAAAAACAATGGGACTCTATCTAGGTTAGTAAATAAAATTGTATCAGAAGAAGAATCTGATATAGAGCAGTATGGACGATATCTAAGTCATTTTAAATTGTATTATCATGCGATGAAAGAAGCCGGAGAAAACACAAATTGTGTAGACAGTTTTTTAATAGAGATAGATTCATCAGACTTATTCACAGCCTTAAATAATAGCAAGGTTCCTCAACCTGCTATAGATTTTGTAACGTAAGCATTCGAGTCTCTAAAGTCAGCAGCGCTACCCACATCTAATTGCTTCTATGTTCACGCTAGGCGGAGAGAAAATTATTCATGATATGTTTTGAAAAATAGTTGAAGAGATAAACAATACATCAAAGGGAAAATTAAAATCCTTCATTTATTATTTAGACAGACACATAGGCCTAGATGAAGATGAGCATACACCTGCAGCTCTTAAAATGATCAAAGAGCTTTGTGATGAAAATGAATTAAAGTGGGAAGAGGCAACAGAGTGTGGAAGTTCAGTTATAAAATCACGAATATCATTTTGGGATAACATACTTGATCAAATTAATAACAATTAAATTATTAATATATATGTCCTTTCATATGTTCTTTTTTTCTATCTAATATATTTACTTTTTGTATTGTATTGACCAAGGATATATCCCCATTTACACGTATTTTAATATAATTATCCGTATAACCAACCAGCTCACCATTTTTTACGCTTTCAAATAATGTATATTTTGCTTCCCCAATAAAACTATCATAAAAGAACTTTCTTTTTTTATTAGATAGCTCATGTAATCTTCTTGACCTGTCTGCTCTTTTATCCATAGGAATAATAGGCTTTAATTTTAAAGCTTTAGTGTCCAGCCTCTCAGAATATGTAAAAACATGTAAGTATGAAATTTCTAACTGATCAATTAAATCATAAGTCTCCATAAAATCTATTTCTGTTTCAGTTGGAAAACCAACAATCACATCTACACCAATACATGCTTCTGGTATCAATGATTTAATTTTTTTTATACGACTTGCAAAATCTGATTTATTATATCTGCGACCCATAGATCGAAGAATTTTATTTGACCCCGATTGAAGGGGGATATGAAAATGAGGCATGAATTTTTCTGAATGAGAGCAGAATTCTATAATTTCATCAGAAAGCAAGTTTGGCTCTATCGAGGAAATACGTATTCTTTCTATACCATTGAGCATATCCATCCTCTCAATTAAATCAAAAAAAGATTCACTTGAACCGGCACCAAAGTCCCCAATATTTACTCCCGTTAGTACAATTTCTTTTGTATCAGTTTGCGCAATTTTTTCTGCAATTTTCATAGTTTTTTCAATTGTGCCACTTCTACTAATCCCCCTAGCTCTTGGTATTGTACAAAAAGTACAGTGATAATCACATCCATCTTGGACCTTTAAAAATGATCTGGTTCTATCATTGTGTGAGTAAGAAGGATTGAATGTTTTGACCTCTTTTATCTTAGTATTTAGCATTAGTTTTTTATTAGCGCTGAGATCTATTTTATTTAAATGATTTAATAGATTAAACTTTTCTTCAGCTCCGATAACCATATTTACACCATCCAAACTTATAAGTTCATTAGGCTTTAATTGAGCATAGCAACCAATCAAGGCAATAAATGAATTGGGATTAATTCGTTTTGTTCGCCTGATTAGTTTTTTAGTTTCCTTATTTGCATTTTCAGTAACAGAACAGGTGTTTATTACATAAATATCAGCGAAATCTTTAAATGAAACTTTTTCGTAACCATAATGAATAAAATCACGTGAAATTGATGATGTCTCAGAAAAATTCAGTTTACATCCTAGTGTATGAAAGGCAACTCTTTTTGTTGGTGTACTCATTATATATTAATTATAAATTTATCACCTTATTTATTTCAAAAATAAAGGATAAATCACAATGAATGATGAGTTAAAAAGCATTATAACTTGCGATCTGGATGGAAAAATTGAAACTTTTAGTAAAGGCGCCCAGGAATTATTTGGTTATAGCGCAGATGAGATTATTGGCAAAGGAAGGGTGAGTGATTTTAGCGCAGGCGAAATCGTTCTCGGTCATGTTGTT